>MDTG01176072.1_pt1 | contig 21806 bp, 16 predicted proteins | sample 811421 | NCBI WGS metagenome assembly MDTG01 (sample SAMN05326645, study PRJNA326480) | marine metagenome | isolation source: seawater | place: Pacific Ocean: South East | collected 2011 | reverse complement strand
TAAAGAGGAATTCGGCAAAGGCTCTGTTGAGGGAATTGCTGGGGCCGAGTCTGCAAATAACGCGGCAACTGGTGGTGCGATGGTTCCCACTATGGTGCTCGGTATACCGGGTAGCGGAACGACTGCAATTATTCTAGTCGGTTTAATGGTACATGGTCTTCGGCCTGGCCCTTATCTTTTTACAGAGCAAGTTACAGCTGTCTATCAAATATTTGGTTCAATGTTTGTTGCCAATATCATGTTCCTATTAATGGGTCTTTATGCGGCTAAAATCTTTGCACGTATTTCGCTTGTACCATCTGCGATTTTATGGCCGATGGTTTTTGCCATGTCTGTTATCGGTGCGTATGCGCTGAATTCATCACTTCTAGATATATGGCTTGTAATTATATTTGGCGTGATTGGGTTTTTAGCTAGGCGGTTTGGATTTGCAGTTGCCCCGATTGCCGTAGGTCTAATTTTGGGCAAGATGGTGGAAGTGAATCTGCAAAACTCGCTTAAGATATTTAATGGGGAATGGTGGCAGATTTTCATGCAGCCGCTAGCGGTGTTTTTCCTCATTCTTGCATTCCTAGGTCTATGTGGTCCGCAACTATTTGCGATGTACAAGAAGTCTCGACTGTCGGAATAAGCGAAGGATTAAATTTCAAACTGTGGCAACGCGTCTAAGTTGAGATTATACCCGAGACCGGGTGCCTTTGGCAGGTTAATATAACCTTCTTTAACTTCTGGCAGACCATTATAAATCTGGCGGCAAGCGTCTACCGAACTCGCATGGTATTCCACCAAGCCGCCATTGCTTACACCAGCTTGAAGATGCATATTCGCAAATGGCCATGCTCCGCCGTTATCTACTGAGATATTAAAGCTTTCGGCTAAAGCAGCAATTTTTACACATTGGGTAAAGCCCCCAGAAATGGCCACATTTGGTTGAAGTATATCAACCGCTTTAGCCATAAGCATATCACGAAAACGGTAAGGCTGCGCTTCGTTCTGCCCGCAAGCGAGGCGGATAGAAGTATGGGCGCGTAAATCTGCCATAGCTGGAATATCGTTCTGGGTTATAGGCTCTTCGAAAAAGGAAATATTATAGGCCTCTAGTTGGCGGCATAGCTCGCGCGCATGAAACAGGTAAAGGCTACAATTTGCGTCAATAAACAACTCAGCATGACCACCAATCGCTTCTCTTACGCTGCCTACACGCCGAACATCTTCATCGATCAGCCTTGTTAGCGGTCTTGGCTCATCTCGGCGCTTTAAACCGCCATTAGCAACTGTCATTTTCAGGGCATTAAATCCTGCCTCTTGCCATGCGATTGCCGCCTCTGCCAGCGCGATGCGGTCATATACTCCAAAGCCAAAAGTAGTATAAATTTGGCACTTATCCCGCGCGCCGCCAAGCAGTTGGTAAATCGGCAGATTGAGTGCCTTACCTTTAATATCCCATAAAGCGATATCAATTGCCGATATGCTATGCATACCTATACCTGTTTGCCCCTTTGGCGTTAACCCCCAATATAGCTTATTAAATATTTGTTCATGCAAGAGCGGGTTTTCCCCTGTCAGCAAGGGGGCAGCATTACAAAGCACCATTTCCTTAATAGGGCGTGCAAGGCCAATTGTGGTTAGCCCATGCCCAGTTATGCCAGCATCTGTGTCTATCTCGACGACACACATCTGGTGCGACATATGTCGTGCCGGCGCAATAATATCCAGCGTCGTCGGCACGTCTAGGGCATAGGCTCTAAGGGCGGTGATTTTCATCTATTCTGCACCCATATCAATTTCGCACTTAATTAGCTTGCCAGTTGCTGACCATGTTACAGGCGATAGAAAAAGCAGCCTGCATGGCTTTTACATCTGCCTTGCCTGTGCCAGAGATATCAAAGGCTGTGCCATGGGCGGGGGTGGTAACAGGAAAGGGAATGCCGCCCTGAACTGTGACGCCGCGATCAAATCCCATCAGCTTAAGGGCAATCTGACCTTGATCATGATACATGGTAATAATGCCATCTACATCACCACCCTTTGCCCTCAAAAAGACAGTATCAGACGGCCAAGGGCCATCTACATTAACCTGGCGTTTCCGCAGTTTATCGACCGTAGGCTGGATGATATCGATTTCCTCTTTGCCAAAATTGCCATTATCGCCCGCATGTGGGTTGAGTGCCGCAACAGACAGGCGTGGACGCGATATCCCAGAACGTTTTAGAACATTATCAATAAGATGCACCGCTTTAGTGATACGTTCTTCATTCACATAATCAGGAACTTTGCTTAGCGCAATATGACTAGATACACGGCTCGTCCAAATGCCATCTAGCGTGTTTAATTCAGAGATATAGCCCTCCACCCCTAAAAATTCTGCCATATAATGCAGCTCATCCTCATGTCCCAACCCTGCCTCTATAAGCGCCGCCTTATTAAAGGGGCCAAAGGTAATCGCATCAATAATGCCATCTTGGGCTAGTTGCAAAGCAGTATTAAGGTTTTCAAGTGCAGAAGTGCCATTGGTTAAGCTAACTTCAGCGTGGGTAATCTCTTCTGGCGATATGGTCTCGCGCGGGTAATGGGCGATGCCGTCGCCATCTGTCCATTCATCATCTAGTGGATTGCAGTTTCGCATCTGAAAATCCACGCCAGCCTGTTCTTGACCAAGGGTGAAAAGATGCGGATCGCCAATTAAAAGGATATCTGCTTTTTCCGCTGTCTCTGGCTGATTTAGCAATTTCGCTATTATTTCTGGGCCAATACCGCCTGGATCACCCGGGATGATACCGATACGTGGTTTTGTCATCTGTTTATCCTTATCATAACTTTATTGTTATTAGCTTTGTTTAAAATTGTTACTGCCCTAGGCAGGGCTGCCTTCATCCATAGTGCTGGCAATATTAGTAATTGCTGTTTCAAGATGCGCACGTAACTCAATAGCGGCTTGCGGCTTATTGCGGCCGAGTAAGGCGTCTGTAATTCTCTGATGCTGAGTAAGGGTATTTTCCCGGCTAACATGCATCCGAGACGAAACAAAGCGTGCCCGAAACAGACGCGCATTATAAAGCCGGTGGGTTTCAATTAAGGGGGCATTGCCGCTAGATTGAACAATGGCGCGGTGAAATTTCATATCTATTTCGAAAAAGGTCAGCGCATCTGCTTTATCTGAATTTTCTTGCATAAAATTATTTAAACCAGCTAATTCTTCGAGCGCTTCAGCTGAGGCTTGGTTACAGGCAAGCTCCCCCGCCAGCGCTTCTAACGCGCCGAGTACCTGCAGGTTTTGGCGAATTACCGAAAGGGATGGATTGGCGATAAAGGGTCTACGTGTGCGACTATATTCAATAAGCCCTTCGCTTTCTAGCATCCGCATGGCTTCCCGCATCGGCGTACGGCTAATGCCCATAGCTTCGGCTAAATCACGCTCTGGAATAGAGGTGCCGGGGGGTAATTTTTCCAGCAATATAAGCTCACGCAGAGCATCGGCTGTATCCTCGCGCAAAGATTTTCTGGGCGCCACCTGAACATCGCTATCTGCAATGATTTTACTTAAGGAGAAGCCCTTGCGCATCGCCTATCGACCCCATTTTAGCACCAGCGGATCATGCTGGCGCATGAGCTCGAGTAATCCTGCTTTAGTTTGCGGGTGCAAAGGCTCAATAGGGTGACGGCAAAAATCAGATTTAATCACACCGCCTGCAACCATGGCTACTTTAGTAGCGCGGAAACCGCATTGCCTGTTTTCATGGTTTATTACACCTAAAATCTGGCTATAGCTAGCAACAGCCTGCTCGCGGTGTCCTCCTAAATGCGCCATAATAACAGGACGGATAAGATCAGGGATTAAGGCAGAAGTCATAGAGCCTCTCGCACCAGCATCTAGGTCAGCAAGCAAGGTTATTGCTTCCTCACCATCAAAGGGCGCTTCAATAGCCGCGCCGCCTTCAGCGATCAAAGTCCGCAATTTACCGGCCGCCCCCGCACATTCTATTTTGAACATGCGTACCATCTCAATTTCATGCGCCATGCGCACTAGTAGCGGCACCGGTAAGTCCACACCAGAAAGCGGCGCATCTTGTATCATGATAGAGATGCCAACTTCGCCGACAGCTTTAATCTGCTCAAAGCTTTGCTGGGCAGTGCCTTTGAGCAAAGCACCGTGATAAGGCGGCATCATCATAACAGCCTCTGCCCCCAGGCTTTTCGCAAAAGCCGCCCGCTCCACTGCTATCTTTGTTGCATAATGGCTGATGGTGACAATTATAGGCACTCTTCCATCAGCATGTTCTATTGAAATGCGAGTTAGCTTTTCGCGCTCCGCATCCGAAATTAAAAACTGCTCAGAGAAGTTTGCCAAAATGCAGATGCCATCAACGCCTTGGTCAATCATGCAATCAATAATGGCTTTCATGCCATCATAGTCAACCTCGCCATTGTTGTGAAAAGGGGTTGGAGCAACGGGCCAGATACCCTGATAATGCGCCTGTTTCATATATCAAACTTTCTTTAACTACTTTTAAAACGCTATTGGTAGAAATAGCGCAACTTCCCAGATAGAGGTGGCTGATTGCGGATCAGAACTTCGCAAAATATGCTCTATTTTGAAATGGTATACCAAATATTAGGCAAAGCGCAAGACCTGAAACTGCTATCGGCTTACACGATTTTAACAAGCAAAATCGGGGTGTAGCGAGACCGTTACTTACCTTGCCAATTTGCTGGGCGTTTTTCGAAAAAGGCTGTGACGCCCTCTTTGAAATCCACACTACCAAAGCACATTTGGATAAGGTCATGATCATCAGGAAGGGGGCTTGCTTCTTGCAGACGGCGTAACCCCATTAAGGTAGCCTTTAAAGTTAGCGGTGCGGCTTCGGTCATAGATTTTGCAAGCGCTTCTGCACGGCTTTCAACGGTATCTTGATCTTCGTGTAATTCAGTAATAAAGCCAGCTTGCAAAGCGGCCTCTGCGTCTATTAATTGCGAGGTTAGTAAAATATGGGCGGTTCTAGCGGGCCCAACAAGCTGGACAAAGCGACGCAAATTAGCAATAGCAAGGCAGTTCCCAAGTGTCTTGGCAATCGGCACGCCTAACTTAACAGAACGGCTACCAATACGGATAGAACAAGCGGCAGCAATAGCTGCACCGCCGCCCGTAACAAAACCGTTTAAGGCAGCAATTGTTGGTATCTGACACTGCTCAATTGCTTGCAGAACAGCCTCTATCATTGTCTCATAATTAATCGCATCTTCTGGACGCGAAAAGGATTTGAATTGAGATATGTCCGTGCCAGCGGCAAAGGCGGCATCCCCGCGCCCTTTAAAGATAAGCACGCGAAGCTTGTTCGCATCATCAACGCCGCCAGAATGCATGCAGATTTCCTTGATACGGTCATACATCGCAAAGGTAAGGGCATTACGCCGGTATGGGCGGTTTAAGGTAATGATGCCAATACCATCTGCAACCTCAAACAGCAGTTCCTCCTCTGGGGTTTGGGTTTTATCTGACATTTGGATTTCCCTTTTTCTCTTTATTGACGAAGTTCTAACAGGGGTTATCTACAAGCTTAAATACTGGTTTCTTGAAGATAGCTCATCGCGGTGGCAAGTCCGCCTGTCTGATGCGGGATACCGGATAGCGACAAACCCATTTCAACCCCGCTAAGTGTTCCCAAAAGCATCAAATCGTTAAAATCGCCTAAATGCCCTATTCTAAACACCTTGCCAGCAACCTTTGATAATCCGTTACCAAGAGACATATTAAAATTCTTCAAAATAGTCGCACGCAGGGCGTCAGCATCCTGCCCATCTGGCAGTAGCACCGCGGTCAACACGCTGGAATAATATTTAGGGTCTTCACATAATACCTCCAGCCCCCAAGCCTGAACAGCCTTTCGGGTAGCTTCCGCATGGCGATCATGGCGGGCAAAAACATTATCTAGCCCTTCTTCATGTAGCATATTAATTGCTTCTTTTAGCCCATAGAGCAGGTTTGTCGCAGGGGTGTAAGGAAACGTGCCAGACTTATTGGCGTCTATCTGGTCCTGCCAATTCCAGTAGGAACGGCGCATCCCGCCCTTGGCTGCTACCTCTATGGCCCGTTCAGATACAGCATTAAAAGATAAGCCGGGGGGGAGCATCAACCCTTTTTGCGAGCCTGAAACGGTCACATCTACACCCCATTCATCATGGCGAAAATCCATAGAAGCAAGGGATGATATCGTATCGACCATTAACAACCCATCATGTCCAGTAGCGTTCATTGCTGCACGCACCTCATCAATTCGGCTAGCGGCGCCAGTGGAGGTTTCGTTATGCACAACGCAGACAGCTTTGATTTTGTTTTCGGTGTCTTTGCGCAACCGCGCTTCAATAGCGTTCGCATCCGCCCCGCGCCGCCAATCCGTTGCCAAAAATTCTGTCTCAAGGCCAAGGCGCGCAGCCATTATATTCCACAACGTAGCAAAATGGCCTGTCTCTACCATCAGCACCAAATCGCCTTCCTGCAGGACATTCACGAGGGCGGCTTCCCATGCGCCGGTTCCAGAAGCTGGGTAAATCACCACATGGCTATCCGTTTTAAAAATGGTTTTGATTCCAGATAGGCATTCTGCACCGATTCTAGCGAAATCAGGGCCGCGATGGTCGATGGTTGGATAATCCATTGCACGCAAAATTCTGTCTGGAACATTGCTTGGGCCGGGGATTTGCAGAAAATGTTTTCCAGCATTGTATTCTGTCTTCGCCATTCTTATCATCCTTGTTTTAAAGTTTTGTTTATACAATGTCTTGCAGTGCCAGCAGTCTGTTATAAATAAGGGGCAAAACGCATATCGCAGAAAACGTTCTTCCGATTTTATATTGGCATACGATATTCGGTATTCCAAGTGAGGTGCGTTTCCTTATCACATTAAAATTTGCACCTTTTCCTCTCAGTGGAATCGTTTTCCATAAACTGTTGACCTTAGATAAAAAAATATTTGAAGTAACGAAATGCCAGATGATATTAAAAAGTCTTCCGTTATCCCCGCGCCCCTACAAGCTGTAGACTTAAGTGGGTTGAAAAAGCAGCTTGGATCGAAATTGTTAGAGGATCGCTTTTCGCGTGGCCGCTACGCCACAGATGCATCTATCTACCAAATGGTACCGCATGCAGTTGTCGTGCCTGAAACCCTCGATGATGTGCGTGTCAGCCTCGATTTTGCCCGCCAGAACGGGCTATCTGTTTTGCCTCGTGGCGGTGGTACATCGCAATGTGGCCAGACCGTAAATCATGCACTGGTAGTAGACCAAACCAAGTATTTAAACAAAATTATTTCTCTGGATGTTCAAAATAGGCGTTGCGTGGTCGAACCTGGCATTGTTCTCGATGATCTAAATCGCCAACTTAAGCCATCTGGTTTGTGGTTCCCCGTAGATGTTTCCACCTCTAGCCGCGCAACTATTGGCGGTATGGTCGGTAATAATTCATGTGGTGGTCGTTCGCTCCGCTATGGCATTATGCGTGATAATGTCCATTCGGTTAAAGCGATATTAAGTGATGGGACCGAAGCCATTTTTGGCCCGCTAGATGAAAGTGCTTTAACTGGTAGATTAGGCAGAATCTGGCCAGAGTTAAAGTCAATTGGGCAGGATAATGAAGATCTTATTCGAAATAAATTCCCAAAAGTACTGCGCCGTGTTGGCGGCTATAACATAGATGCGTTGATTGATGATGCCATGGCTACACGCCCGCATGGCAAGGTAGGGGACGGTATCAATTTAAGCCACCTTTTGGTTGGTTCTGAAGGTACGCTTGCCTTTTCTTCAGAGATTGAGTTGAAACTCTCTCCGCTACCAGCAAAAAAGATTATGGGGATCTGTCATTTTCCAACGTTCTATAAGGCAATGGATGCTGCCCAGCATTTGGTAAAGCTAGGGCCTATCGCAGTTGAGCTGATCGATGATACGATGCTTAGGCTTGCGCGTTCCATTGCGATTTTTAAACCCATTGTTGAAGAGGTTGTGCGCGGAAATCCAGCAGCTTTATTAGTTGTGGAATTTGCCGAGGATGATGGAGCGGAAAATCTAGAGCGCCTAAAGCGCCTGCATGAAATGATGGCAGGGCTTGGATTTGGCTGGGACAAAGAAAATGAATGGCAAGGCGGCGTGGTTGATGCAGTCGATACAGGCTTGCAAGGACGCGTTACTGAAATGCGCAAATCTGGTCTGAATATTATGATGAGCATGAAACAGTCAGCTAAGCCCGTCTCCTTCGTGGAGGATTGTGCAGTTGGGCTAGAACATTTAGCAGAATATACCGCAGGACTAACTAATATTTTTGACCGCTATGGCACCAAAGGAACGTGGTATGCGCATGCATCCGTAGGGTGTTTGCATGTGCGCCCTGTGCTAGATATGAAAAAGGCTGATGATGTACAAACCATGCGCAATATCGCTGAAGAGGCATTTGAGCTAGTAAAACATTATGGCGGTTCGCACTCTGGCGAGCATGGCGATGGCATCGTTCGTTCTGAATTTAATGAGGTTATGTTTGGCCCAGAAATGACCAACTTGTTTCGGCGGGTAAAGCAACTTTTTGATGCAGATGGAATGTTCAACCCCGGTAAGATCGTGGACGCCCCAAAAATGGATGACCGGGCCTTATTCCGCTTTGCCCCGGGTTATAGCGTCAATGATTTTCCAACCCAGCTAGACTGGTCCGCGTGGCCGGGCAAGGCTGGCGGCCTGCAAGGCGCGGTGGAAATGTGCAATAATAATGGCGCGTGCCGCAAGCTCTCAGGAGGGGTGATGTGCCCATCTTTCCGTGCGACTGGGGATGAAAAAGACAGCACGCGCGGGCGGGCTAATAGTCTGCGCCTAGCGCTGTCTGGCCAGTTAGGACCCGACGCGCTCGCCAGTGACGAGATGGCTGATACCATGAAGCTTTGCGTATCTTGCAAGGCTTGTAAGCGGGAATGCCCGACAGGTGTGGATATGGCGCGTATGAAAGTCGAAGTTACCGCGTTGCAAGTTGCCAAAAATGGCTTGTCTTTGCATGATAAGCTAATTGCCTATTTGCCAGCCTATGCGCCGTTTTTGAGTCGCTTTTCGGGGTTTGTTAATGTGGCACAATCCCTGCGTCGCCATGTGCCGATAATAGCCCCCTTTCTGGAGCGGATTACGGGCTTCACGGCGAAGCGAGATTTGCCGCGCTGGTCGAATAAGCCATTCCGTGACAGCGAAGTGAGCCAAACTGCTAACAGCGCGGATGCGGTGATCCTGTTTGCAGATAGTTTTAATCGCTATTTTGAGCCTGAGAATTTACGCGCTGCTCAGAAGGTGTTGAGGTATACAGGTAAGCAGGTTTTTATTCCCGCTAGCTTGCGTTCCCGCCCGGTCTGTTGTGGGCGCACCTATCTTTCTATGGGTTTAGTGAGTCAGGCGAGAGAGGAAGCAAGGCATTTGGTCAACGTGTTCTATCCCTTTGCTAAACAGGGCATAGCTATTGTTGGATTAGAACCCTCTTGCACCCTTGCGTTGCGAGATGAAGTGCCTGCGTTATTGGGTGATGAGAAGTCCCAAATTGTGGCTGAGCAGGTGCAAACCTTTGAAGAATTTTTACTCGCTAGTGAGACTGAATTTTCGCTGAATGTTGAGCCACAGAAAATTTATGTGCATGGGCATTGTCATCAAAAGGCATTTGATGTGCTGACCCCTGTTCACCGCCTGTTGCAGGAAAAGGCAGGTCAGCAAATTGAGACTGTTGAAACCAGCTGTTGCGGTATGGCTGGGGCGTTTGGCTATGGTGTAGATACCTATGATATTTCAATGAAAATGGCCGAAGCTAACTTGTTGCCAAAATTGCGTGCGGCTGAGGTGGATGCGCCTATAATTGCTGACGGCACCTCTTGCCGTTGCCAAATCTCCGATGGAATCGGGCGAACAGCGGAGCATGTCGCTAAGTTTCTTGCTGACCGACTGTAATATCTATCGGCGATGCGCAGTTAGGATCAATTCAGCAGCTTTTTCAGCTATCATTAAAGTTGGCGAGTTAGTGTTGCCTGAGGTGATGGTTGGCATCACAGAGGCGTCCGCTATGCGCAAACCGTTAAGCCCATGAACGCGCAATTTATCGTCTACCACCGCTGTTTTGTCATGACCCATTTTGGCTGTGCCTACCGGGTGAAAAATTGTAGTGCTTATATCCCCCGCCTTTTTAGCTAGCTCTTCGGTGGTTTCAAATTCCGCACCAGGAAGAAATTCTTCCGTAACAAAAGGGGCTAGAGCTTCTTGCGAGACGATTTGGCGCGTTACCCGAATAGATTGAGCGGCAATATCACGGTCATGCGGGTCTGCTAGATAGTTTGGCGCTATCTCGGGGCTATCAAATGGGCTGGGAGAGGTCAAGCTAACTTGTCCACGTGATTGTGGGCGTAAATTACAAACTGAGGCCGTGAAGGCGGGGAAGGGGTGCAATGGCTCACCAAACGCATTCAAGGAAAGCGGTTGAACATGATACTGCAAATCAGGTGTCTCAAGCCGCTTGTCCGACTTTACAAATGCCCCTAGTTGGCTGGGCGCCATGGACATTGGCCCTGAACGTTTTAAAAGATACTCTAGCGCGATGCGCATCTTGCCGCTTAGTTTATGGGCATAGTTGTTCAATGTGGTGATATCTTTTACTTTAAAAATTGTTCTGATCTGAAGGTGATCTTGTAGATTTTTTCCTACCCCATCAAGTCTATGATGAACCACAATGCCGTATGATTTTAGCATATTTTCTGGTCCAATACCGGAAAGTTGTAGCAGATGTGGTGTGCCGATAGCCCCGCTACATAAAATTACTTCCTTATCAGCATGAACCCAACAGCGCTGATTGTGATGGAAAAAAGCGAGGCCGCTTACCTTCCGCCCAGAAAAAGTCAAATGCTCTGCCTGCGCACCGGAGAGTATATGCAGGTTTTTGCGTGATTTTACAGGTTTGAGAAAGGCTCTGGAACTGCTCCAGCGCCACCCTTTACGCTGATTGACATGGAAATATCCCACCCCTTCATTATTCCCGCGATTGAAATCTTTTGTCTCTGGTATGCCTGCTTGTACACAGGCTTGCTTGAAATAATCCAAAATATCCCATGACAGGCGTTGTTCTTCAACGCGCCATTCTCCGCCACTGCCATGCATCTCATCATCGCCAGCAAAATAATCTTCTGACTTTTTGAAATAGGGTAGCACTTCCTCCCAGGTCCAGCCAACATTACCCATTTGTGCCCATTGGTCATAGTCATGTGCCTGACCACGCATGTATATCATGCCGTTAATAGAAGAGCACCCTCCCAAAATTCGGCCACGCGGATAGTTTAGTTTGCGCCCGTTCAACCCTGGTGAAGGGGCCGTCTTAAATCCCCAATCTGTTCGTGGGTTTCCCATACAATACAAATATCCAACAGGGATTTTAGTCCAGATATAATTATCAGACCCTCCTGCTTCTACGAGCAAAACTCGATTGCGCGGATCAGCGGTAAGCCGGTTTGCTAGCGCACAACCTGCTGTGCCTGCTCCGACAATTACATAGTCAAAATGGCCGTAATCTTCACGCTGTTTCATCTTTCATTTGCTCTATTCTTGAATGTTATACCTCAGTTTTAGAAAGTATGCTTATTTTGCCGCTAGTCGCTCCAGATGGCGGTAAATTTCTGTGTGATCAGGGTCGTCTCCCAGGGCTCCTAAGGCTTCCTCTAGATAATTAGCTAAATCTTCGGTCAATGGAAGCATGTAGCCTTTTTCAGCTACAATATCGCTGGCAATAGCCACATCCTTTGCCATTAAATTCAAGGCAAAGCCTGAATCAAAAGCTCGGGTGAGGACAAATTTATCAATCTTAACTTCTGTGGTGTTGTTGCGGCCTGTTGAGGCGTTGATAATAGTTTGGAAATTCTTTGGAGTGATGCCAAATTTTTGGGCGGTTGCTAAGGCTTGAAAGCTGGTAACAAGTCCAGCTGCGGAAACATAGTTATTCAAAGCCTTCATGGCATATCCAGCCCCGACAGGGCCAATGTGAACAGGCTTACCCATTGCCTCTAAAAGAGGTTTGGCGCGATCAAAATCAGCTCGTGCGCCACCTGTCATGATCATCAAGCTACCTTCCCGCGCTTTGGCGACACCGCCTGAAACCGGGGCATCCAACGCGCGTTGGCCTGTTGGGGTTAGTAGTTTCGATAGTTGTGAACTGGTTTTTGGATGGCATGAGGACATATCGACAAACAAGGCCTTTGTGCCGCATCCCAATAACGAAGAGACGATTTCCTCTACAATAGTTCCGTCTGGAAGCATGGTGAAAATAATATCGCACTCGTTAACTTCTGATAGGCTGGCAGCGCGTCTAATAGGGCTCTCGGCAGGGAGGTGCCAGTTTAGGTCATAGCCAATGATATGCGTCGTTTGTTTGGAAAGATGCGGGGCCATTACACTACCCATTTTGCCAAGACCGATAAACCCTATTTTCATGTGTTTCCTGCCTATGATGGTTGCTACTTTCTTTTCATATTGGCGAGGAAAAAGGGTGGCTGTCATTAAAATTTTTTAAAAAAACATTATAAAAACACCCTCTTTACTCTTGCTTCATTGGGCGGAGCTATGCTACATAGCCGAACAGTTTCCGCGCATTGCACTTGTTAAATCAGGCAAGTCATGCAAAGCGCGGAGCTATCCTTATTGTCTGCGCCCGTTTTTACACTTGAAAAGGTTTGGCATTTATGGCTAAAGTTTCGCCCGCACAGTTTGTTCGGCAAGTTAGGCAAGAGGTTTCGCGCATTTCTTGGGCGAATCGTCGTGATACCGGTCTCGCTACATTAACTGTTTTTATCATGGCTTCCATAGCGGCGGTATTTTTTCTATTTGTTGATTTGGTGCTTTCGAACGTTGTTCAGTTTGTTCTCGGACTTGGGTCATAAAAAGGGCAGGGCTGGATTTTGGTTTTTTTGAGGATGTCTTAGGTTATGGCAAAGCGGTGGTATGTAGTCCATGTCTTCTCAGGTTCCGAGAAGAAAATGGCGCAGTCTATAATGGAGCAGGCCGCCAGTCATGGACTTGACGACCAAATCGAAGAAGTTATGGTTCCAACTGAAGAGGTGGTTGAGGTGCGGCGCGGTGCAAAGGTTCAGTCCGAGCGTAAATTCTTCCCCGGTTATATATTGGTAAAGATGGAGCTTTCGGACGCTGCATGGTCATTGGTGCAAAACCAACCGCGCGTTACAGGTTTTCTGGGTGGGAAGGGCAAACCTGTGCCCATAACAACCGTTGAGGCAGAGCGTCTTATTAAGCAGGTAGATGAAGGTGTTGATCGGCCGCGTAGCACAATATCCTTTGATATTGGTGAAGAAGTTCGGGTTACAGAAGGCCCATTCGAGAGCTTCAACGGTATTGTCGAGGAAGCAGATGATGAGAAGGAGCGTTTGAAAGTAGCGGTCTCTATCTTCGGACGTGCAACACCGGTTGAGCTCGAATATAGTCAGGTTGAAAAAACAGCGTAAGGGACATGCGCAGCCCCTTATATGCTTCGGGCGCGCCAAACATCGGGATGTTGAATAGTCACTGAAAGTGACGTGCAAGAAGGGTAAAAAGATGGCAAAGAAGATTGAAGGCTATTTAAAGCTAAACATCCCAGCAGGGGGAGCAAACCCATCACCGCCTGTTGGTCCAGCACTTGGTCAACGTGGTGTAAATATAATGGAATTCTGTAAAGCGTTCAACGCGGCCACAGAAAGCTTGGAAAAAAATATGCCCGTGCCAGTGGTTATCACTATCTATCAGGACAAGTCTTTTACCTTTACGACTAAGACGGCACCAGTTAGTTATTTCTTGAAAAAAGCAGCTGGCCTGCCAAAAGGCGGTCAAGAGCCGGGTCGGACAGTGGCTGGGAAGGTAACGCTCTCGCAAGTCCGAGAAATCGCAGAACAGAAAATGAAAGACCTGAACGCGGTTGATATGGATGGCGCTGTTGCCATGATAAGTGGTTCAGCACGGGCCATGGGTCTCGAAGTTGTGGAGGGATAAGATGACGAGGATGAATAAAAGAATGCAGGCGGCAACCGCAAACCTTGACCGCAACATCAATTATACTGTAGCAGATGCTGCGCGTCTAATAAAAGACGGCGCAACTTCAAAGTTTGATGAAACCATAGAGCTAGCGATTAATTTGGGTGTTGACCCGCGCCATGCTGACCAGATGGTCCGCGGTTCTGTAGCCATGCCGAATGGCACTGGTAAAGATATTCGTGTGGCCGTATTTGCAAGAGATGGGAAAGCGGATGAGGCTAAAGAAGCTGGTGCCGAATTGGTTGGCGCAGAAGAATTAGCTGATTCTATTCAAAATGGTGAAGATGGTTTTGACCGTGTCATCGCTAGCCCCGACATGATGGGTGTAGTTGGCCGGCTGGGTAAGGTTTTAGGGCCACGTGGTCTAATGCCAAATCCAAAGTTAGGCACCGTAACTCCAGATGTGGCCGCGGCTGTGAAGGCTGCCAAAGCCGGTGAAGTTCAGTTCCGAGTTGAAAAAGCTGGCGTCATTCACGCTGGAATTGCGAAGGCAAGCTTTGATGTAGATAAAATTGCAGAGAATGCTAATGCGTTTATTGACGCTATCCGTAAAGCGCGTCCATCTGGTGCTAAGGGTACATTTATCAAGAAAATTACCATGAGTTCAACAATGGGCCCTGGTGTTTTTGTAGAAGATAGCGTTGTCTAATTTTTAATCCGGGGGCTGTCGTACAATCCCCAAAAACTAATTTTGTTTGGCTTGTCTCTAAATAGGCTGGCCAGATAAAAGCGAGGGAACAGAAAAGGAAAAGCGAATCTGCTTGGCCCCAACTGTTTCCATCCTGTCCAAGACTGCAGGAGGAGGCATAAGTTTCCTTAATTCCCTGCATAGACAAGTAGCATTGAGCATTTATGCTTAAGCTTTCTGTGGGCAGGCCAATGATAGACCGATTAGCATCGCTGATGGGTTTGTTGAGGTGAAACCGAACAGAAAGGCTGGTTTTCAGCCCCTGTTCATAATCGAAGTGGAGATGATCAGGTGAACCGGAACGAAAAAGCCGAACTGATCGAAACACTGCAATCAACTCTGTCTGAGGCAACGGCTGTTGTTGTTACCCACCAGACTGGTCTGACTGTGGCTGAAAGTAGCGATTTACGCGGCCGCATGCGTGAGGCTGGCGCTGCATTTAAGGTAACCAAGAACAGGCTGACCAAGATTGCTTTGCAAGGCACAAAATATGAGGATATTACCGATTTGTTCACTGGGCCAACTGCGATGGGAACATCTGCTGATCCAGTGTCTGCGGCGAAGACCCTTGTTGCCTTCGCAAAGGAAAACGACAAGCTAACCATCGTTGGCGGCGCATTGGATGGCAAAGTGCTGGACAAAGCCGGTGTTGAAGCTCTGGCAAAATTACCTTCGCTGGACGAACTTCGCGGATCGCTTGTCGGATTGTTAAACGCACCAGCCACAAAGGTAGCAAGGGTAGCGCAAGCACCAGGAGCCAAACTGGCACGCGTGATACAAGCACGGGCAGAAGAATTGCAGTAGGCATGTTGCCTAAACTGATCAGAAAGTTTAAGCCAAAAGGAGATAATGATGGCTGATATTGAAAAAATTGCAGAAGACCTATCTAAATTGACAGTACTTGAGGCTTCTGAGCTAGCCAAGTTACTAGAGGAAAAATGGGGCGTTTCCGCAGCTGCTGCACCTGTAGCTGTAGCTGCTGTTGCTAGCGGTGATGCGGGCGGCGGAGCTGCTGAAGAGAAGACCGAGTTTGATGTGGTTCTGACTGCCGCAGGAGCATCAAAAATCAATGTGATTAAGGAAGTGCGCACCATTACCGGTCTGGGTCTGAAAGAAGCAAAGGATCTTGTTGAAGGTGCACCCAAGGCCGTTAAAGAGGGTGTAGCAAAAGATGAAGCTGAGGAAATCAAGGCGAAGCTTGAAGAAGCTGGCGCAACAGCTGAACTCAAGTAATTGAGTTTGTCTGGACCATACAACGGCTAAAATCTTGCACCGGACTTTCCACTTTGGGGAGCCCGGTGCAGGGCGTTAAAAACACCTACCTGTATTTTAATTATACAGGTCTACGAAATATCGGACTAGATTGATGTTGACGCATCAACAATGTCGGCAGAAATAATGAGGGATAGCAGATGGCAAAGCGTGTGAGCAGTCTTAATAGTCGGAAACGCGTAAGACGATTTTTTGGTCATCTATCAGAAGTGGCGCAGATGCCAAATCTAATTGAAGTCCAACGGTCAAGCTATGATCAGTTCCTGCAACTTGGCGTACCAAAAGAAGAACGCCAGAACACTGGTTTGCAAGAAAGTTTTGCTTCAGTGTTCCCTATCCATGACTTTGCCGGGCGTGCTATTTTAGAATTTCATTCTTACGAGCTAGAAGCCCCAAAATATGATGTTGAAGAATGTCAGCAACGCGGCCTGACCTTTGCTTCTCCTCTAAAAGTTACCTTGCGTTTGGTGGTTTGGGAGATCGACGAGGAAACTGGCGCGAAATCCATCCGTGATATAAAAGAGCAAGATGTTTATATGGGCGATATGCCACTTATGACCAGCAATGGTACCTTTATTATCAATGGCACAGAGCGAGTGATTGTATCGCAAATGCATCGCTCACCTGGTGTGTTTTTCGACCATGATAGAGGAAAGACCCATTCATCTGGTAAGTTCCTGTTCGCGGCCCGGATTATTCCTTATCGCGGTTCTTGGCTCGATTTCGAATATGATGCCAAGGATATTTTAAATGTGCGGATTGACCGCAAGCGTAAATTACCGGCTACTACTTTCTTGATGGCACTGCCGGATACTGAAAGCTTGGCTCGGATGGAGGCAGCTAAGGCTAATGAAGAAGACTTAGAAGCTTCAGAGATTTATGGTATGAGCCGTGAAGAGATCCTTAGTGTTTTTTACGATACTGTTTCCTATGAAAAAGATGGCGATAACTGGCGTTGTGGCTTCGTTGCTGAAAGCTATCGCGGTATGACGATTACACGCGACCTTGTAAATGCTGAAACTGGCGAAGTTGCCGCTGAATCAGGCACAAAGCTGACCCCCCGTAACCTGCGCAAGCTGGAAGAAGCCGGCCTTTCCTTTATAGTTGCCGAAGATAGTGATGTTATTGGGCGCTTCATTGCAAATGATATTGTTGATATGAGCTCTGGTGTGGTGTTGGCAGAGGCTGGTGACGAAATCACTGAGGAAATTTTGAACGTTCTTGCCTCAAATGATATCAATAGCTTTGATGTCCTGGGTATTGATAACGTGAATTCTGGTCCGCATTTGCGTAATACGCTGGCGTCTGACCGCAATAACAGTCGGGCTGAAGCTTTGGTGGACATATACCGTGTCATGCGCCCGGGTGAGCCGCCAACATTAGAGAGCGCACATGAGCTTTTCACATCTCTCTTCTTTGATGATGAAAAATATGATTTATCCGCGGTTGGCCGCGTGAAGATGAACGGGCGTTTAGATTTAGACACCCCTGATGATATGCGTGTTCTACGCAAAGAGGATATATTATCCCTCCTAAAGATTCTGGTGGACCTGAAAGATGGACATGGTGAGGTGGATGATATTGACCATCTGGGCAACCGTCGTGTGCGTTCAGTGGGCGAGCTGATGGAAAATCAGTATCGCGTAGGCTTGCTTCGGATGGAGCGGGCAATCCGCGAACGTATGGGGTCGGTTGAAATTGATACGGTTATGCCAGCTGATCTTATCAATGCGAAGCCAGCCGCGGCAGCAGTGCGTGAATTCTTCGGCTCATCACAGCTCTCGCAGTTTATGGACCAAACAAACCCCCTTTCAGAGATTACACATAAAAGACGTGTTTCCGCGCTTGGGCCGGGTGGTCTGACACGCGAACGCGCTGGCTTCGAAGTACGGGATGTGCATCCAACCCATTATGGCCGTATTTGTCCGATCGAAACGCCAGAAGGACCAAATATTGGTCTGATTAACTCGCTGGCAACATACGCCCAGATAAACCGTTATGGGTTTATCGAAACGCCCTACAGGAGGGTTGTTGAAGGTAAGGTAACAGACGAATATCGCTACATTTCAGCAATGGAAGAGGGGCGATACACGATTGCACAAGCCAATGCAGAGCTAGACGGGGATGGCTCGTTTGTAGGCGAGCTTATTCCGGTACGCCGCGCCGGTGAAATTGGTTTATCCCGTCCGACCGACATTGAATATGTCGATGTATCGCCTAAACAGTTGGTATCAGTTGCCGCTGCTCTCATTCCTTTTCTTGAGAATGATGATGCGAATCGTGCATTGATGGGTTCTAACATGCAACGTCAGGCTGTGCCGCTATTAAAGGCTGAAGCCCCTATTGTTGGCACCGGTATGGAAAGTCGTGTTGCACGCGATAGTGGTGTTACAATTGTTGCCAGCCGAGATGGTGTAGTTGATCAAGTGGATGCGACGCGTATTGTGGTGCGTGCTGATGATGTTGGCGATGGCGCGGATAGCCCGGTGGATATTTATACCCTGCTAAAGTTCCAGCGTTCAAACCAGAACACAACCGTTAACCAGCGCCCGCTGGTCAAGGTTGGTGATCATGTCACGAAAGGGGAAATCATCGCAGATGGTCCTTCGACAGAAGATGGCGAGCTAGCCCTTGGTAGAAACGTGCTGGTCGCATTTATGCCCTGGAACGGCTACAATTTTGAGGATTCCATTCTGATAAACGAGCGTATCGTTCGTGATGATGTCTTTACCTCTATTCATATTGAAGAATATGAAGTGATGGCGCGTGATACAAAGCTAGGTCAAGAAGAAATTTCCAGGGACATCCCAAATGTTGGGGAAGAAGCGCTTAAAAACCTTGATGAAGCTGGTATTGTTTATGTCGGTGCCGAGGTTAATGCTAGCGATATTCTGGTGGGTAAGGTAACGCCAAAGGGGGAGTCGCCAATGACCCCAGAGGAAAAGCTTTTGCGGGCTATCTTTGGTGAAAAAGCGTCAGATGTTCGCGATACCTCGTTGCGTGTGCCGCCGGGTGGTGCTGGTACTGTGGTTGAGGTGCGAGTCTTCTCTCGTCGTGGGCTGGAGAAAGATGAACGTGCCCGGGCTATTGAACGTGCCGAAATCGAACGTCTGGCGAAAGATCGTGATGATGAACAAAACATCCTCGAAGGTGGATATTTAGGCCGCATGATGTCGTTGCTTAATGGTCAAGATGTGGCATCAGGACCAAAAGACGTGCCAACAGATACACGTTTGACTCCTGAATTGCTAAACAGCCTATCACGTCATCAAGTTAGCCAAATCGCTGTGAAAGATGATCCGGTGCAAAAGAAAATCGAAGCACAGAATGTCAATTTCGAGCAGGCTATTAAGTCGCTTGACGGACGCTTTAGCGACAAAGTTGACAAGTTGCAGCGCGGGGATGAACTGATGCCGGGCGTAATGAAGATGGTAAAAGTCTTTGTTGCGGTCAAGCGTAAGCTCCAGCCAGGCGACAAGATGGCTGGTCGACATGGTAACAAAGGCGTTATCTCGCGTATCATGCCTGCTGAAGATATGCCTTATCTTGAAGATGGCACCCCCGTTGATATCGTGTTGAACCCGCTCGGGGTGCCATCGCGTATGAATGTGGGGCAGATTTTAGAAACTCATTTAGGATGGGCTGCGCGTGGATTGGGTGAACAAATAGCCACAGCAGCAGAAGCAGCGTATGCACGCGGAGATGTAAAAGACCTCCATAAGAAGCTAAAGCAGGTTTTCCCCGCAGACCAGTATAAAGATAATCTTGAAGCGATGGATGATACCCAAATTATTGAACAGGCTAACTTGCTGGCCAGAGGGGTGCCTATGGCAACACCCGTCTTTGATGGGGCACGTGAGGCAGATGTTACAGAATTGTTAGAGAAGGCGGGTCTTTCCAATACCGGGCAGGAACGGCTCATCGATGGTCGCACAGGCGAGTATTTCGACAGAGCTATAACCGTCGGTTATATCTATATGCTAAAATTGCACCATTTAGTGGATGAGAAAATTCATGCCCGTTCTATTGGCCCGTACAGTCTTGTCACACAGCAACCGCTTGGGGGTAAAGCGCAGTTTGGTGGCCAGCGTTTTGGAGAAATGGAAGTATGGGCACTCGAAGCCTATGGCGCTGCTTATACCCTTCAGGAAATGCTGACTGTAAAGTCAGATGACGTGTCTGGTCGAACTAAAGTCTATGAGGCGATTGTGCGCGGTGATGATGATTTTGAGGCAGGTATCCCAGAGAGCTTTAACGTGCTGATTAAAGAGCTGAGGTCGCTTGGGCTAAATGTAGAATTGCACGATACAGACAACTAACATTGTCGATGAAAAAGAACACTTATAATGATGTGCCAGTCAAATTTTTATGCGGTTGGCCATCTTCACAAGTTATTGAAATTTTAATTGTAGGGAGCCGCATGCTATGAATGATCTGATGAATCCATTTGGCCAGCCTAAATCTGCCCAAAGTTTTGACAAAATTCAGATTTCCATTGCCTCACCAGAGCGGATCAGGTCTTGGTCTTTTGGCGAGATTAAAAAGCCAGAAACCATTAACTACCGAACATTTAAACCTGAGAAAGATGGTCTATTTTGTGCTCGTATTTTCGGGCCAGTGCGGGACTATGAATGTCTTTGTGGTAAATATAAGCGGATGAAGTATCGCGGCATCATCTGCGAAAAATGTGGCGTTGAGGTTACCCTATCAAAGGTGCGCCGGGAGCGTATGGGTCATATTGAGCTTGCGGCCCCAGTGGCACATATCTGGTTTCTGAAGTCTTTGCCAAGCCGGATAGGCTTGCTGGTTGATATGACGTTAAAGGATCTTGAGCGGGTTCTGTATTTTGAAAACTTCGTGGTGATTGAGCCGGGTCTGACATCTTTGGAAAAAGGTCAGCTTCTATCCGAAGAAGATTATTATGACGCGGTCGACGAGTTTGGTGACGATGCATTTGAAGCAGCCATCGGTGCAGAAGCAATTAAGACCATTTTATCTGCTTTAGATTTGGACGCAGAGCGTGAGGTAATCCGTGAAGAACTCCGGGAAACAGGTTCTGAGGCCAAGCGTAAGAAGTTGGTAAAACGCTTGAAGCTGGTTGATGCTTTTCGCGAATCAGGGTGTCGTCCAGAATGGATGATACTTGACGTGGTACCGGTTATTCCGCCAGAACTGCGTCCTCTGGTACCGCTAGATGGTGGCCGGTTCGCGACTTCTGACTTAAATGATTTGTATCGTCGTGTTATTAACCGTAACAATCGTTTAAAGCGTCTTATTGAATTACGCGCACCAGATATTATCGTTCGTAATGAAAAGCGTATGTTACAGGAATCTGTCGATGCACTGTTTGATAATGGTCGCCGCGGACGGATTATCTCAGGAGTTAATAAACGTCCGCTGAAATCACTTTCTGATATGCTCAAGGGTAAGCAGGGTCGTTTCCGGCAAAACCTGCTTGGTAAGCGTGTGGATTACTCAGGTCGTTCAGTAATTGTCGTTGGTCCAGAGCTAAAGTTACATCAATGTGGTCTGCCAAAAAAAATGGCGTTAGAGCTATTCAAACCGTTTATATATTCAAAGCTGGAGTTATATGGTCTCGCCAGCACGATCAAAGCTGCCAAGCGAATGGTAGAAAAAGAGCGTCCAGAAGTATGGGATATTCTGGAACAAGTTATCCGTGAGCATCCCGTTATGCTTAATCGGGCGCCAACACTTCATAGGCTTGGTATTCAAGCATTTGAGCCAGTACTGGTAGAAGGGAAAGCTATACAGCTACACCCAC
>MDTG01088641.1_pt1 | contig 21806 bp, 24 predicted proteins | sample 811421 | NCBI WGS metagenome assembly MDTG01 (sample SAMN05326645, study PRJNA326480) | marine metagenome | isolation source: seawater | place: Pacific Ocean: South East | collected 2011 | reverse complement strand
TAAATTTAATTTTTTTTTTTTTTTTATAGAAAGAATCTTATTTAAAAGTTTTTTTATGTATTTTTCTTCATTGTAACAAGGGATTATTACCGAAACTAGTTTCATTTAAATTTTATTTAAATCTTTCAAATAATTTATTCCAATTATATCATTTCTGTCTTTGGATATAAAAGCTTTCGATCTAGTAGTATCTAAATTTTTAAATAAGTTAATAAAGTCAAATTCTAGTTTATTATTTAATAATTTTTTATTTCTAATATTTCTAAATAAAATTTTTGAAATTTTGTTTTTATAAAAAATAAAAAAACCACAATCATTAAACCCTTTCTTATCTATTTGTTTTGAATTAGAAGTGTTTTTAATTTCTAATATATTATTTTTTTGATTCAATATCACGTTTGTATAGCATTGTTTTGATTGCTTGATTGGAACAAAAATATAAATCTTTCTATCATTTATTTTTTTTAAAGAGTAAGCAATTGTTTTTTTAGTTAATCCAATTTGATCTGCCCAAACAACAGCTAAAATTTTTTCTTTTGTATGTTTAATTGCATCAATTATAGCAATTGCAGTACCTTTTTTTTTTGATTGCCTAATTAATTTTATTTTTTTTTTATATTTTTCTTTTTTTATTAAAGTTTTTGCTTTAGTAATATTTTCCTTATTTAATACGATTATTATTTGTTTAGAATAATCAAACACTTTAATAATTATATTTTCTAAAATTGTAATGTTATTTTTTAATTTATAAAAAATTTTATCTTTTTTTCCAAATCTTCTAGAGTTACCAGCTGCAGGAATAATAAATGTTATTTTTTTTTTCATAAATAAATATATAATTTCTCTATTAAATATATATAATAGACTAAATTAAAAATTATAAAAAATGTTAAATTTCTCAAAACTTTCGAAATATCTTAACTTAACAAAAAATTTAATATTAAAAAAAAATACTCCATTAAGTTTAATAATTTTTTTAACAAACAGATGTAATGCAAGATGCTCTTTTTGTTTTATAGATTTTGATGATGATTTTACTCAAAACAAGAATAATGAGATGTCAATTAATGATTATAGTAAATTAGCAAAAAATTTAAGAAATGATCTACATCATCTCAACTTTACAGGAGGTGAACCCTTCTTAAGATCTGATTTTGGCGAAATAGTTAAGACTTTTTATAAATATTGCAAAATTTCATCAATTCAAATAAGTTCAAATGGAAGTTATCCAAAAAGAGTTTCAAAATTTGTTGAAGAAGTCTGTAAGTTTCATGAAAATATTAATTTTGTATTTCAATTTTCTATTGACTCTTTTCCCGATAAACATAATCAAATAAGAAAAATTCCAGGTCTTTTTGATCGAACTATGGAGTCTTTTGAGGTTGTAAAAAATTCATACAAAAATTGTATTGCTGCGTGCAACTTAGTTGTGTCTGAATCAAATTATTTTGAAATTATGGAAATATACAAATATTTAACTGAAGAAAAGAAAATACAGACAATTAACCCAATTATAGTTAGAGATGAAGGTGTTTACAAAACTAATCCAGATTTAAAAGAAAAAATATTGGATTCTTATAAAAAATTAACAAAAAAAATTATCCAAGACATTAAGTCTAAAAAAATTAGAGGTTTTAAAAATTTTTCTTTAGAAGGTACTTTTTTAAATGGAAAAAATGAACTTGCTTATGAGCTTATATCTTCAAGTTACCTAAAACCAAATTTTACAACTTACTGTGTTGCAGGAAAAATTTTTGGTGTTATAGGATCAGATGGTTCAGTTTATCCGTGTGAAATTTTAGATAAGAAAATGGGAAATTTAAGAGATGTAGATTTTGATTTAAAAAAAATATGGAATAATAAAGTTAGCTCAGACACCAGGAAGTGGATCAAAGATACTAAATGTACTTGTCATTGGGAGTGTATTTACAGCTATAATATAATTTCAGATAAAAAACAATTAACTAAATCAGTAAAAAAATCATTAGATTATTTTTAATTTGAAAAAAGTAAATATAATAATCCCTTCAAAAAAAATTAGTCACATTCTAACATCAACACTAAAAAAATTAAAAAAACAAACTCTCAAAAACATTATTGTAACAATTGTTATTGATAATAAAAATTATAAAAAAAAATTTTTGTATGGAAAAAATATAAAAATAGTACCATTAAATGGCAGTAAAAATATGAGTGTTAAAAGAAATTATGCTGCAAAATTAGTGAAATCAGAATATTTAGCATTTTTAGATAGTGATGCTTTCCCAGAAAATAAAAATTGGTTATCGAATGGAGTTAAGTATTTAGAAAAATATAAAAAAGACAATGTAGTTATTTGTGGTGGCCCAGATGTAAGTCCAAAGTTAGAAAGTACAGAAAATAAAATAAGTGGTATTTTAGATAAATCTTATTTTATTAGTGGCTTTAGAAATTACAGAAAAAGTAAAAAAAAAAATAAATTTGTAAAGCAGTTAGCATCATGTAATATGTTTATATCCAGATCTGACTATCTTTCATATGGAGGTATGAAAGAGTCACTTTATACAGGTGAAGATGCTGATTTATGTAACAGAGTTATAATTAATAAAAAAAAAATTTATTACCACCCATCTATAAGCGTTATACATTTAAACAGATCATTTAAGGCATACCTAATTCAAAGAATTGATAGATCTCATGAAGCAGCTAGAGCTACAAAAGAATTTTTTTTGGGTTTATTTAAAAAAAACTTTAAAGGTTCTTACAAAATAGATAGTTTTAGGTATGAGTTTTTAATTAATCCAATTTTATCTATTTATATACTATTTTATTTTTTCAATTATATATTTTTAGTTGTAAATGAATTGATAGCATTTATACCGTTTTTAATATTTTTTATTTTAACATTTTTAGAAAGCATAAGACTAACAAAAAAAATTAAGTATTTTCTACATATATTTTTTAAATTGAATATAACCATTTTTGTCCAAAGTTTTGCAAATTTATATTTTTTGTTTCTTAAGGATAATTTTATTAAAAAAAAATACGTCAATCAAAATGATAAGTAAATTAAAATAATTTTAATTATAAAATAATGAAATTTAAATGTTGTTTTTTAGACAGAGATGGTGTTTTAAATGAAGATCGAGGATATATTTCTAAATTATCCAATTTTAAAATTTTTCCAGGAGTTGGAAAGGCCATAAAGCTTTTGAACGAAAAAAAATTTCTTGTGATTATAATTACGAATCAATCTGGAGTTGGAAGAGGTTTGATTTCCATTAGAAATTTAAATCATATTCACAAATTTTTAAAGAAAAAAGTAAAAAAATCAGGAGCTTATATAAATGATATTTATTATTGCCCATTTCATCCTATTTTTGGATTAGGTAAATACAAAAAAAAAAGTAATTATAGGAAACCTGGAGATGGAATGATTAGACAAGCTATTAGAGAATGGAATATAGATCCCAAAAAAAGTTTTATGATCGGAGATAAAATTACCGATAAAATGTCAGCCAAAAAAGCAAAAATAAAATTTTTTTATAAAAAAGAAAAAAACCTTAATTCTCAAATCAAAAAAATTTTGAAAAAAATTATTTAAATCTATTAAATGTTAAATAAAATAAACATTTAATTCCTTCCCATAAAGTAATTTTTTTCCCATCCTTTGAATTTCTAGGTTTGAAAAAAACTGGTACTTCAAAAAAGAAACATTTTTTTTTTAATTTAGTTAAAATTTCAAATTCTAAATCAAAACCCTTTCTTTTTAATGTTAAACTTTTAAGTAGCTTGGAGTCAAAAGCCTTAATAGATGTAAAAGGATCTGATATGCTGATTTCATGAAAAGCCAATAAGACAAGACTAATTAATTTTCCACCATATTTACTGATAAATAGGCCCATTTTGTCATCTTTGTACATTCTTTTTAGTTCATTATTTAAAGTTGTTATTTTTATCATTCTACTTCCATAAACTGCTCTAGATTTATTAACTATAATTGGGCTTACAACTTTTTCTAAGTCTTCAATTTTATACTCATTGTCTGAAGGAAAAAAACTGATTATATCACCTTTGCTTTTTTCAATACCATATTTTATTGCTTGTCCTTTTCCCTTATTGTCTAATTGATAGAATTTAAATTCTTTAAATTTTTTAATTATATTAATACTCCCATCTTTTGAGCCACCATCAACTACTATGACATCCAACACTAAATTCAATTTATTACTTTTAAATTTTCTAATTTCCTTCAATACTTTTCCAATTGTTTTTTTTTCATTCAAACATGGTACAACAATAGAAAGAACAGATTTTGGTAAAGAATTTAGTATATAATTTTTACCTGAGATTAAAAAAATTTTTTCTGCTAATCGGTTAGGATAATGAATACCTTCACTTTTTTCCCAATCAAGAACTGTAAATTTCTTTTTTTTATTATATGGTAGGTAGATATCTTTTTTTAATAAATTAATATCATCTTCATCAAATTTATTAATTAGATAATGATCAACAAGTCTATTTTTTGAAAATTTTTTTGAACTTTTATTAAAGAAAAAATAAAATTTTTTTATTAAATTTTCTACATTTTCATGAATTATATCATTGTCTAAAAAAATATTTGTTATTAAAAACTTTTTAGCTTTAGACCTTATTATTGATTCCTTGAGCCCTCGCGTTAGATAACTTGGAAATAAAGAAGAATATTGAGTCCCAGGTCCATAAATAATTATATCTGCTTTAATGATCTTATCTTTAACTTCAGAATTTATTTTTGGATATTTGCTTATTTTTTCGAGATAATTTATTTTATTTTCTATGTTTTTAATTCTTAAAAATTTATAAGATATTCTTTTATTTAATAAAAAAATATTTTGAACCTCATATTTTTGTTTTACACTTACTAGCTCCTCTTCATTATCAATAATTTTACCGTCTTTTAAAATAGCATATAGATATAAATTATTTCCGTTAGTAACATTGAGCACTTTATCTTTTTTTATCTCCAGGAAATTATGCATGTATTCTAAAGATTTATTAAATGAATTATTATTTTTTATAAATGATCCAAAAAAAAGAATATTACCAAGAGATATATCGTCAATTTTTAAATGTTTTTTTTTTAAATAATAATTTAAAAATAAATTTAGTAATTCTTTAAGAATTATGAAAGAATTATAAGATAAATTATATATGCCGATCTTTTTGATTAAATCATTTTTTTTTCAAGTTTTAAAAAAGAAATAAATTCTTTCTGTGAATTTTTTCTTTTAAATCTAAAATTCATTATATCGTATAATATTTTTCCATTTTTTCTTTCTTGATTTATAAGAAAAGTTAAATTTTTTCTAAAATCGGATGGACCTAAAATTTCTTTTCCGAAATTTCTTATTTCTTTTGTTGATTTGCCGTCATCATACCCATTAACTATTACATTAAGATTTATTTCAGGGATTTTTTTTAAAACCTGAATAAAATCTTTATTTCCTGTACCACCTGAAAATAAACATATATTTAAATTTTTTTTATCCATTTAAAATTTTCTAATAGTTAATATTTTATCTTAAATTGATTTATTTTATGAAAAAGTATATTATTAATTGATTTATATAAATCAAAAAAATTTTTATAAATTTATTTTATATATAATGTAAGGTTCACACAATTTTGAAAACTAATATTCATTTACTTCAAAGCTTAAATAATATTTAACAAAATATAACTATAATAAACAATTTGATTAAATTAGTGTTTAAATTTTTATAAAAATTCCTCTTTACTGTTCGAAAATTGAACGCTATAATGTTCAATATTTGAACAATATGAATAATAATTTAGATCACCTTAATGTTTTGAGAAAAATCAAATCTAAACCTAATTCCTCTCAAAGAAAGATGGCCACTGAGCTAGGTTTTAGTCTGGGTAAACTTAATTATTGTCTTAAATCCTTAAATCAAAAAGGTCTAATAAAAATTAAAAACTTCAGGAAAAACCCAAATAAATTTAAATACGTATATATACTTACACCAAAAGGAATTGCCACCAAAACTAAGCTTACTTATAATTTTATGAAAAGAAAAATGAAGGAATACGATGAACTAAAAGCAGAAATTGAGAAAGATAAGTAATGTGGGCGATAATTAAAATTGATAATAAAAATTTAAATCTACTAAAAAGAGATTTTTCTTTTAGATTAGGAAAAGACGTTTCTTACTATATGCCTAAAATAAGGCTCAAAAAATTTTTGAAAAACAAGACATGTTTTAAAGAAATTTCTGTACTTGGTGATTATTTATTATGTTACCATAAATATTTTTCAAAAAGATCAATATTAATTTCATTAAAATATTGTAGAGGATTAAAATATTTTTTGACAGATTTTTATACTTCACAAAATGAAATAAGAAAATTTATAAAAAAATGTAAAGAATTTGAAGATGAGAATGGATATTTAAAGCCAACTTTTTTCAATTTTAAAAATAGAAAAGATTTTGAATTTATCTCAGGACCATTTTCAAAGATTATTTTTAGTAAATTAGAGGAAAATAAATCATCTATTGAAACATTGTTAGGTGGTTATAGAATTACAGTATCTAAAAAAGAAAATTTATTTAGACCTGTATAAAAAAAATTGTTTATTATGTAAATGTAAAAAAAGGTTTTTTTGCATAATGCGGAGCATTGCTAAAATCTTAATATGATTAAATATATAATTACTGGTGGAGCAGGATTTATAGGGAGCCATTTAGCGGAGAGTCTTGCTGCAAAAAATAAAAAAGTAATTGTTTTAGATAATTTATCTACCGGTAGACTTGATAATATTAAAAGATTTAAACGATCCATAAAATTTATTAAATGTGATCTATCAAAAAAAGGTAATTGGATTAAAGAATTTTCAGGCAAATGTTATGTGTTTCACCTTGCAGCTTTGGCCGATATTGTCCCTAGCATAGAAAATCCTGAAAAATACTTTGATGCAAACGTAAGAGGTACAATAAATGTATTAGAGGCATGTAAAAAAGCAAAAATTTTGAAATTTATTTATTCAGCGTCTTCCTCTTGTTATGGTTTAAGTAAAAATTTTCCAACAAAAGAAAATGAAAAAATAAATCCTATTTATCCTTATGCCTTAACAAAAAAGCTTGGAGAAGATTTAGTGGTCCACTGGTCTAAAGTTTATAAGATACCATTTATTTCATTAAGATTATTTAACGTTTATGGAACCAGATCAAGAACTTCTGGGACTTATGGTGCAATGTTTGGTGTTTTCCTAGCACAAAAAATATTTAAACAACCTTTCACAATTGTAGGATCTGGAAACCAAACAAGAGATTTTACATATGTATCAGATGTTGTAACAGCAATATTAAAATCAATTGAGTCAAAAGAAACAAATGAGATTTTTAATGTTGGAAGTGGCGCGACTGTAAGTATAAATAGAATTGTCAAATTATTAGGTGGAAAAAAAGTTTTCATAAAAAAAAGACCTGGAGAACCTGATTGTACATTTGCTGATATAAAAAAAATTAAAAGAAAAATAAAATGGAAACCTAAAATTAGTATAGAACAAGGGATCAAAATTTTACTAAAAAATATTGAATATTGGCAAAATGCACCACTGTGGACACCAAAAAAGATAAATTATGCAACAAAACTTTGGTTTAAATATTTAGAGAGATGAAAAATAAATTATATCAAATTAAAACGCTGATAAAAGTTTTAAAAAACAAAAAGTTAAAATTTCAAAAAATAGTTTACTGTCATGGAGTATTTGATTTATTACATATTGGTCATATTAAGCATCTTAAAAAAGCTAAAGATCTTGGTGATATTTTAGTTGTGAGTTTAACAGCTGATAAATTTGTAAACAAAGGTCCAGGTAAACCAGTTTTTAATCAATCCCTAAGAAGTGAAGCATTAGCAGCATTAGACTGTGTAGATTATGTTTTGATTAATGAAGCTCCAACAGCAGTAAATATGATTAAACTTTTAAAACCTGATATTTATTGTAAAGGAAAGGATTATAAAAATTTTAAAGATGATATCACCGGTGAGATAAGAAATGAGGTAAAATCTTTAAAAAGATTTGGTGGTAAAATTGTCTTTACAGAAGAAATTACATTTAGCTCTAGTAGATTAATAAATCGAACTACTGATTTTTATTCAGATAATAAAAAAAAAATTTTAGAGCAAATTAGAAAAAGATATAAATTTTCTGATATTAAAAATTTTATTGATAATTTTAAAAAATTTAAAATTTTAACAATTGGAGAAGTAATAATTGATAAATATAATTTTTGTGAGGCTATTGGAAAATCTGGAAAAGAACCAATTTTAGTTCTTAAAGAGTTAAGAGAAGAAATTTTTTTTGGGGGAGTTCTAAGTATAGCAAAAAACTTATCAAATTTTTCAGATAATATATCTGTATTGTCAATGCTGGGAGAGAAAAAAGATTATATACAAGGTATAAATAAGTATTTACCTAAAAAAGTTAAAAAAAATTTTATTTATAAAAAAAATTCTCCAACAATAGTAAAAAAAAGATATGTTGATCATTCAAGTGGTAGTAAACTATTTGGTATTTATAATTTTAATGATGAAGTTTTAACAAATAATGATGAGTTGAATTTTCAAAAAAAGTTAGTCAACCTGCTAAAAAAAAATGATTTAGTTATTGTTTCAGATTATGGACATGGTTTAATTTCAGAAAAATCCGCAAAAACTATTTGTAAGTATTCAAAATTTTTATCTCTTAATGCTCAAGTAAATGCAGCAAATATTGGATATCATAACATAAGAAATTATAATAATTTTAACTCATTAATAATTAATGAAAAAGAGATAAGACATGAGATGAGAAATAAAATTACTAAACTAAAAATTTTAATGAAAAATCTTTCGAATGAAAAAAAAATTGATAATTTGATAGTAACCAGAGGTGGAAAAGGTTCAATTATGTTTAATAGAAAAAAAAATAAGTTTTCATCATCCGACGCATATGCCACAAACATTATTGACAAAATAGGAGCTGGCGATACAATGTTAGCTCTAATTGCTTTATGCTTTAAATCTAAAATGGATGATGATATAGCTCTTTTAATCAGTTCTTTGGCTGCAGCTAAATCAATAGAAAATTATGGAAATAAAACTTCAATTAAAAAAATTAACATTCTTAAAACTTTGGAAAATATTTTAAAATAAAAAAATGAATTTAATAAATAAATTAGAAAATTACTGGAAATTATTAGAGGGAAAATATAGCCCACCCAAGTATGTTGGGGATGTTAAAGACTTAGATTTTAAAAAACTTAAAAAAGCAATTGATAATAAAGATGAAAAATTTCTTAAGACGATTATAAAAAAAATGTATGTAGAAAAGGAAGCTTATATTTTAAAAAATTGTGCAAAGAAAAATCTTAAAACAATAATGTTAAATTTAACAAAAATTTACAAAAGTAATAGACGCCCAAGTTTTTATAAAATGTTAGAAGGAGTTCCGAATTTTCATCGAGCAATTGATAAAAAAATTACAAAAAAATATAGCTTGTATGCAATCAAACATTCATTCTATTTTTATAATTGGAATATAAAAACTAAGCTAGAGAAAGCTCTGAAAGATGGCGTCTATTGGCACTGGCGATATATAAAATTTTTAGCAGGTAATAATATGAAAAAGTATGAATTTAATACACCAAAAGATGGACAAATAGATCGTTTACAAATTGTAAGATACCCATCTGGGGGAGGCCAATTAAGAGACCATGTCGACTCTAGAAAGAATCAAAGAGTTGTATCAGGAATAGTAATGAGCAAAAAAGGTGTGGATTATAAAGAAGGAGGTTTCTATTTTAACAAAACAAAAAGTAAAAGAATTAATTTGGAAAATAGAATTGACCAAGGTGATGCTGTTATTTTTTACGGTTCATTAGTTCATGGAGTCGAAGCAATAGATCCTAAAGAAAAATTATCTTGGAAAAGTGATAAAGGCAGATGGTTTTTGGGAATGTTTGTAAACGATAGTGATCATGTTAAAAATAGAATTACCTCGCAAGATTTGACCGGAAGTATAAAAAAAAATTTTAACAAAAATTAAAATGTCTATTTTGGTAACGGGTGCTAATGGAGAAATAGGTTTTGATTTAGTAAAAAGATTTTCACAAAAAAATAAGGTTTTTGCGATATTTAGAACAAAAAATTACAGAATAAGAAAAATTAAGAATGTAAAATGGATTAAGTGGGATTTAAAAAAAAAAATTGAAATTAAATTTACAACACCAATCAAATATATAGTTCATTGTGCAATTGACCAAAAGTATTTAGGTTCAGATAAGAACAAATATTTAAGAGGCAATACAGATATTATAAAAAATGTAATTAGTTTTGCTAAAAAAAATGATGTTGACTTTATTATGAACCTTTCATCTGTTGATGTTTATGGTGATTTAAAAATTAAGTCAGTTACAGAGGGTTATCTACCTATAAAAAAAAATATGTATGCAAATTTGAAATATCTCTCAGAAAAAGAGCTTTTCAAACAAAAAATAAATTTTATAAATTTAAGGTTGCCAGGAACTTTGTGTGATAGAATTAATTTAAATGTATTAAGGCCATGGTTATTTAAAACTACTTACAACATATACAAAAATAATCAAATTCTAGTTAAAAACACTCAAAATAAATTTAACAATGTAATAAGGACATTAGATATTGTTAATTTTTTTTATTTCATAATTAAGAAAAAAATTGTAGTTCGTGATACCTATAATTTTTCAGCTATACAGCCAATAAAATTAAACTCAATTCTAGATATGATAAAAAAAAAACTAAATTCAAATACTAAAGTAATTGAATTGATTGATAAAAAAAAAAGTTCTTTTTTAATTTCCAATACTAAAATTAAAAGTAAGCTTAAATATAGATTACCGACTACAAAATTGGTAATTAAATCTTTTCTACAAAATTTCAATGATCAAGTCTGTTAAAGCAATAATTATATCAAATGGAAAATATCTTTTACAACTTAGAGACAATAAAAAAAATATTTTCTTTCCAAATTTTTGGGGCTTATTCGGTGGTCAAATTAATAAAAATGAGTCATTCTTAAAAGCAGTAAAAAGAGAGGTTAAAGAAGAAACTAATTTAAAGATTAAAAAAGCTACAAAAATTGCCTCTGTGAAATATAATATAGTCGATATAAAAAAAAAACGTTACCTTATCTATTTTGAGTGTAAGATTTATGGATCACAGAAAATTATCCTTAATGAGGGTCGAAAGTATAAATTTTTTTCATTTAAAAATATAAAAAAATACAACATTATCCCAATGGATTTCTTTGCTATTCACTCTCATCATTATAAAACTAGAGGCTATAATTCTTATTTCAGATAGTATATAAAAATTTATTAAATTATGAAAAAACCATCCACACTTAAGCTAAGTCCTGAAGAACTTCAGAGAAAGTATCATCAAAATTTAGTTTTTAATTACGCAGAATACCCAACATGTGACCATTGGGATTATAATTTTAGAAGTGATGAATATAAAAAATCATTGATTGAATGGCTTAAAAAAAATCCAAATGAAAAAATATTTTTTTATGTTCACATACCTTTTTGTGAACAACTTTGTTGGTTTTGCACTTGCAGTAAATTTATTACTAAAAGTTATGAACCTGTTGAAGCTTATCTGCCGTATTTATACAAAGAAATAGACATATTATTTAATCTACTACATGAAAATAATATTAAGCTAAATGTTGGAACTGTTTTTTTTGGTGGAGGCTCACCAACAATCCTCAACAGAAAAGATTTAAAATTTTTAGTTGATAAATTAAGAAAATGTTTTGATTGGTCAAACGTAGCTGATTTTACCGTTGAAATTGATCCTAGGAGAGTAGATGCAGACAGATTATTGTATAATTTTCATGAATGTGGAGCTAATAGATTGTCATTTGGTATGCAGGACTTTGATGAAAATGTCCAAAGAAGAGTAAATAGAATTCAGCCATTTGAAATGTTTGAAAAGATTTTAACTAAAGAGGTAAGAGAGGCATATAAAACAATAGCTTTTGATTTACTAGTAGGGCAACCTGGGCAAACAAAAAAAACTATGGAAAAGACTTGTGATCAAATAATTCAATTAAAACCTACAAAAGTTCAAACATCACTTCTTGCATACAAACCATGGATAGCAAAAGCTCAAATCAGAATGGTTGAAGAAGGTCCTTTACCAGATTTTATGGAGAGAAAAGAATTATTAGATGTTATAAATAAAAAATTAGATGCAGCTGGATATATTCGTATTGCTTTTGAAAGCTATGCACTACCCTCAGATCCTATGGTAGAAGCTAAAAAGAGAGGTGAAGTTCATTATGGTGCTTCAGGTACACAAAGAGGTGGGAGAGTTAATTTTGTTGGAGTAGGAAGCTCTACAAAAGGCAATCTAGGAAATGAATATTATTCTCAAAACACTTACAATTTGGAAGTATATAAAAAATGTCTAGATAAAAATATTTTCCCAACTCATAGAGGAATGAAACTTTCTGAAGATGATAAAATTAGACAACATGCTACACAACAGTTAAGAACTTATTGGAAGATAGATTATGATGATTTTAGAGAAAGATTTGGAATTGAGGTTAAAAATTACTTTAGTAAAGAAATAGAAGATTTGAAAGAGATGGAAAGTGATGGCTTAATTGAGATTACTGAAAAATCAATTATAGTAACCAAATTGGGGCAAGATTTTGCACAATTTATAACTAACTACTTTGATATATATGATCCTCCGAATAAAACATATAATGAACGTCTTGAAACAATTTCAAAAGCAAAAGAAAATCAAAAAAAATCAATTGAATATTTTAAAAATCTTTAATTGATAAATTAATATATAAAAATTTATGATAGGTGATAAAAAAGAATTAATAAATTTTTATAACAAAAATGGTTATTTGATTTTTAAACTATTTTCAAAAAATGAAATCAATTACTTTGAAAAACTAATTAAAATTAAAGCTAACAAGTATTTAAAAAAAAAAAATTGGAAACTACAGGATTATCATAAATTCACTAATCAATCAGTTCATAAGAAGGTTATAGAGAACACTGCAAGATTTATTAATGTTAAAAAAAGTATTATTAAAAAAATTCAAAATCAAAAGATTATAAATGACATACTTAAATTAAGATGGAAACACTCTAAATTTTATATACCTAATTTAAAGTACTTACATGGAACAGAAAAAGAAACAACTTTAAAAAAAATAAATCGAAATGAAATCCTTTATAGGATAGTTCTTCCAAAAAAATTACATTATGCAAAATCTGCTCCACCACATGTAGATCTGAATGCTGGTAAAATAAATAAAAGAATAGATAAAAATTTTATCCCTATGAGTTTTTCTTTATGGGTACCAATCGTTGGATTTTCAAAAAAATATACTCTTCGAGTAGCACCAGGATCTCATCTTGTTAAACATCCGCTTAAAAAAATAAAAAAACAGTCTAAATATGTTTCGCCAGTTTTTGAAAATAATTATATTAAAAAATTTAAGTTTAAAAGATTTAATCTTAAAAAAGGTGAAGTTATTTTTTTTGATCTTAATTTATTACATGGTGGGGCTGACAACCTAGGAAAAAGGACAAGATCAAGTTTAGAAATTAGGCTGTACAATCAAGGAGAAATTAAATTTTCTTAATTATTTTTTTTTAATGAATATTTTAATTTTTGGTGGAAATAGAAACTTTGGTAAATTAGTCTTAAAAAAACTCCTAGAGAAAAAACATAAATTATTTGTTGTAAATAGAAATACAAAAAAAAAAAATTTAACGCATAAAAATTTAACTAATATTTGTTGTGATAGAAAAGAATTATATAAATTTAGACATTTGCTTGGAGATAAAAAGTTTGATGTTATTTTTGATAATATTGCCTACAATCTCGTGGATGTAAAAGAAACTTTAAAACTACTTGATGGAAAAATTTCCCATTATATTTTTACAAGCTCGATCATTACATATTTAAGTTCAAATTATAATTTTGAGGTAAAGGAAAAAGATTGGCTTAAAGGTAAGCTTAATAAGAATTGGATAAAAAAACATAATTATAAGAAAATTGACTTAAATTATGCCAAAAATAAAAGAGCTATAGAGAAACATCTTATTAAAAATAAAAAAATAAGTTATACAATTTTAAGGCTTCCAAATGTAATAGGAAAAAATGATTTTTCAAAAAAAACTGAAAGATTGATTGCTTATCCATTTAATAAATTTAATAAAAAAATAAATAGTGAGGATTATATTCAATTTATATATAAACCTGATCTGGTTAAAATAATTGTAAAAATTATTGAAAATAAAATATTTAAAAATCAAATTTATAATATTGCAAATGAAAAAGTCAGGATTAAATATTTTTATAAAAAAATTAAAGAATTGAAAAATTACTCAAAAAATAAATATAAGAAATACATAGATTTTGATTTTCCCATGCCAATAAATTCTTTAATGAATATAGATAAAGTAAAAAATAAATTGAAAGTCAATTTAAGTTCTCTTGATCAAATAATTAAATCACTTTATTAAAATTAAATGTTACAAAAATCTTTTTTTAAGCAGCAAAAAAAAAATAATCCTAAAATAATTAGTGAAGATAATCTTATTACATTTAATATAGATAAAAAAGTTTTGTCAGAAATACATAATTGTATTGTTGACCTTTTTAATAAAAATCAATCTAAGAAATTTAAAAGTATTTTTGAAATACAAAAATTTTTAAATAATACTAATTATTATAAATTAAAAAGAAATTTAAACACTATGACTAAACTTGAAAAAATTATTTATAATTATTTTTCAAAACTAAAGATTTTTAATAATAAAATTAAAGGTATTCAGTTTCCAATAGATCTTAGAATTGCACATCCAAAAAAACCAAAGCAATTAAAAAATAAATATTTAACAAGCTCTATTCATTGTGATACATGGACTGAAGAGCCCCTAGATATTATAAATGTTATAATTTATTTAGTTGTTAAAAAAAATACACCAAAAATACATGTTTTTAAAACAAGTAATAAAGAAATAGATACATATCAAAAATATGCAACTTTTTATAAAAATAAATTTTTTTTATATTCAAAAAAATATTTTTCAATTTTAAAAAATTTAAAGAATAAAAAACCATATAAGATTAATCATAAAAATGGGGAAGTTATAATTTTTAATTCTTTTATTCCTCATCAAACTATAAGAGAGGGGAATGAAGTGAGATTAAGCCTCGAATTTAGATTAAAAACTACTGATCCATATAAAAATACTGATAAGTGGAAAAAAACAAATAATCACGGAAGATATATGCTTTTACCAAATGGTAAAGATGATGATTTTTTTCAAAGAATTAAATCTGAACTAAATAAAATTAAAAGATTAAAAAATTTTAAAGAAATTTATAAACTTAGAAAAAAAGAAATCAAAGATAATTTAATTTTTAAACATTGCTTGTAATCAAACATTTTAAATTAGGCTAATAAAATATGAAATACAGAAAATTTTCTGATTTAGGATGGAATGTATCTGAAATAGGTCTTGGTTGTTGGGGGATAGGTGGAAATTGGGATGATGTCAAAGATGATGCGGCAAAAAAAATTTTATTTAAAGCTATTGATAATGGAATTAATTTTTTTGATACTTCAGATGTTTACGGAGATGGAAGAAGTGAAAAATTTTTAGGAGAGCTGATCAAATTGATCCCTGAAAAGATTTATGTTGCTACTAAAGTTGGGCAAAGAATACGTCCTTATATACCTGAGGGATATAATTTTAATTTATTAAACAAATTTATAGATAGATCATTAAAAAATTTAGGTATTGACTGCATTGATTTATTACAACTGCATTGTCCACCATCAGAAATATGCTCAAAAAAAGAACTTTATGAAATGATGGATGAATTTGTAAAAATAGGAAAAATATCTCATTATGGCTTGAGTGTTTTTAATTTATCAGAGGCTATGAGTGCAATAAAATTTCCAAATGTAAAAAGTATTCAAATTGTTTTTAATATTTTTAGACAGAGACCAAAAGAAGAATTTTTTAAAGAAGCAAAAAAGAGAAACATCGCAATTATTGTAAGAGGTTCTTTAGCAAGTGGTCTTTTAACTGGCACAATAGATAAAAATACTAAATTTAATTCAAATGATCACAGAAATTATAACTTCGCAGGAAAGTCATTTGATATTGGTGATACTTTTTCTGGGGTAGATTTTGAAAAAGGTTTAGCTGCTGTAAAGAGATTAAAAAAATTAATACCAAAAAACTTTTCGTTAACAGATTTAGCTTTAAAATGGATATTAATGCATAAAGAGGTAAGTGTGGTTATTCCAGGAGCTACCAATGAACTACAAGTAGATCTAAACTCTAGAGCTTCTGAATTAAAGGAAATATCTTCAATATTTAAAGAAATAAACTCCATTTATAATAAATTTATAAAATCAGAAGTTCACTATCGTTGGTAAGATATTTTAGATTAATGAAAAAGTACAATTACAATTTAAAAAAAAAGTCTGTAATTATAACAGGATCAAGCTCTGGTATTGGTTTCGAAATTGCAAAAAGTTATTTAATTAATGGCGCAAATGTCATGATTTGTTCAAGTAAAAAAAATAATATAAAAAATGCATATAAAAAACTTTTACGCTTTAAAAAAGACAAACAATATTTGCTTCATAAAAAAGCAGATGTTTCTTCGTATGGAGAAATTAAAAATCTTGTTAAGTTTGCATTAAAAAAATTTAAAAAAATTGATATTTTAATTAATAATGCTGGGATCTATGGACCAAAAGGATCAATAGATAAAGTTGATTGGAAAAAATGGGTAAAAACCGTTAAAATAAACCTATTTGGTTCAATAATGCTTTGTAAAGAGATATTACCACACTTTAAAAAAAGAAATAAAGGGAAAATTATTCAACTTTCAGGTGGAGGTGCGGCAGCTCCTTTACCAAACATAACAGGTTATGCAGTGTCAAAAGTTGGGATAGTAAGATTTATTGAAAGTTTGTCTTACGAACTTAAAAATTATAAGATTGATGTAAATTCAGTTGCACCTGGCACAATTAATACAAAGATGTTAAGAGAAATTTTAAAGTCAGGTCCAAAAAAAATTGGTAAAATAGCTTATAAAAAAGCTTTAATTCAAAAAAAAGATGGTGGCTCTTCAATAAAAGATTTATCAGAATTAATACTTTTTTTAGGATCAAGTCAAAGTGATGGAATTTCAGGTAAATTAATAAGTTCAATTTGGGATGATTGGAGAAGTTGGACAAAAAAAATCAACTTATTAAAAAAAAATGATATTTTTACATTAAGAAGAATAACGCCAAAAGATAGAGGAATTAAATGGGGTATTCTAAACAAAAGAAGTATTTATGATCGTTCTTTGGTTCCAACTAATAAATTAAAAAAATAACATGAAAATAAGCCAAGCATTAAAAGCTGTAAAATACAACGAAAAAAATTTTAAGGATTTGTCAGAAGATTTGAGGAATGATAAAAATATTGCTTTACAAGCTGTTAAGGCTAATGGATATTTATTGGAATATGTTGGCAAAAAGTTAAAGAAGGATTACGAAATTACAATTGCAGCATTAAAACAAAATGGTTTTGCTTTAGAGTTTGTTCACAAAGATCTAAAGAAGAATAAAGAAATTACTTATGAAGCTATTAAACAAAATGGTTACGCATTGCAATATTCAGATAAAATCTTTAAAAATAATAGAAAAATAGTAATGTTAGCAGTAAAAAAGTATTGTTTTTCGGTAAAATTTGCACATATATCTCTAAGGAAAGATAAAAAGATTATTTTAGAAGCCATTAAAAAATATGGATATTGTTTAAAATACGCTAGTCCAGAAATTAAAAAAAATAAAAAAATTGTTATTAAAGCACTTAAAAAAAATGTTTTTTCTTTAATGTATGCTGATAAAAGCTTACGCAATGATAAAAATTTTATTTTAAGTGCATTGAAAGTTTGTAATTGGGGAACTTTTTTTGAGTTTGTTGGTAAAAAACTAAAAAAAGATAAAGAAGTTGTTTTAAAAGCAGTAAAACAATGGGGAATGGCTTTACAATTTGTTGATAAAACTTTTAAAAAAGATAAGCAAATAGTTACTAGTGCAGTAAGACAATATTGCAATTCTTTAGAACATGCTGATGAATCTTTAAAAAAAAATCCAAAAATTGTAATTGAAGCTATTAAACAAAATGGTTATGCTTTAAAGTATGCTCATAATGATTTAAAAAATAACAGAAGTTTTATAATTAAATCTGTTAGGATTAATGGTAATTCTTTATCATATGCTGATGAAAAATTTAGAAGTGACAAAGAAATTGTTTTAGAGGCAGTTAAGCAAAATGGTAATGCAATAATTCACGCAAGCAAACAACTCAGAGATGATAAAGAAATAGCTTTAGAGGCAGTAAAGAATAATTGCTTCACAATTCAACATTTAAATAAAATTTTAAAAAAAGATAAACAAATTATTCTTGTAGCAACAAATCAGAATAAATATTGTTTAAAATTATTATGAGTCACTTAACAGAAAATAATTTAGATAAAATTGAAAAAGAACTTAATGAGGGATTAGGATATGCAATTTGCTCTGTGGAAAAATTAGAACTTTTAGAAAATCTTAGAAATTCATTCATAGAGAGTATTAATATACCAAGAGTCCTTAAAAAGGATATTTTTTCTGTAAGAAAAGAAATTGCTAAAATGAATAAAGGTGAAATTAATAAAATAATGATAAATTTTTTAACAAATAATAAAAATCTTTCAGAAATGATGATTAATTCTTTCTCTAAATTGATTGAAAAACTTTGTGGTAAAGAGCTTTTTATTCAAAGACGTGCTCATACCACTATCAATGCTCCTGGGGAGGATCAGGCAAAACAAGTTGCACATTATGAAATGATTTCAGGTATTTCTCCCTTTACTTATATTTTATGGGCACCTTTACATGATATAGATGACAATGGTGGCGCATATCATATAGACCTTAAAACTTCTTTGGAGATAATGAGAAAAGAAGAGGAGGATGGCTTGGTGAGTGGACCTAGGGTATTAAATTTTATGAGTAATAAAAAGCCATCAAAAATTAAATTTGGCCAAGCAATTATCTTTAATCCATTTGTTATTCATGGAAATGTTCCATTCAATTCAGAATTTGCAAGAATCGCTTGCAATGTAAGGTTTCAAAGTTTTAAAAAACCATTACTTCAAAAAAACACAGATTATTTAAAATATTATAAAATTACTTAATAAAATATATATGACCGTTGCAATTATAAATACTGACATGAATATTGGTCCATTTAAAATACCTGGAAATGGTCAAAACATGATTTTAAATAATTATGCCGAAAGAAATAAAATAATTGTAGAAGAGATTATACCAGAGCCATTTAAATCAAATTCTTTAGCTACTACTTTATGGACTCATGAAAGAAAAAATTTAAGTAAAATTATACTATGTTCTATTCACCAACTACCCCAAGAAAAAAAAAAATTGGACAAACTTTTATCTTTAATGAGGGATGTAGAGTTTCATTTTGTTTTAGAGAACATATTTGGTTCAGGAGAAAAGTTTATTAAAAATTGTGTTTTAGAAGCGAAATTGTTTAAAGAAAGCGAAATTATTGATAGTTCAAAGACATCATGGTCAAAATTATATGATCTTAAAATCAAAGATGTAAAAAAATAATAAAAACTTAAATTCATTGATGAAATATACTTGTAAAAATATTGAAAAGGAGTAAAAAAATTTAATATTATGGTCAAAAACTTTTCTGAAACTGGTTATATAATCGTAAAAGATACAATTAATAAGAACTTAATTAAAAAAATTCATAATGAAATTTATAATTGTCTTAAAATAAAAGGAAAAAATAACAAAAATAGATATACACAATTTTCCAAGAAAACACTAACTTTAAAAAGTAAAGAATTTGAATTTACCAAGCCAATATTCGAGTTGCTTCATTATAAAAAATTTTTAGAGAAAATTTTTTTAGAAAAAAAAATTTTTAAAATATTGACTGATTTATTGGGTAAAGATTTAGCTTATTGTACTGATCCAGGTGTGAATTTAAATTTACCTGATAAATCAAATTCAACAAAAAATTATTTTTTTAAAGATTGGCATCAAGAAATTTGGTCAGGTGCAAGTCCAAATACAATTCAAATTTGGACTCCATTAATACAAAAAAACTCTAAGTCTGGTCAAATTGAGCTTATTGAAGGATCTCATAAATGGGGACATGTGCCTCACAAAAATAAAAAGCCTTTACAAATTCCAAAGAATATTAAATTAAAAAAATTAAATTTAGAATGTGGAGATATAATTATTTTTTCTACTCTCTTAATGCACAGATCAGTTGCAACTAATCATCCTCGATTAGCTTTGCCATGTCTCGTAAAAAATTTTAAAAATAAAGATTATTCATTCGAAGGAAATAGAAGTTTTCATAATTTTTCTTACTCAGAAATGACTAAAATTGAGAGAATATTAGGTAATCACTATCTGAGTCCCTTTAGGCTCAAAAGCTTTGATGGCGAAAGTTAAATTTAGCAATTTTTTGTAAAAATGAAAATATTAATAACCGGAGGAGCTGGGTATGTTGGATCAAAACTAGTCCCAAAATTGTTGGATTTACATCACAACGTAACTGTTTTAGACTTGATGATTTATGGATCAGATGTAATTGATGATCATAAAAAATTATTAAAAATAAAAGGGGACATTAGAGATTTAGATTTATTGAAAAGAATTTTGCCAGATCATGACGTTGTAATTCATCTAGCATGTATTTCAAATGATCCAAGTTTTGAACTTAATCCTGATTTAGGAAAATCAATAAATTTTGATGCTTTTGAACCTTTAGTAAAATGTAGTAAAGAAAATGAGATTAGAAAATTTATATATGCTTCATCCTCATCTGTTTATGGAATAAAAAAAGAAAAAAATGTTACTGAGGATATGAAACTAGAGCCTCTAACAGATTATTCCAGATTTAAGGGAGAATGTGAAAATATTTTAAATACTTACAAATCTTCAGATTTTATTACAACCACTATAAGACCATCAACAGTTTGTGGTTATGCTAAAAGACAAAGGTTAGATTTAGTAGTAAATATTTTAACTAATCATGCATATCATAATAGAAAAATTAATGTATTTGGTGGTGATCAATTAAGACCAAACATTCATATAAATGATATGGTTGATTCTTACCTAGACATACTTGATGCACAAGACCAAAAAATAAATGGTGAGATTTTTAATGTTGGATTTAAAAATCAAACTGTGAATGAGCTAGCTGAAGATGTTCAATCAATAATTGGAAATGATGTAAAAATTAGTAAGACTAAATCTGATGATAATAGATCTTATCATGTAAGTTCACAAAAAATAAAAGATGTTTTAGGTTTTGAGACAAGTTTTTCTGTAAAAGATGCAGTTTTGGACTTAAAAAACGCCTTTGATAAAAATTTACTAAAAAATTCCCTTAATGATGAAAAGTATTTTAATATAAAAAGAATGCAATCAATTAAATTATTTTAATGTCAATATCCAATAATTTTTATTCTAATAAGTTGGTTAAAAAACCCTGGGGGTATGAATATGTAATTTATAATTCGTTAAATCGAATGGCGATCACCTATATTCATATTGATAGCAAAAAAAGCACCTCTTTACATTGTCATCCTAAAAAAAAAACTGGTTTTATTATCGTAAAAGGCACTGCTCTTGTACAAATAGGTATTTA
>MDTG01027440.1_pt1 | contig 21806 bp, 20 predicted proteins | sample 811421 | NCBI WGS metagenome assembly MDTG01 (sample SAMN05326645, study PRJNA326480) | marine metagenome | isolation source: seawater | place: Pacific Ocean: South East | collected 2011 | reverse complement strand
TGCTTTGAGTTTTTTGGATAAATACATGAACTTCCAAGATTTATAAAATGTTTAATGTTATTTCTAAAAGATCCATTTACCAAATTATTTTGTATCATTATATTTTGATGTAAAAATTCAATTGGAAAAGATGAATTGGCTAATATTCCACCCACCTTTCCTGCGCAATTTATTATTATATCAGGTTTATGAAATGCAATAAACTTATGTACTTTCTTTTCATTTAGTAAATCAAGTTTTTGTTTTGAAATTAAAATTAAATTTTTTATTGCATTTTTTTTAAAAAAATTAACAAGTGCAGATCCAACCATTCCCTTATGACCAGCAATAAAAATTTTTTTATTCTTTAACGGATTTTTTGTCATCTAGTAATCTTTTTTCTAAATATGGATTCATAGACTATTTTATAAGTCATTATAATATAATTATGATTAAAATAATTCATCGTTGACCATTTTAAATACAATTTGTTTAAAATTAGTTTTTGGACTCCATTTTAAATTTTTTTTTGTTTGTGATATATCCGCTCTATAACCTTTTATATCAAGCTTTCTTTTAAATTTTTTTACATCACTTTTGATATGGATTGTACTTAATTTATTTAATTTAAAAACCTCTTTTGCGAAATCTTTTAATGAATGAGTTTTGCCAGATCCGATTATCAAATCACGTGGGATCTTTTTTTGAAGCATCAACCAGTAAGCTTTCACATACTCTGGTGCCCAACCCCAATCTCTATAAACATTTATATCGCCTAGCAGTAATTTTTTACTTTTGCCCTTCTGTATAAGTTTAGCTCCATTTACGATTTTTTTCGTCACAAATTCATCCGACCTAAGTGGAGACTCATGATTAAACAAAACCCCAGAACAACAGAATATATTATAGTTCTCTCTAAAAACTTTAACTAGCCAATATCCAGCAGCCTTTGAAACAGCATATGGACTTTGTGGATCTATACTTGAGTTTATATTAAAAAAATTTTTTTTTTTATTACCGTAAATCTGCCCTGAACATGCATTAAATATTTTTATTCTAAGATTTTTTGATCTTACTAATTCTAAAATGTTGATTATGCCCATTGAGTTACTTAAAAAAGATTTTCCTGGAAATTTAAATGATTTTGTTATTGAGGACTCACCAGCTAAATAATATATTTCATCAATATTTCTTTTAATTATTTTATTTAAAAAACTTATATCTGTAACCTCGCCTTTAAGTATTTTTATTTTGTGTTTTATTTGTAATTTATGCAACCTAAACAAATTTTTTTTACTTTTATTTCTAGTTGTGCCAATTACATCATATTTTTTGCTTAGTAAAAAATGAGAAAGATATGCCCCATCTTGTCCAGAAATACCAAATATTAATGCTTTTTTTTTTCTCATTTAAAATTTTTATTTTATAATTTGAATTATTAATATAAATTTAATTAATACTCCATATTCATAATTTCTATGAAAATAAACTTAATTTTTTTTATATCTGAATTTAATTTAGGTGGAGCTGGTAATTCAATATTTAAATTGTGTAAAAATTTGCCAAAAGATAAATATGTAATATCGGTAATTTGCCTAAATAAATGTTATTATAAAAAAATATTAAACAAGCATGGTGTAAGAGTTTTTGAAATCAAATCATATAAGACACTTTTGGCCATGAATAAAATCAAAAAATTAACAAAAAAAATAATAAATAGCTATGATCAAAATATCTTTGTATCTAATATTTATTATTCAAATATTTTATCAATTTTATTTTTAAGAAATTTAAAAATGAAAATTGTTTTAATAGAAAGAACTCCTCATCAAGAACTTTCTATATATTACAATTTTATCGATTATTTAAAAAAAAATTTGTTAAAATTACTAATTAGATTAACTTTTTTTAAGGCAGACATTTGTGTTTCTAACTCAAAATTTATATCAAGGGAATATAACCGGATCTATAAGTTAAATTTTAAAACTATATTTCCACCATCTTTTTCTGGAAAGGTTTTTAAAAATACAAAAAAGATTAAAAATAAAATTTATTTTGGAACTGTATGTAGACTTGGAAGAGAGAAAAATTTACAAAATTTAATTAAATTATTATCTAAATTTAAAAATAAATTTATTTTTGAGATTATAGGTGATGGACCTGAAAAAAAAAATTTGTTTAATTTAACCAAACAATTAGGTTTAAATAAAGAAATTAAATTTACAGGCGAAATATCTCCATCTAATATAAACAGATATTTTGCAAAATTTGATTATTATATTAATTCATCTGACTTTGAAGGATTTCCAAATAGTGTAATTGAAGCATTAACTTACAATATACCTGTAATAGCTTCTCAGAGTCATGGGGGCATTAATGAAATTATAATTAATAAAAACTTTGGATTTATTTATAATAATTACAGAGAATTAGAAATAATTATAAAAAAAATAATTTTTAAAAAGATAAAGTATAAAGTAAATAGAAAAAAATTATATAAACACTTAATTCAATTTAGTGAAGAAAGAAACTATCAAAAGTACGATACTTTATTTAAATCTATTAAGTAAAAATTTTCCAATTTTTTTTATACCAATTGCATGTATTATTAAGCGCTGTATTTAAAGGTACAAATTTTTTTTTGTTACAAAATTTTTTTATTTTTTTGTTTGAACCATGAGTTTTTTTTACATCTGCTCTTTGAAAACTTCTCATATATATTTTAGGTTTAGAATCGAAATTATGATTAATTATTTTTAATATTTTTGTAATTTTTACCGGATTATTTGAGCAGATATTTAAAACTTCATTTTGACTTATTTTTTTTTTAAGAAGCAAATAAAGTATTTCTTTCACATCAGATATATAAGTAAAATCTCTTGTATGATTACCGTAGTTATTAAGATAAAATTTTTCCTTTTTATCATAAATTGACTTCAAATATTTGTATATTAACATGTCTGGTCTGCCCCATTCTCCAAAGACAGTAAAAAATCTTAAGCCTACACACTTTGTCTTGCTATTTTGAAAATAAATATTGATTAATTCTTCGTTAATTTTTTTTGATAATCCGTAAATATTTTTAGGGTTAATAATTTTACTTTCTTTTAAAGGAAAATTTATGCTTTCTCCATAAACTGAGCTAGAAGATGCATAAAAAAATTTACTTATATTATTATTTTTAATCAGTTCAATTAAGTTAAAAAAGCCTAAAATATTACTATCTACATAAGATCTTGGGTTTTTTAATGAATATCTTACTCCAGCTTGAGCAGCAAAGTGAAAAACTGCATCAAATTTATACTTGAATATTTGTTTTAATTTTTTTTTCTCTAGCAAATCAGCTTTAAAAAATTTGAATCTTTTGTTTTTTTTAAGATCTTTAATTCTAGCTAATTTAATTTTTTTTGAGTAATAATTATTAATATTATCTATAGAAAAAATTTTATAATTTGTTTTTTCTAGTAAATATTTAGAGAAATTATAACCTATAAAGCCAGCACTTCCTGTTATAAAAATTTTCATAATTATATATATCAATTTTCTTCAAAAAAAGTATAACTTTATTCGATGATTAAGGTTTGTGTCTTAGGTTTGGGTTATGTTGGATTACCTGTGGCATTAGGAATATCTAATAAATTTTATACTATTGGATTTGATGTTTCTTCTAAAAGAATTAGAGAATTAAAAAGAAAATTTGATTCAAATAATGAATTTAAAAATTCAAATTTTAAAAAAAAAAAAATTAAATTTACGAATAATTCAAAAAATTTAAAAAAAGCGAATTTTTATATAATATGTGTTCCTACACCAATAAATAAAAAAAAACTTCCTGATTTATCATTTATTGAAAAAAGCATATCGGTTATTTCTAATAATCTTAAATTAGGTGATATCATTGTTCTTGAGTCAACAGTTTATCCTGGAGTAACAGAAAAATTTGGAAATTATTTAGAAAAAAAAACTAGCTTAACTAATAATAAAGATTTTTTTATGTGTTATAGTCCTGAAAGAATTAATCCAGGAGATAAAACAAAAGAATTAAATAACATAAAAAAAGTATTTGCTATTAATACAAATAAAAAAAGCGTTAAATCAAAAATTGTAAAAATTTATAACCAAATTTCAAAGAAAATAATTTTTTCAAAACATATTAAGGAAGCGGAGACAGCAAAAGCAATTGAAAATACTCAAAGAGATTTAAATATTGCTTTATTTAATGAAATTTTAATTTTATCAAAAAAAATGAATTTGAATTTTAATGAAATAATTAGACTAGCTTCTTCAAAATGGAATTTTATAAAGTTTAAACCTGGATTAGTTGGGGGGCATTGTTTGCCTGTTGATCCATATTACCTATCATATATTGCGTCAAAAAATAAATTTAAAACAAAAACATTATTAGCTGGAAGACAAACAAATAATGGTATGAAAACATTTGTTGAAGAAGATATAATCAAATCTATTAAGATGCTTGGATTAAAGAAAAATTCAAAAATTTTAATAGTTGGTATGTCTTATAAATATGGCGTTAAAGATTTAAGAAATTCTTTGAATATTGAAATTTTTAAATCTATTAGAAAAAAATTTAAAAACACATTGATTCATGATCCATTCATAAATATTAAATATAATTTAATAAAAATTAAAAAAAATTCTTTATTAAAATTAGTTGTTTTTTTATCTGACGGAAAAAAATTTAAAGAGTTATATAAGCAACTAAAAAAGAATAAAAATATAAATATTTTAGACCCTTTTAAGTATTACTCATAAAACTAAAACTCATTAATTATTAGTTTAACAAAATTATAAGGAATTCTATATCCAGGTATAGACGCAACGTCACCTGTTAAATTAGTTTTAGGATTCCACGAAAAACACAAAATTATAAAAAATAAAACTAAAACATATTTTTTAAATTGTTTTAGAAAATTGTCTAAATGGTTATATTTTATCTTAATGTAATTGTTTTTTAGTAAAAATATGAAAAATAAAGTTGCAAATGTATAAGTAATATTAACCCATCTTCCCCAATCTGATCCCATTGCAAAAAGCAATAATAGTGGTGATACTAAAATAATAAATGGAAATAACAAACTTTTAAAATTATCAAAAAAAATAACTGTATTTTTGATTGATGAATTCCTAGTAATAACAAATAATGGTCCAAAACCTACCAAAACAATTAATGAATATCTAATTAATATTTCAAATGAGTAAAGTGGAAAGTTATAAGTAAATTGATCTACTATTTTTGACTTGGATTTTAATAAAGCGCAAGACATATAACACTTTTCACCAAAATTGTTGGCCAAAGAATTAACCATTTTAAGGTGATTTTCATCAGAGATAGGGTTTAAAGCAATATAAATTGAAACAAAGACAAAAGGTAAAAAGTATACAATAAATTTAAAACTCTTCTTTACTTCTTTAATCGAGTATTTAATTAATAAAGGAACCAAAAAAAAAGGTGCAAAAAAAACAACAGGCTCCCAAATTAATGATAACAAAGGTAGTAAAAATATTAAAAACAAAATATCATATTTTTTTTCTTTGTTTGAACATAGATTTAAAAAAAAAATATAACCAACAAATATAAATATTTCTTTTCTAGCCAAAACTTCCAATTCTGCAATTGGATATAATAAAAATATTGGGCTAAATATAATTAGCAAAATATAATAATTAATATTTAACTTTAAAAAAAAATTATAAATACTTGTAAAATAAAAAAATATTAAAAGTGACTGACAAATAAAAATAATAAACCTTAGATCAGAGTTGAAAAATTTTGCAATTAAAAAAATTATTTCACCTATAATTCCCCTCTTTGTAAATCCGCCTTGATAATTTATAAGCCATTCTGATATTGTAGAGTCTGCGCCTCCGGTGTGTTTAAAATATAGGTGAAATACAGAAATAGTTAAAAGAGTAAATAGATATAAAGAAAAAAAATAATTGAATCTTTTATAATAATTTAAGCTAACCAATTTTTAATCCTTATAAAGTTTAAATAGTTAAATATTTCAACTATATTTTTTCACATAAACTTGTATATATTAAAATATAAATTTTATAACAATTTTATTTTCTATAATGAATAAAATACTTGTATTTACCGCCACATATAACGAGGTAAACAATGTTGAAAATTTAATAAACAGCATAAATAGATATAATAATAATTTAGATATATTAATAATTGATGATAATAGTCCTGATGGTACCTCTAAACTAATTAACGAATTAAAAAAAATACATTCAAATATAAATCTAATAACTAGGGATGGAAAGCAAGGTTTAGACACAGCTCATAAATTTGCCTATGAATATGCTTTAAAAAAAGGTTATTCAAAATTAATAACTATGGATGCAGATTTATCTCATAATCCTGGTGATATAAATAAAATTTCAGATCTATTAGATAATAATCCTTTTGTTATTGGGTCTAGATACACCAGTGGTGGCAAATGTGAAATGAACTTTTTAAGATGGGTACTAAGTTACTTTGGAAACAAATTTATTAAAATAATGTTAAATATCAATTCGAGTGAATTTACCACATCTTTTAGAGGCTTTGAGCTAATAAAACTAAAGAATTTCCATTTACAAAATGTAAATTCAAAAGGCTACAGTTTTTTTATGGAAACTATATTTCTTATCAATAAATTAGGTTACAAAATTGTTGAATTTCCAATTATTTTCAGTGAAAGAAAGTATGGTAAATCAAAAATACCAAAAATTGAATTATTTAGGACTTTAAAAAATGTAATTTTTTTAAAGTTTTCCAAGTGAATTAAAATTAAGTATATTAAATTATTTTTCTAATTTTTAATAATAATCTTGCAAAAAATTGCGCTGAGTTATATTTGTGGTTAATGAAAAAAATTCTTATTACTGGTGGAGCAGGTTTTATAGGAAGTAACGCTGCTGAATTTTTTTATAATAAAAAATGGAAAGTAATAATTATTGATAATCTATCAAGAAAAGGTTCAAATATTAATTTAAAAAGAATAAAAAATAAAATTTCAAAATTTTATCCAACAGACATTAAAAATTTTAAAAAATTAAATTTAGTAATTTTAAAAAATAGACCAAATGTAGTTCTTCATACAGCTGGACAAGTTGCTGTAACAAAATCAATCGAAGATCCTAAAAGTGATTTTAATGATAATTTATTAGGTACTTTAAATGTATTAGAGTCAATTAGACAAAGTAATATTAAAACTAAATTAATATATACATCTACAAACAAAGTTTATGGAAAATTAGAAAACATAAAATTAAAGAATAGTAAAAAAAGATATGATTTTTTAAAAGAGAAAAAAGGTATTAATGAAAAATTTAATATTGATTTTCACTCACCATACGGATGCTCTAAAGGATCTGCCGATCAATATGTAAATGATTATTCAAGAATTTATGGTCTAGATACATATGTATTAAGACAAAGCTGCATTTACGGAATTAATCAATTTGGTGTGGAAGACCAAGGATGGGTTGCTTGGTTTATTATAGCTTCAATATTAAAAAAAAAGATAAAAATTTATGGTGATGGCAAACAAGTAAGAGATATTTTGTTTATGGATGACTTGAACAACCTTTACTTCAGAATTGCAAACCATAAAAAAAAATTTAAAAATAATATTTATAATATTGGAGGAGGAATTAAATTTTCTTTAAGTCTATTAGAGTTAATTGATTTATTAAAAAAATATAATATTAACACAAATTATACTTTTGAAAAATGGAGAGATGGAGATCAAAAAATATTTATTAGTGATAATAGTAAAATAATTTCAAGCTATGGCTGGAGACCAAAGATAGCTCCAAAAAATGGAGTGGAAAAATTAATTAAATGGGTAATTAAAAATAAAGAAATAATTAAGAAAATTTTTGATAATTAGTGAAAAAAAAATTAGCCTTCGTAGACCATAACTTTCATAAAAAATCTAGAAGTGGAGATTTTTTAAGGGATATATTTAAAAAAAATTATAAAATTAATAATTTTTGGTGGTCATTAAAAGATCAATATAACTTATACAAAAAAATAAAAAATTATGAAAATATTTTTTTCTTCCAATCTTTATTGCCTCTTGAAGATATGATTAAGCTCAGAGACAAAAATTTAATGTGGGCTCCAATGTACGATAATCTTGACCTAACAAACAATTTTTGGAAAAAAATTAAATTTTTAAACCTTAAAATATTGGCTTTTTCAAATCCTGTTAAAAATTTATGTAAAAAACACGGGTGTAATTTTTTAAGGTCTAAATTTGGATTAAAATTTAAAAAAAATAAAAATAACAATTCTAGAAAATTACAGATTTTTTTTTGGTATAGAAATAATATTAGTTTTTATGATTGGATAAAAAAATTTAATTCTGAAGATATTAAACAAATTATATATTTTAATTGTCCTGATCCTGGAAGAAGTTCTGAGTTTGTAAAAGAAAGAGACATTAAAAAATATAAAGTTAAAATTATAAGCAAACCTTTTATGTCAAAAAAAAAGTATATTAATTTTATAAAAAATTGTGATGTTTTTGTTTGCCCAAGAAAACAAGAGGGAATTGGAATGAGTTTTTTAGAGGCTATTTCATACGGAAAATATCTAATATCTTACAAAGATACAACGATGGACGAATATATCACAAACGAAAAAATAGGTATTTTTTTTGACGACAAATTAAAAAAAATTAATACAAGAAAAATAAAAAATAGCCAAAAATTTAGAAAAATATATGCAGAAAAAATTTATAAGGAATGGAATTTAGATAAAATCAAAGTAATAAGTTTTTTTAATCGAAAAATTTTTAAAAAATATAATAATAAATTAAATTATATTTATTTTGTAAAAGATTATTTAATTAAATTAAAAAATTCTTTAAAAAAAATAACGATCTAATTAATTAATTCAGATATCTGTTTTTTTTTTTTCTTTATTATTCGACAAATCAATTACATCGCAATTTTTTATTTCTTCAATTTTTGTACTATTATTTAAAAAATTAAGTTTACCATTTTTATTCCTGCTTTCTCTAATATTTGATTTAGTATAAAAACTTAAATCATTTGAGTCAGGTAAATTTTTTAGACTAATTTTGTTTAATTCATTCTTATTAATAAAAAAAGCATTAATTTTAGAGATAGATGTTCCAATAAAAACATATCCCATTTGATCTAACAATTTTACATATGCCTTTAGAGATGCGCCAAAGCACAAATTTGAATAATGATACTTGCTTCTATCAAAATCTTCTAAGTCTGGAACTGTTACTTCTAAATCAGGTCCAAAGGTTGCATTATATTCAACTACAATTATTTTACTCAAATTTTTAGGCAAATTCTTCATCACCCAGTAATCAATTCCATCTATATCTATTACAAATAAGTCTAAATCATTTAAAAAATTTTTTTGTTTTAAAATATCTATAACATTTTTAGAATTAATTTTTTTTTGAATAATTGTTAAATCTCCTTTCCACAAATTAATATTTTTTTTTACTTTTTGTTCAAAATTTTCTATACAATCTATAATTAATCCTTTTGGTTGTGTTGTTTCAAATAAATATCTAGTATTACATTCGCTAAAATCACCTACCCCAATTTCAACAAACTTTGGACTGGAAATATTTAAAGATTTTAATAAATAATCGATAATTCCATCTTCTCCGAATTGTGAAAAAATTTTATAATCAAGATCATTTAAATTTTGAATATTTTTATAATTTTGTCTTGCACTTAATAAATGCGATCTACCAATCATTATCAATTTTTTTTCAAAATAATTTCTAAAAAGTTTACTGAAGATTTTTTTTATTAAATTCAAATCAATCCACCTTTTTTTTTATTTCTTTAGCGGGTACTCCAACAAATATTTTATTACTTTTTAATCTTGATCTAATCATTGTTGCGTTTGCACCTATGGTATTATCATTCAAAATTTTTATACCAGGTATCATATTCGAACTGACTCCAAAAAAATTATTATTTCCTATTTTACAATTGCCCATAATAGAAACTCCTGGTGAAAAAAAATTGTTATTACCAATTTTACAATCATGTGAAACAGTTGAATTTTGGCTAAAATTATTAAATTCTCCAATATTTGCATTGCCTGAAATAATTGCATTTGGTGCAAATATGTTTCCTTTTTTATAAGATGAACCAATTGATATATTGGCCTTTGGATGTACGCAATTTTCAAATTTAAATTTTCCAAATTTTTTTATGATTTTTTTTCTGATTTGCATTTGGCCTATTGATAGAATGAGATGTATATTATCTTTAATACTAATTTTATTTGACTTATATATTCTGAGTTTAGAAGATTTTTCTATTTTTAAATGCTCTTTGTAGTCATCTATTATCCCTTTTATCTCATTTTTTTTATTTTCATATAGCATTTGGTCTAAATACCAATAAAAAACATCTTTGAAATGTCCTCCTGCACCTATAAAAAAAATTTTTTTCATTCTTTTAAATATACTATTTTTGAGTTGTCATAATGGTGACGTTAATTGATAGAATACTAATATAAATTAAAAAGTATATATAAATTTCTATGCAATTTTTTTAGCAATTAAAAAATGCCACGGTAAATGTACTGGACCAGAAAAAGTTATATTTTTATTCGATTTATTTTTTATTGTATAGCTCCCTCTACCTTTATTTTTTAATCTTATTATTTTTTTTTTAGGAAAATATGGGTCTGATTTAATTAAACGATAGCCATAACGTTTAAATTTTTTTGAGATATTTTGTATTGAAAATATATTAAAATCACCATCTCCACCTTTATCAGTATTTAAATCTTCATAGTCCTTTATATGAATAAATACATCTAATGGACCATCATAAAATAACGAATTAATAGCAATCCATTTTGGTTTTAAAGATACCATGAATTTTATAGGATCTTCAGAATTTTTGAAACAGCAGAATGTTTGAATGCAAATAACGCCATCACAATTAACTAAATTTCTTTTTTTATTTTTTTTCATAATATCAACTACGGAGAAATCAATATTTGGATTATTATTCAATTTTTTTGCACACTTAATTAGTGAATTACTATAATCAATGCCTGTAAATTTTAATTTATAATTTTTTTTTGATAAATAATTTAAATGAGATCCTATTCCAGTTCCAATATCAACAATATGTTTTGTTTTTTTTGTAATCAAATTATTGTTTTTTAAAAATTTTTCAAAATCTATTGTGCTTTGATATGGTTTTAATATTTGATTATGTTTTTTAATTTTATTTTTACTTTTTGACCATTTATCTTGTTGTTTTTTGGACATCAATTTTTATACATAGATTGTTCTATAATTACAATACTAGTTGACATTTAGATTAAAATTTGAAATAAGACAAAATTCTTAATAAACACGCTCATTAATGACCGAGACTGACATAGTTAAAAAAACAGAATTAGAAACACTTGCAACCTTTAAAAAAGAAGTTCCATCAATAGATTTCCATCATAAAGATGATGAAAGTTTTGAAAAATTTATAAAAATTACAGAAAAAACTTATAGAGAATGTTTTAAATTTCCTCCCAAAATGTTTTCAAACACAGAATTAATTGATTTTGGCGCAGGCACTGGACATAACACTATATGTTTAGCTAATTGGGGTGCTAAATGTACATTGGTAGAATTGAGTGATAGATCAAGTGGAATTTCAAAAGAGGTATTTAAATTAAGAGCAAAAAATTTTGAAAATCACAGATTTGTAAATAGTTCAATTTTTGATTATGAAGAAAAAAATAAACTTTACGATATAGTTCATTGTAGAGGAGTTCTTTCCCATACCGCTGCTAAAGAAAAGGCATTTAAAAAAATTTGTTCATTTTTAAAAAAAGGTGGCTATTTAATTTTTGGCGATCCTAATAAAGCTGGTGGTTTTCAAAATATGCTACAAAGATATGCTTTATATAATTTTTCTGAAAATGATGAGCAGATAGTAAGTAATTCTGAAATGCTTTTCAAAGACGATATAGATAGAAGTCAAAATGCTGTGCCAAGAACAAGAAATGAAATTATTTATGATAGATGGGTAATTCAAAGTCAAGACGATCCATCATTTGAAGAAGTAAATAAATGGTTGATTGAATCTGGATTAAAAATTTATTCTTCATTTCCAAATCTTCCTGAATTTTTATACACGGATTCTTACTATAACAACCAAAGACAGGACTTAAGTAAAACAAAAAATATTTCTATTCTTGCGGAAATTCTTTGGATGATGAAAACAGAAGATGACTTAAAAGACATTAAAAATATTGAAAATGATTTATCAAAATTAAGTGAAAATTTTGCTAAGCTAACTTCATATGTGGCTAATTGTAATAAGCAAACAAAAATAGATACAAAAGAATTTTTCTTGATATCAGATAATTTAATAAAAGAAATCGAAAACCTTGGCTTTATAAATAATCTAAAAAATAAATTAAAAGTTTTTGTAGGAGAGTCAAAACAGCTAATCGAATTAGTTAACAATAAAAAAATTAAAGATGTAGAAAATTTTATTAACAATTGTTCAACTCTCTTTAAGGGGCCTTGTGGAGTAAGACATGTTGATTTTATCGCCTACAAAAATTAGGAATTTTAGAAGTTAATATGTTTAATAAAATAAACTCTCACAATGAGTGGGATAAAATTAAAGAAATAATTGTTGGCACTGGAAAAAATACTACCGCTACCCTTTCATGGAAAAGAGACGAAAAGTTAGATGAAAAAAACCTAGAGATGGCAATAAAATTGGCCAAAGAAGCATGTCCAAAGTGGCTGTATGATGAAGTTGAGGAGGATTTAGATGGTCTTGCAAAAACATTGGAGGGTTTAGGAGCGATAGTACATAGACCTAAGCCATATGATTTATCAAAAATATATTCATCACCTTTTTGGTACTCAAATAGCAACAACCTTTATAATGCTCGAGATTTAAATTTAATTGTTGGTAACAATGTAATTGAAAGTCCATCATATTATCCAAGTAGATATTACGAAACCACAGGCTTATATGAGATTTTTTATAAATATTTTGAAAAAGGATTTAAATGGATTGCGGGCCCAAAACCAATGCTAAATTATGATGTTATGCTCCCTTATTTTAGAGATAATGAAAATCGTGAACTAACTTCAGAGGATATAAAACATAAAAACCTAACCAAAGGTAGACTTGAAAAACTTCATAAATTACCAGAAAAAGAAATTTTATTTGAGGCAGCTAATACTTTAAGGCTAGGTAAAGATTTATTATATCTAGTCTCATCATCAGGAAATTATCTTGGTGCAAAATGGTTGCAATCGGTGCTAGGTGACGAATATAGAGTTCATGTTACAAATGATATATATAGATCTAGCCACATAGACTCTACATTGATGGCTCTTAAACCAGGATCTATTTTAATGAATAGCGCAAGAGTTAATGAAAAGACATGCCCAGAGTTATTCAAAAAATGGGATAAAATATATTTTGAGGAAGTTGCACCAACATCTGAAGTTGAATTAAAAATACAAAAAGAATTAAGAGATCCTATCGCAAAAAAATTAAAAGATTTAGGATTTACTTCAAATATAGATGACATGTCATCTCCATGGGTAGGTATGAATTTGTTATCATTTGATCAAGAAACAGTTCTTGTAGATGAAAGACAAACTAAATTGATTAAATTATTGGAAAGCAAGAAGTTTAAAGTAGTCCCAATAAAATTAAGACATATGTATACGCAAGGTGGAGGGATACATTGTGCAACACTTGATACGATACGAGAAAGTAAACTAGAAGATTATTTCAGTTAAATTAATTCTAATATATATTTAAAATTATTAAATGCGATATAACTCAAAATTTCCACATGGTATAATGTTTCATAGATTTAAAAACTCTGAAATAAAAGATAGTGGTTATGGTGCCTTAAGCGCAAAGGATCTTCACAAACTAATTAAATTCGTTGGAAAAGAAAGAATATTGAATCCAAATCAATGGATTAATAAAATTAAAAAAAAAAATCTTGGTAACCAAGATTTATGTTTAACTTTTGATGATGGATTAAAAAGTCAATTTAAAATTGCTTTACCTGTACTAAATAAATATAATATAAAAGCATTTTGGTTTGTTCATTCAAATACATCAAAAAAAAACTATGATAAAAGTGAAATTTTTTCTATTTTAATAGTCAAAAAATTTAAAAAATATGAAAATTTTACTAAAAAATTTTTAGAATACATAAAAATTGATGAAAAAGTATTTAATTCTAAAAATTTTAGATCATATTATGAGACAGAGAAAAATCTTTATAAATTTTTTTCAAAAAATGAAATTAAGTATAAATATTTAAGAGATATTTATTTTGAAAAATCGAAATTTGAAAATTTGATGGAAAATTTTTTCGAAAATTATGGTTTAAAAATTAATAATTTTTACAAAAATACATGGATGTCAAAAAATGACTTAAAAAAGTTAAATAAGGAAGGGCACTTAATTGGGATGCATTCTTTTTCTCATCCATTTAGGATGTCGGCTCTAACAAGTAAGAAACAATTTAATGAGTATTATAAAAATTTTAGACATTTAAAAAGTATCACAAAGCAAAAACCTATATCAATGTCTCATCCGCTGGACTCCTATAACAAAACAAGTTTAATAATATTAAAGAAGCTTGGAATTTTATGTGGTTTCAGGTCTCATACAAAAACTAATAAAAGAAAAAAAATTAATCCAACACAACTAGAACTAGCAAGAGAAGATCCTTCGAATATTTTAAGACTTATAAATAATTAATACTCAATTAATTCAAAGTATTATTACAATTTTTCTTTTAAATGGATTTGTTTATTCTCTATAGAGTAAATTTTATCACAATAAGTAAGCGCATTTGGCCTATGACTTACAATTATTATTGTCTTATTTTTTTTAATTTTATTAATTTCTTCCATTATTTTGTTTTCATTATCCAAATCTAATGAGCTTGTTCCCTCATCTATTACTAAAATTTCAGGATTTATATATAATGCTCTAGCAATGGCAATTCTTTGTTTTTGGCCACCAGATATTCTTGATCCAAGATTTCCAATTTTTGTCATTTCTTTATTTTGTAAAGAATTAACAAAGTCTTCAATTTGAGCTAGTTTAATAGCATTATTAAATCTTGTCTGATCTATATTTTTTTCTTCAACTCCAAAACAAATGTTGGACTTTATTGTATCATCCATAAGATAAAGGTCTTGGGATATATAACCTATTTTTTTTTGCCACGACTTAAGACTTTCCTCAATATTAACGCCATCGGAAAGTATATTCCCTGACGAAGGTTTTAGTAATCCTAATAAAATATTTATTAAAGTGCTCTTTCCTTCTCCCGAACTACCAATAATTCCAACGGTAGATGATTTTTTAATTTCAAAATTTATATTGTCTAATATTTTTTTTCTTCCATAGAAAAAACTTACATTTTTCATTTCTATTTTTTTATCAAACTCTATTTTTTTTAATTTACTTTCATCTTTTTCATCAGTTTTGGAATGATCTTCTTGTAGAGATTTTAAAATTTTAATTACATGATTAAATCCTGGCTGAGAAAATCTTATACCAGACATTGATGATGCAATTACATTGAAAGCTGGAATAAATCTAGCACCACTTGCAACCAATAATGATACTACCGGTATTATTGTATTTTGTGGAGTATCCATTAATACAAGCATTGTTGTAAAAAATATAATCATAGATACTGCCAAAACCTCATAGACTATTCTGGGAATTTGACTTACGAAAGTTGTGACGAGTGAAATACTTTCTAAAATAGATATATTTTTACTAAAAACATCTATAAAAAATTTTTTTCTGTTAAATATTTTTATTTCTTTTATTGAACTAAAGGTTTGATTTAATAATTGATATCTTTCTGCATTTTTTTCTATTTGTATCTGTGATCTTTTTGTTAAAACTTTTTTATAAAAAAAATAAAATAATACAGCTATGAATGAAAATACCAAAAAAGTTAAACCATAAATCACTGGTTCAATGGCTATGAGTACTATCAAAATAATTACAACAAGTAAAACTTCTCGGTAAAGTTTAATCTTTGATAAAAGTACATTGAATGCATGGCCAATATCTGCACTAATTGTTCTCAAAATAGTTGAGGGATTAGTATCAAGATGAAATACAAATGGTAGATTTATATAATTAATAAAAAGTTTATTTGTGCATTGCTCTCTTAAATCTCTCATTATTTTTAATTCATAATATTTGATTAATATTAGTGAAATATTTTTTAATAAAAATATTGAGAAAAAGATCACTCCTGAAATAATTATCATATTTTTTTTGCTTAAAACAAAATTATCTACTGGATAATTAAATTTTTCTAATAATTCGATTATAGAACTTTGAGGTTCAATCAAAATATAAGCAAACATTGGAACTGATCCAATCCCCAACATTTCCAAAAATACAACGACGATAGAACTAAAAAATAAAAAATAAATTTTTGACGTTCCATTTTTAGAAATTAAAATTTTATCTTTTTTTGAGATCATTTGTTGATGCTTTAAATTTTAAATATATTACTACATATTGTTCAAAAAATGAACACTTAGAAAATAACAATTTATTTGATTATTCTCATTTCTATTCCATGATTTCTTAAATAAGTTCTTGCCTGCATTGGGCAATTATCTCCAAAATGAAAAATACTAGAACATGCCGCTGCGGATACATCTGTATTATTAAACAAATCAACTAAGTGACCAAAATTACCTGCTCCTCCACAAGAAATAATTGGAATATCTAAATTGTTTGAAATTTGTTTATTTAATTTTAAATCGTATCCACTCATCATTCCATCTCTATCAATAGAGTTCATCATTATTTCTCCTACATTTAATGATCGATATTTTTTAGATAATTCAATAGGATTTTCATTTGTTATTTTCGTTCCACATTTAATCCAAACTTTATCTTCGTTTGATAAGCTATCAAATTTATAATCAATTCCAGCAATAATTGCTTGGGAGCCAAAAACTTTAACAGCTTCTTCAATTAAATTTGGACTTTCGCAAGCTGCAGAATTTATTAATACTTTATCTGCTCCAGAGGCTAATATTTCTCTAATATCTTCTACTGATTTTATTCCTCCACCAACTGAGAACGGCATCAATGAGTTTTTTGCTGCATCTTTTATTGTTTCAATCAATGCTTTCCTTGATCTAAGTGTCGCATCAATATCTAAGAACATCAGTTCATCTGCATACTGAGAAGTATAAATTTTAACTGTCGATGAAGGATTTCCAGTATCAATATAATCTTTAAATTTTTTACCTTTAACCATTCTTCCATTTTTAAGTAATAAAACGGGTATTATTCTTTTTTTTAGCACTATATTCTCCACTCAGCAAAATTCTTTAATATCTTTAATCCAGAAGGTAAGCTTTTTTCAGGATGGAACTGTGTTCCAACAACATTTTCTTTTGCAATACTTGCAACAAAATTCTTATCATATTCAAAGTAGGCTAATATTAATTCTTCTTTATCTGGAATACATGAAAATGAATGTACAAAATAAAAATCAATATTTTTTTTAATATCTTTGTATAGCTGGTGGTCTTTTAAAATTTTTAAAGAATTCCATCCAACATGCGGTATTTTATAATTTTCCTTAGTTTGCATTTTTTTTACTTCTCCATCAACTATACCCAAACCATCGGAAATACCCTCTTCTTCGCCTTTGCTAAAAAGTAATTGCATCCCTAAACAAATTCCTAGAAAAGGTTTTCCAGTCGAAACATATTTTTTAATTTCAAAGTCCCAATTATTTTCAATTAAATTATTCATACCTTTTTTAAAAGATCCAACACCTGGAAGAATTATTCTAGAATAATTATTAATTTTTTTTGGTTCAGAAAAAATTTCTGCATCAAATTTTATTTTTTTTAGAGCATTAATCACTGAGGATAAATTACCCAGTCCATAATCAATGATTCCTATCATCGCTTTTTCTTATTGTTTTCTCTATACCACTGTTCAAAATCCCATGTTTTTTTTGCTATTTCGTTAGTTTTATAGTTAGGTTTGTTTGGTGGAATAACTGTTTTATCAATAATTTTATTAAATTCTTCCTCAGAAAGACCAACATATTCTAAAAAAATATCAAGAGAAGGAGGTTTTCTACCATCATACTTTTCATTTATTATTTTTGCCTCCTCAGTAGTCATTCTTTTATTCCTTACATTGAATGCGTTAATTTGAGACACTCTGCTGTAACCTCTCTTCAAAAATTTAATATAATCTCTTGATCCTTGCATAAAACACTCAATTTTTTCTCCATGTTTATTAATTTCGTCTGGAACACCTTCTAGTTCATCAACTTTCCAGCCAAGTTCCTTTTTTATAATTTCTGTATTTTTTACGTGGTCCCAAGGAATAAAAGTTCCTAATGTAACTGGGTTATATTTAAGTCTTTCAAGTTCCTCAATATCAGGGAATGTGTATGGCATTAAATCTCTTATATCAACGGGATCTTCTTCGCTATTTATCATTCCATGCATATCCTCAGCCGTAATTCCCAGTGTCCTGATCATGTTAAATCTTTCCTCATTTTCATAATCAAAATCATCGAGATTGTAATCATAATATGTATTAAATTCTGCCTGTGGTTCACCATAAAAAATTAAAGGCACTTTATGCATTAAAGCAATTCTAATAGGATATGAATATATTCCAGTGTGGCAGTGCCAACAAAAATCTGTCTTCCTTTTAAAAGCCTCAAGCATTACTTTTTTTACAATTCTCCAGTTAGGTGTAAAATCAATGAAATCTACACCTAGTTTCTTTAATACCGTATTCACATTGTCTTGGATTGTTTTACGAATGAACCCATGATTAAATCTAACTAACAAAGGTTTTATATTGTACTCTTTCATTAAATAATAAACTTGAAAGACGCTGTCTTTTCCTCCTGAAAAAGGAATTATACAATCATAAGAATATTTATTCCTATTTTCTTCTATGAGTTTATCAAGCATCAATTTACGTTTGGACCAATCTATTTCTTCTGTTTTATGTCTTGCTCCTTCGCAAATATTACAAGTGCCTTTATTGTCAAATTCAATTGTTTCATAGGTTTCAGGTAATTGACATTTATTACACTTTTTAAGATTATTTATATTTTTTTTCATAATTAAAATTTATGTGCGCCTAAGTATGCACTGCTTGGTAAATTAATAATTCTTTCTTCTAAATTTTCAGTTATATTTAATTTCATTTTTGGCGACTTTCTAAAATGTTTTAGTTTATGCAGGGTTTTCCATACAGGTCTTGTTGAAAATCCTTTTACATTTGAGTAATTAATAATTTTATTTCTTAATTTAAATGATTTCTTTTTAAGAATTAAAGTTTGGAGCCAATAATTGCTTTTAGAATTTATAGGCTCTTTAAACATTTTAAAGTTTTTACTTTTTGAAAAATTTTTATCATATATGAAAAATAATTTTCTTTTTAAATTTATAAAACTTTTCAACTTAGATAATTGACTGCAACCAAGCGCTGCATTTATGCCTGGTAATCTATAATTATAACCAACTTCAGAATATTCATACTTCCACTTATGAGGAATTTTTGCTGTGGTTGATAAATATTTTAATCTCTCTGCTAATTTTTTATTATTTGTTAGTATTGCACCTCCTCCCCCAGTCGTAATTATTTTATTCCCATTAAAACTCAAAACACCCAAGTCACCAAAAGTACCAAGGTGTTTTTTTTTGTAATAACTTCCAAGCGATTCAGCTGCGTCTTCTAATAATGGAATATTAAATTTTTTCGTAACTTTTTTAATTGTATCAACCTGCGAAGGGTGACCAAATAAATGTAACAAAATTAAACAACTAATTTTTCTCTTTGTATTTTTATTAAAAGGTTTTCCATTTTTAAAAATTACAATTTTTTTCAAATATTCTTTTAATTTTATTGGATTTACACCTAAAGTGCTTTCTTCAATTTCAACAAAATGAGGTACTGCATTACAATAGTTTACAGCATTTGCTGATGCAACAAAGTTTAAAGAAGGCATAAGAACCTCGTCATTTCTTTTTACTCCTAATAAAACCAGCGAAATATGTAATGCAGAAGTGCCATTAATAACAGCAACTACATATTTTGATTTAGTAATCTTTTTTAATTTCTGTTCAAACTCATTTACATAATTTCCAACAGTTGAAACAAAATTTCTTTCCAAACACTTTTTTACTGAGGACCAATCTTTTTTATCTATTTTTGGTTCATGCAAATATACTGTACTTTTATCATGAGACTTAAAATCACCTATAGATTTTTTTAACAAATTTATAAATTCTAAGTGCATCATTTAGTTAATTATATTTTCTAAAAACAGGTTTAATTATTTCCCCATTTATGAATCTTTTAATGTTTCCTTTCAAAGCTTTTTTAAGTACTGATAATGACTTGTCTATTGCTATTAATGTTCTGTTCAATTCTTTATCTGAATGCCTAAATGCTATTGAAATCCATGGCATAAGTATTTTATGTTTCAACATTTCTTGAATGAATAATGTTCTTAGTTCCATGCTATTTTCCAATTTTTTATTTAAACAATTATAATATGGTGAACAAGCTACGCCTGAAAAACTAAAGTATTTTTCAATTCCGTATTGTCTGGCTATTTTATTTCCTTCAAAAATTAACTTACTTCCGTATCTCCAATTTTTATCTATAACATCATGTTTCTTTAAAAAGTTAGTGGTTTCTATAAATGCTGCCAATCCATTCATCTCAGCACCATGAGTGGTTGAGAGCAAGAAAACTCTTTCCTCATTTTTATTCGTTATTGATCCTAATTCCATAATTTCTCTTTTTCCACAAATAGCCGCAACTGAGAAACCATTTGCCATTGCTTTTCCAAATGTACTTAAATCTGGACTAACTCCGTAAAGTTTTTGTGCTCCTTTTAAATTCCAACGAAATCCAGTAATCATTTCATCTAAAATAAATACGATGTTATTTTCTTTACACACTCTCTCTACTTTTTTTAGAAAATGATCTTCTTTATTAAAATTCCTAGTGCATGGATAAGTATTACAACAATTAAATTTAATATTATTAGTTTTGGGACATCCTGTGGCCGCTGGTTCTAAAACTACACACGCAACTTTATTTTTGTATTTTCTTACAACCTTTTTTAAACTTTCAATATCATTATAATTAAATTTTTTCGTTAATTTTATAGTTTCATCAGTAACGCCTCTTTGAATATTTGTTGATCCAATGAACCAATCATCGAATGAAAAAAATGGATGTTGAGCACATCTTAATACAATTTTTTTCCTTGTATATGCACGAGCCAATTTAACTGCCGCAGTTACTGCAGTTGATCCATTTTTAGTAAATTTAACCATATCAGCATCTTTAATAAGCCGAGTAAAAAGTTGAGCAGCCTCCAATTCTATCATTGAGGGCCTAGTTAAATTATTCCCTTTTTTAATTGCTTTTATCGCTGCATTATTAATTGAACTTTCTGCATAACCAATATTTACTGATCTTAAACCCATACCATAATCTAAATATTTTTTTCCTTTTTCGTCAAAAATATAAACACCCTTGCCACTTTTTAAAATAGATGGAGCATTCGAAGGGAAAGTGTCTGCCCCTCTAGAATAAGTATGGGATCCTCCTGGTATTACAGTTAATAATTTTTTGGTATAATTTTTATATTTCATTTTATTTTTCAATTATATAGTTTTGTAAAACAAGAATTTCTAATCCACAGGTATGAAAAGTTCTAATCGCATCAGATGGAG
>MDTG01399289.1_pt1 | contig 21808 bp, 20 predicted proteins | sample 811421 | NCBI WGS metagenome assembly MDTG01 (sample SAMN05326645, study PRJNA326480) | marine metagenome | isolation source: seawater | place: Pacific Ocean: South East | collected 2011 | reverse complement strand
GTTATTATTGGGAAAAAATTTCGGGTGGAAATCAAATTAATATTATTTCAGCAGGTATAGGTACAAATATCGATTTTGAAAAATATATATTAGAAAAAAATAAAGTAAGGAATCTTATTTGTATTGACCCTACTTTGGTTGGAGAAAAAACAATAAAAGATAGTAAAATTGATTGTATATTTTTACTAGGAGCACTTTTTAATTTTAATGGGAAAATCAAAATTTTTACCCCCCAAGACAAGGGTGATGTAAATTATTCTATAAGTAATTTGTTCAATTCCAAAACTTACAATTATATTGATTCATACAATATTAAATCAATTTGTGAAAAATATGATATTAAAAAAATTGATATATTAAAATTAGATGTTGAGGGTGTTGCATTTGAAATTTTGGAAGATTGCATATTAAATAATATTTTACCAGATCAAATATGTCTAGAAAAAGAGAGGCCATTATTGAAAAATCAATTAAAATATTTCTATAATCTTATAAAATTTAAAAAACTATTTAAAAAAGATTATGAAATATATTATTATACAACTACAAAACTTGGCCAAAGAGTTGAGCTTTTGTGTTTAAGGAAATAAATACTAAAAAATGAAAAGTATATTATCAAAATTTAAAACCTCAGATTACAAAAAAGAACCATTTCCTCATTTTATAATTAGAGGCGCAATAGACGATAATGATTATAAAATTTTAGAGCAGGAATACCTTTTGATTGAAGAATATTTTAAAAATCAAAATGATTTTTCAAAAAATAATGTAAGAATGCAGTTCAATAATGAGGATTTAAAAAAAATGAGTCTTAATATACCTGTTTGGAAAGAATTTATGAAATATCATTGTTCAGAATCTTTTTTAGATGAGCTAATTAATATTTTTCAAAGTGATATTAAACAAATTTATCCAAATCTAATTGAAGACATCTCAAGAAATAAAGAAAAATGTTCAATTAAATGTCAGCCAGGCATTAACACTCCTGTATCAAAAAAAACAAGTGTAAGGCTTCCACACTTAGATAAAACGAATACTATTTTTTCAGGTCTTTTTTATATGAAAGATAAAGGTGACAATACTGATGGTGGTGATTTATTGTTGTATAAAACCAAAAAAAAGAAAAAATTTTACTCTAAAGCAGAGCTATCAAATATTGATAGCGTAGAAGTTTTTGACAGTATTAAATACGATAAAAATGTTTTTATTTGTTTTTTAAATACTGAGGATTCTATACATTCTGTTACCCCAAGAAATGAAACAAAACATGTCAGAAGATTGGTAAATTTTGTAAGTAAAACTCACGACGGAGGATCCCTTTATCATCTTAATAGAGATAAAAATTACCTAAGAGTAGTCAAAAACAAAATTAGGGACTATTTTTTTGTTGGTAGATAAATAAATGCTCCTTAGTCATAAATATAGATTTATTTTTATTAAAACAAAAAAGACAAGTGGTACTGCTTTTGAAACTGTTTTTTCAAAATATTTAGGAGATAACGATATTATAACGCCTGTATCAGAATTAAATTTATTTGGAAAAATTAGAAGATTTGAAAATGTTACCGAAGAAGATAGTAGATTTAATTTTAATAAAGTTGTTCCTCGTAACTACAAAGGAAATATATATGAAGAAACGATTAATTTTTTAAAACAATTTTATTCATTCCAAAAAAGATATTTAATAAATATAATTAGAAAAATTTTTGGATTTTCAAGTTTAAGATACATCAAATTTAAAAGAAGATTTAAATTTGAACAACATATGACGTGTAGTGAGTTAAAGTCAATTTTACCTAGAGATGTTTATGATAATTATACCAAAATTACTATAATTAGAAATCCATATGACCAAGCAATAAGTGATTATTATGATATGAAAAATAGAGCAGAACATGAAGAAGTAAGAGATTTTGATCATTATTTAGAGATAAGATGTGAGGAATTTTTTAAAAAAAATTACGAAAAGTTTGTTATAGATAAATCAATAGAGGCAAATTATATTTTTAAATATGAAAATATACATAATGAGATCAAAAAATTTTGTGAAAATAAAAATTTTCCAATTCAAGTTATAGATGATTATAACAGATTTAGTATTCACTCAGGGATAAATTCAAAAAAAGTATCTTTAAGCCCATCTCAAAAAATTAAAATAAGAAAATATGCCTCTTTTTTTTTTGAAAATTTTTACCAGGATTTAGCTTAAGTAGATTTTGATATAGATGAATAATAATCTAATACTTTTTCTACTTTATCATCCATTATAATTCTTCCATTATTAATAAGTATTCCTCTTTCACATAATTGTTTCACTGTATCAAGCTGATGGCTCACAAATAAAAGTGTCCTTTTTTTTTCTTTAACAAGTTTTAAAATTTCTTGAATACATTTTTTTTTAAAATCATTATCAACCACAGCCATAATTTCATCCATTATTAAAATTTGTGCATCTAAATTTAAAATAATCGCTAAAGCTAGTTTCAAATTCATTCCTGTTGAATATCTTTTAACTGGTGTTTCAAGTTGCTCTTTACTTATTTCAGAAAATTTTGAAATTTTTTCAATTTTTTTTTGTATTTCATTTCTAGTCATTCCAAGAATTGAGCCATTCAAATAAATGTTTTCAATACCATTTAATTCTGGATGAAATCCTACACCTGCTTCTAATAATGAGCATACGACACCATTTAATTCCATTGAGCCATTGGTTGGCATTGTGATTTTTGATATTATTTTTAGTAAAGTTGATTTGCCAGCTCCATTATCTCCAATTAATGCAACTCTTTCATTGCTATCAATGTTCAAATTTATATTTTCTAAAGCAGCTAAAGTAGAAGGTTTTTTTTTACTCATAAACTTTCTAACAAAATGTTTAGTATCAAATTTACCTAAATCATAAATTTTTTGAATATTCGACATTTTAATTATTGAATTATTTTCCATTAAATCAAATCTGCAATATATTTCTCTTTTTTTACAAACAAAATAATACTCAATAAAAATAAAGAGGATGTTGTTAATAGATTAATTAATATTAAATTGAAGTTAAGCGTGTTTTCAAAAAATATCCATCTTGAAATTTCTGGAATTAAACTATAAGGATTTAAACCTACTAAAGTATAACTTAATCCAGATAAATCAGATAATGAGTATAAAACAGGGCTTATAAACAAACCTAGTTGGAAAGCATAACCTATCAAATGAATAATATCTCGGTATCTGATGGATAGCATACTAATTATAACTGCAAGTGAAAAATAAAGAAAAAAACAATATAACAATAAAGGAATAATCAAAATCAACTTTGAAAGATTTAAGATATTAAAAAAACTCACATCATTATTTGCTCTAAAATAAAATAGTAAAAATATAAAGAATATAAATTGTATCAAAAAATGAACAAGAGATACCAAATAAGGTGAGATAAAAAAGATAAGCCTTGGTATATATACTTTATTTATTAGTTTAATATTTGAAATCAATACTGAAGCACCTTTTGTAGTATTGCCACTAAACAAATTCCAAAAGACCATATTTATAAATATAATTAGAAATGAAGTTGTAAAATCTAGACCGTTGCCAAATATTTTATTAATAAAAAAATTAAAAACCCCTGTTTGTAACAAAGGAAGTATTATATAAAAAATAGGACCCAAAACAGATTGAGCATATAAAATCTTGATATCTCTTTTAAAGAATTCATAAATTACAAATTTTGAGTCTATAATTTCTTTTATATAGTTAAAGCTACCTTTTTTACCATCGACAATTTTATAAATAGTTTTTCTCAATTTTTTATTAATTTGGTGGATAAATAGTTTTTCCAATGCAGTAATCAATTAGACTTAACAAATACATATGGTGAACTATTTCAACTTTATTATATGATTTAGACCCTACAAATAAATTTATTCCTTTTTTATTTTTTTTGATCATTGGGTTATTTTTACTTGTTCCGGTGAACGTGATTACTTGTATCTTTTTTTTATTACAATATTCTATAGCTTTTACTAAATTTTTTGATTTACCTGATACTGACAAAAGAAATAGTATATCTCCTTTTGATGCATATAATTCTAAGGCTTTATATATCCATTTATCAAAACCATAATCATTAGCTAAACAAGTGACTAGATCAGTTTCATTGAAATTAATAGAATTAATCTTGGCATTTTTTGTAAAATCTACAGAAACATGGCTACATGTAGCTGAACTTCCACCATTTCCACAAAAAATTAACTTATTTTTTTTTGGTAAATTAGAAATTTTTTTCTTTATTGTTTCTAATTTTTTTAAATTTAACTCACTATGAGTAGAAATATTATTAACGTCTTTATAATAATCTTTTAAAAAATTTTTCATGTTAATTAAATTATTTTTCTTTTATATATCTATTAATTTTGAATTCATCTAAAATTTATACCATCTTTCAATCAAATTCTAATTCGATAAATTTTCTTCATAAAATTTGGTGAGATTCGAAATATTATCAATATCTGATAAAAAAAAATGATTATTTTTATCTAAAATTCTTGATTGTTGATCTCTCTCTAAATGCATATTATCTTCGTATTGTCCTCTTTCTTGCTTAATACCCCATAACTTAAAATTTACAGATTTGTAATTATTGCACCAACAAATAAGAGATGGACCTCCAGAGACAAAATAGTTTATATGGGAAATTTTATAAATTGCAGATCTGAGAAATAAATCATGTGATGCTTGAGGGAAAAAGTTATTTGCATCAAAGAGATTATCCAAATATATTTTTTCAGAATCTCTAATTACTATTACAAAATAACCCTTTTTTTCAAGAAATGAAATGAAATCTTTCCAATCATTTATTTGAGAATTTCTTTCTTCATGGTATGAGGACTCCCTGAGAGTGATAGAAATAATTTTCTTTGTAGTATTGATTTTTTTTAATATTTTTTTTGAAAGATATTCAGGAACTTCTAATTTTGCTAGTTTAACATTCTCGTAATCTTTTTCTAAATTTCCCCATACAGTTTGTGAGCAGTAGTCATTTTTCTCACAATTTAAATTATACTTTTTTGGAAAAAAGTTTTTATATCTATTCAAAACTTCCTTTGCATCATTTCTGTTATTTATTAAAAAAAAATTATCATAATATTTTCTGAACATCATTATTGATGGTAAAACTATATTATTTAGTCTCAAAAAAGCATTATCAATTTTGTTTTCCTTTTCTCTTAAAAATTGATTTTTTTTAAAACCATCAACTGTGCCTTTAATCAAACAGAGATCTAATCTCTCAAAATTGTTTTTTTTTTGGTACAAAACTGAATTTTGAAAAAAAGTAATGAAATCAAAACTACAGTTAATTTTATCTAAATCATAAACTGCCAAGAGTGATTTTTTTTTATTAAAAATATTAAAATTAATCATGCTTTTAGATTATTTTGCACTTCAAATAAGTCATTTTTTTGTTTTTATATAATTTATTAACTTAGAGGAACTGTATTTTTTATGTTTTAGGACCTTATATTTTCCTTTAAATCTTTTAACCATTTCAATTTCTTTACGTAAACTTTTATCATTTATTTTTAATAAATAATCAGGTCCTTTGCAGTAAATATTTGGTTTAATCTTCTTGATTATTTTTTCTGATGTTGGGGAATTACTTTTAATAACGTAATCTATATTTTTAAGTTTTTTTAAGAAAAAAATTCTTTTTGATAAGCTAAATATAGGTCTATTATTTCCTTTATTCACATATCTGTCAGAAGTTACAGACACTACTAAGATATCTCCTAATTTTTTTGCTTGATCAAAATATTTCAAATGACCGACGTGAACTAAATCAAAAACACCATGACATAAGATCACTTTTTTTCCTTGACCTCTTAATTTTGATATTTTTTTTAAATCTTTATTAATCATCGGTCTCTTAAATATTAATTTTTTTCATTTCTAAAATAGGTCTGAAAACTTTTCCTCTATCAAAATCACGGAAAGCTAATCTAATATTATTGAAATTGTATAATCGAACAATGCGATCAAAAATTTTAATATGTTCTTTTTTTATAATTTTTAAGATTAAACTTATATCTCTATCTGGATAACTATAACCGCCCCAACTCCCAAAGATTTTTTTACCTTGAATTAATTCGTGTGGATTAATATATATTTTTTTTCCAAAATTTGGGTGTGACGTAAAATACAAAATGCCAGATTTATCATTAATTATGTCAAAACTCTCTTGAATTGTTTTAATAGTGCCACCTGCTTCAAGACAAATATCAATATCTTTATTGAATAATTGACGAATTTTTTTTTTATAATCTTTCTTATTACTATCAATACAAAATTTAGCTCCTATTTTTTTTGCAATATGTAATTTTTTCCGATTCTTATCTATAGAAATCACGTTCTTAAATCCCATTGAAATCAACATGCTTAGCATGCTCATCCCAATGCCTCCAAGGCCATATACGGAAATAATCTTATCCCTTTTAATCTTATCCAATCTGTTTAAAACTAATCCAGCACCCGTAAGAAATGCACAACCAAAAATCGATGCAAATTTCCATGAAATATTTTTTGGTTTTTTAATAACCTTGTTTTCCGATACAATCGTGTATTCAGAAAATGTAGTGACGTTTCCTGCATTTATTAATTTGCCATTGTGCTTAAAAATTGGATTTGAAGCCTCTAATCCAGAAGATTTTATCCAAGATAAAATTACCTCATCATTTTTTTTTACTTTACTAACTCCAGCTCCAACAAATTCTACTTTACCTGCGGCTTCGTGACCAAACAAATGTGGTAAGTATTTATCCTTTCCACGTTGACCTTTAAATTCCATTATTTGACTTCTACACACTCCAGAGTACATAATTTTTACCAAAACTTGGCCTTTTTTTAATTTTGGAATTTTTAAATTTAAATATTTAATTTTATTTTTTGAATATAAGACTGCGAATTTACCTTCTAACATATACTATATTTAATAATCAACTTGGTCTTTGTAACTAACATTTAATATAATTGCTTTTGATTTATTTGTTACAGACAACCAATTTAAATCCTTTTTTTGAATGTTTGATTTGATTCTTCTATTTTCAATACCGAATGATAATAAAATTTTTTCTATGGAAAAACTTGGTAGGCTCGATTTTTTATTTTTAAAATCTGATCCATAGAATTTTGATTTATAAAATTGTCTCTGTGTTTGTCTTATAATCCCATAACCTTTATTATCGATTACGATAATCTTAACTGAATATTTTTTAAGCCAAGCAAGCTCCTGGCTATTCATGGGTAAACTTCCATCTCCAATTATACAGTAGATATTTTTTTTTTTCGAAATGGCAGCACCAACAGCTGCACAATTCGCATATCCCATAGAATGTAAATTGAATGCAGTAAATATTGGGGAACAAAAGTTTAAACTATTTGCTGCTTGATATGTCCAGGACAAAGTTGCACCTGCATCAGAAAAAATTAAAGAGTCTCTTTTAATATTTTTAAAAATTTTTTTTAAATAGGAAACTGCTTTTGTACTTGGATTTGTAGCTTCAAAAGATCTTTTAAAATTCTTAAACTTTATATTCTTTATACAATCTTTTACAAATTTATCTGTATCTACATTGATAAAACTTAATCTTTTTCCAAATTGAAGCCTTGCCCTTTTACATTCGCTCACGTCGTTATTAACAAAAATAATTTTTGAATTTGGTGCAAAATTATTTTGTTTTTTTCCAATTTGATGTTGAAGTAAAGAACATCCTAAAGTTAAAACCAAATCAGCTTCTTTGAGATAATCATTAGCCATGCCAGGATTGTGTGTGCCCATAATTCCGAGATAATTAGAATTATTTTGAATATCTTTTTGTATTTTTTGACCTCCCCAAGTAACTGCAAAAGGTATATTTGTTTTATTTAATATCTTTAATGCTGATAAGTAATTGTGAGATCTAGAAAAACCTGCTCCAAGTATAATTGCAGGCTTTTCTGAGTCTTTAATCTTTTTTAAAAAATTACTAATTCTAATTTTTTTTTCTTTAATCTTAAATTTTTTAAATTTTTTAACTTTTTTTTTTAAGTTTATTCTTTGCACATCGTCTAAAATTTCTAATACTTGTACTTTTTTATCTAAAGAACTTAGAAAATTTTTTCTTATTTTAAGGTATTTTGTATCATTACCAATTTTAAAACAATTATCCGAAATTGGTTTTGATAACTCTAAGTGAGGCACTTCTTGAAAACCCACCATTCTAGTTTTTGTAAATTTAGCAATATTTATTTTTGAATTAACTTGTCCAACCAATGTCACAAGGGGAACTCGGTCATAATAGCATGCTGCTATTCCCGTTATAGCATTCGTAAGACCTGGTCCAGTTGTAAATATTAAACCAGCAGTTTTATTTGTAGCTAAATGATAACCATGTGCATAAAAACCTGCTGTTTGTTCGTTTAGCACAGGTATAAATTTTCCTTTATATTTCACGACATTTTCAATTAATCTTGCGCATGCGCCTCCTTGAACTCCAAAAAAAGTATTTACACCTTGCTCTATTAAATCTTTTACTATCTGTTCTGAAACATTATACATTCTAAAATCTTTTAATTGAATAATTCAGATTAGCAACAACATACTTTAATTCTTTGTTTGTCAATTTTTCGTGAAAAGGGATGTTTAATGTTTTTTTCAAAACTTTTTTAGCATTAGGTGTGTCATTTTTATTATACTTTTTGTATGCTGGTGAGTCTGAAATAAGTGGATCATTCCAAATTTTTGTCTCAATATTTTTTCTTTTTAAAAATTCTTTAACTTTATTTCTATTATCAACCTGAATTGGATATGCATATAAACCTGGAGACTCATGTTTTTGAATTTGTTGTATCTTTATTCTTTTGTCTAGATATTTATCGTAAAATTTTTTTATTTCTTTCAATCTTTTTATCTTTGCATGAAAAAATTTAAATGAAGTCAACAACATGCCAGCGTTGATTGTATCCATTTTGTGGTTTAAAGAGACTTCTAAACAATTGTTTGTAATTAATTTTTTTGGATCAGAAGTAGTACCCGCATATCTTAAAATTTTAACCCTTTCATAAATTTTTTTGTTGTTGGTTGCAACTAATCCTCCCTCTCCAAAACCACTTAGGCATTTCATTGGATTCATACTAAAAGCGGCAACCTCAGAAAAATTTCCAGATTTTTTATTGTTTAGTTTAGCTCCAAAGGATTGAGCTGAATCTTCAACTACATATAATTTATGTTTTTTTGCAATTTTTGTTATTTTTTTCATATCACACATATGCCCTCCCCAATGCATTGGGACAATAGCTTTTGTTTTTGAAGTTATTTTTTTTTCAATCAAATCTGCGTCTAAATTATAGTCATCTTTAATATCCACAAAGATAGGGGTTGCTCCACACTCTACAATGGCATTGGATGTTATGATCCATGAAAATGGTGTTGTAATAACCTCATCACCTTTTTTAATTCCTAATGATTTAAGTGCTAAAAAAAGAGCGCTACTACCTGAGGCAACACCTACTGTGTATTTCATTTTTAAAAATTTAGACATTTTTTTTTCGAATTCTTCTAACTCAGGTCCGAAAAAAAACATTCCATGATCTAAGATATTGTCAAAATTTTTTTTCAAATCCTTTCGAATTTTAGAGTCCTTAACTCTTAAATCAAACATTCTTACGAGCATCTAAAAAGGACCTTTAAACCATTCACCCGGAACATCGTGAAATTTTTTTTGATTTTTATTATTAGCAATTATTTTTTTGTTTAACATTTTTGAGACTTTTTTTACTATTTTTTTATGATCTATATATAAATTTTTTGTTAAATTAAAGCTAGTTGGCTCAGGTATATCTGGCATTGTCATAATTTGAGGAGGAAGCCTAAGAACTTTAAATAATTTTCTTGAGACTAAAGAAGTAATTTCTGATGCAATAGAACCATAGGGAAAACCCGTATCTAAAACTAACAATCTTTTAGTTTTCCTGACTGACTTTAAAATATTAGTCAAATTTAAAGGTTTTAAACTTACTAAATCAATTATTTCACTATTAATATTGTTTCTTCGCAAAATATCTGAGGCTTTTATTGCTTCTAAGGTTAGATATGACATCGCAACTATTGTTAAATCATTTCCTTTTTTAACAACATTTGAATAAGTCAATTTATTTGGCAGTTTTTTTATAAAATCTTTATCTCTAATTTGATGTAACCATCTGTGTTCAAGAAAAATTACAGGATTGGGATCAAAAATAGACGATAACAAAAGTCTTCTAGCATCTTTTGAAAAAGTTGGCATAACAACTTTAAGACCAGGAATATTACAAAATAATGAACTTAAATTCTGTGAATGTGTTGGTCCTTGCCCCCATCCTCTGCCAATTATCATTCTAATTGTTAAAGGGACGGAAACTTTTCCACCAAACATATATCTCCATTTAGCGGCACTATTTATAATTTGATCCATTGATAAAAGAGAGAAATCAAGTCTTTGATGTGTCATTACCGTTCTAATACCACTGATTGCAGCTCCAACTCCAACACCTGTTAAAGCATTTTCTGAGGTAGGAATATCAAAAACTCTTTTGTTTCCAAAGAGTCTGCATAAATCTTTTGTTGTATTAAAAATTTCCTTAGGATCATTTATTCCTAAACCATAACAAATCATAGATTTATCTCTTGTCATTGCTTCTTTTAAAGCCATATTAATTGACTCTGAAAATGTTAGAGATTTTTTACTATCCATAAATATCTTTAAAAGCATCTTTCTCATTTGGAAAAGGAGATTTCTTAGCAAAATCAAAAGCTTTATTTATTTCTTTTTGGAATTTAATTTTGATTAAATTTTTATTTATTGAGTTATTCTTTTTAAACATCTTTTCAGATAAAATTAATGGGTCTTTATTTTTCCAAAACTTCACTTCATCTTTTTTTCTATAATTTAAACTATCATCTAAATTTGGTCCACAGTGTTCATAATGCCTATAAGTGTAGAATTCAAAAAAAATTGGTTTTTTATATTTATCTGCATATATCAATCCTTTTTTAATAGTATTATAACATTTAACAACATCGTTTCCATCACATGAAAAAGATTTAATACCAATTGAGTTTGCCATTCTATGAATTTTTCTGTTTTTTGGTTGTCTCGGTTCTAGAGATGAATATACAGAGTAAAGATTATTTTCACATACAAATATAGCTGGTAAATTTTTTACTACAGCAAAGTTTACTGACTCATAAAATGCACCTTGCTCAACTGCTCCATCCCCAAAAAAAATAAAACTTTTTTGATTTTTTCCTTTTAACTTTGCTGATAAAGCAAGACCAGTTCCTACAGGAATACTATTTGCAACAATTGCTGAAGATCCCATGAAATTCACGTTTAAATCTATTAAATGCATAGATCCACCTTTTCCATTTGAGCATCCATTTTTTTTTCCATAAATTTCTGCTATCATCTTTCTTAAATTTCCACCTTTAGCCAAATAATGAATATGAGCTCTATGTGAACTTACTGCATAGTCTTTTCTTTTGAAAAATTCTGAAAAAGCAGCTGAGATAGCCTCTTGGCCCACAGACAGATGTGTTGGACATCTCATTTCTTGATTTTGATACTCCTTAGAAATCTGAAGCTCTACCATTCTGAATTTCAGTATTTTCTTATAGAGTCTAAGTTTTAAATTGTTCTTCATGGTATAAACCAAAAGAAATCTCCATTGTAATTACATTCTAAAAAAATTTTTTTCCAATCATCTACTGATAATATTGTTTTTGCTGTTAAATTCCAATCGTACATTCTTTTTTTTTCCTCTTCATTATTATATGCATCAACAGTCAAAAAAGATCCTTTTTTTGATACTCTTGAAATTTCTTTTATAGCTTTTTTACAGTTAGATAAGTCTAAGTTATGGATTGTGTTTATGGAAATTACATAATCATAGCTATTATCATCAAATGGTAAATTATTTGCATTAGCAACACTTAAAAATTTAGAAATTTCTTTTTTTGAATTCTCAACTGCATATCTAGAAATATCAATTCCGTTAATCTTTTTCAAATCTGGTATTAATTGAAGAAAATCATAAATCATAAATCCTTTTCCACAACCAACATCTAGTATTGAAGAATCTTTGCTTAATTTCCAATAATTTTTAAAATCAATTACTGTTTTAGTCCAAAACTTAGCATTATAAGAATAACCACCGTATCCGTATCGTCTATCTCCATCAAAAAAATCTTTGTCAAACTTTCTTGCAATTTCTCTATCTTGATCAGTTTTTTTACTTCTTGCACTTAAATCTCTTTTAGATTTTGGGTAATTTTTTAATAAATCTATTTCCATTAAAACTAAAAACCTTTTTTTTTCATATATTTGACTGTAAAACAACTATCATCTGGAGTTATAATTCTAGTTTTGATCTTTTTTGACAATTCATTAATTGCATCTTCAATACTATATTTTCTCTTAAATCCTGTTGATATTAATTTGTCAGAATTTTGCCTGTATGATCTTTGATCGTTAATCTTATTAATTATCTTTAATCTACATTTGCAAATTTTACTTACTTTTTTTGCAATATCTAAGATACTCAAATTTTCAAATCCAGCATTGTAAATACCAGATTTTATTTTTTCATTTTTTAAAAAATGTAAATAAACATTTGTTAAATCTTTAATATGTATATTGGGTCTAATTTGCTTTCCACCATGCACTTCTATACATTTATTTTTGATTGCCTGATATACAAACATGTTTACTGTAACATCTAACCTCATCCTTGGAGAAAAACCACAAACTGTAGCAGGTCTTATTATATGATACTTAATTTTATCTCTGTAACTTTCTATAATTTTCTCAGCAATCATTTTAGTTTTATTATAAGTACTTAATGGTTCTAAAGATAAATTTTCAGTTACTTTTTTTTCTTTTTTAAGGCCGTACACACTTCCTGAGCTAGCAAAAATAAAATGCTTAACTTTATCTTTAATACATTTTTCAACAATCAATTTTGTCGCTAAAGCGTTTACTTCCCACGATAAACTTTGATTTAAATCTACTGATGGATCGTTAGCAATATTTGCAAGGTGGATAACCTTTTTAATACCTTTTAATGATATCTTATTAATATCTCGAATATCAATTTTAATTTTTTTTAACGATTTCTGATTTTTAATTTTATCACCAAACCATCCTTTATCTATTACGGTAACTTTATGTCCTTCTAACAATAGATGCTCTGTTAAAATTGTTCCTGTGTATCCAAGTCCTCCTAAGACAGCTATTTTCATTTTATCATTTTTTATGTTTATAATTTAGAGACTTATTGTTAAAAAATTTCAAATTATCATTAACCCAAGTCATAGTTTCATTTAATCCATCTGAAAGATTTATAGCTGGTTTCCAAAATAATTGTTTCATAAGTTTAGATGAACTTAAATCATAAATCTTATCTTTACCTTGCCTATCATTTACAAATTTAATATTTTTTTTCAAATCAACTTTCATGATTTTTGAAATTTTTTTAACTAATGAAAATATGCTAATTTTTTCTATATTAGAAATATGATAAGTATGTCCAACCATTCCCCTTTTAAGAATTTTTTCTAATGCGGTATTCACATCATTAATATGAATGAATGATCGAATAGAATTTCCCTTTCCATGAATTTCAATTTTTTTTTTCAATTTAAAACTAATAATTGTTTTTGGTATTATTCTATATATTTGTTGACATGATCCATAAACGTTAGCTGCTCTGGTAAAAATAATTGGTAAATTATAGTTTTCTTGTAATCTTTTTAAATGCAAATCAGTTGCAGCTCTTGAAATGGCATAAGGAGTGCTTGGATTAAAATAAAAATTTTCTTTAATTTTTGAACTAGTACTCCCATAAACTTCAGGGGTAGAAAAATGAATAATTTTTTTCAAAAATTTTTTATTGATAAGCTTTTGATAAAATTTTGTTTGATATACAATATTTGTTAAGTACCAATCTTGAGGATTGATCCAACTTTCATTAACCATCCCCTGCGCTGCAAAATTAATAATATATTGGGGTTTATATGAATTTATTATTTTTAACATCTTATTAGTTTCTTTTAAATTAATTTTGTAAAAACTAAAATTTTTTAAGTTATTAGATTTTTTATATTTCAAATATAAGGATGATAATTCTTTTGATCTACTTAAACCTATAATTTTGTTATTTTTTTTTTTTAAAAGGTGATAAATAAAGTTAGAACCAGAAAATGAATTGCTACCGATAATTAAAAATTTTCTGTTCATTTTCTAAAATTTGTAAACCTTTGAAAAATTTTAATTATGAAACAGGGCCATCAACTCTTTCAAATGTAGCTCCAAAAGTACCTTTTCTATCAGAGTCTTTATAAACCCCAGGTTTTGTAGAATCGTGTAAATTTTTATAAATACTATTAATAGTTTGTCTTCTTCTGACCAATAGCTCTTCCTCTGTCACTCGAAGCCAATCACAAATTTTCTTTCTTTTTTTAGGGTCGGTGAAATTTAATCTATCCCATTCCATAGCTTTTAAAATTGTCAAATCATTAGATGTATAATTTCGAGACTCAATCTGTCCTGCTTTCCATACTGCTTTAGTATTAAAGTGATCATATCTTTCATTTAAAAGTCCTTCATCCTCTACCATTTCAAACATTTTAGTTCCTTTTAAAGGTACAAGTACATGGACTCGCGTATAATCTGCATCTAATTCTCCTGCAAATCTTATTGTCTCTCGTATTTCATCCCAAGTTTCCGTAGGAAATCCAATTATAAAATTAGATGAACAAAAAATTCCTTTTGATTGAGCATATCTCATCATTTCAATACTGTGTTGTTTTTTTAAAGGCTTACCTGCAATTAGTTCTTTACTTATTCTTTCAACCCCAGTTTCAATTGCAAAACCCATGTAATTACATCCAGAATCTGCCAACCAATCAATTTTTTCTTTTGTCAAATGCATTACCCCAACGTCTTCAAAAATCCATGTAAGTCCTAATTTTCTGTCTCTTAAACCATGTAAAAATTCTCTTAAATTTTCTTTTCCTGTTGCTAAAAAGTTATCATCAGAATTCATAAATGATTTAATCCCAAATTTTTTTGTTATTAGCTCTAATTCATCAAGGACTCTTTTAGCACTTTGTCTTCTGACTGTATGTCCAGCAATTTTTGGAACTTGACAGAACGAACAAGTAAACGGACATCCTCTGGAAGTATAAAGTCTTACGTAAGGTAAGTCTCTTGGAGAATCTGGGGAAAATTCTCTAGCAACATGATCACTATACGCGGGAAAATCAATTAAATCCCATGCAGGAATCGGTAAACTATCCATGTCCGTAACAAAATCAGACCTTCCATTGAAAACTATTTCACCATCTTTTCTGTACATTATACCTTTAGCCGGTAAATCTTTTTCGATACCCTTAAAAAATTTTATCATTGCTGGAAAAACATACTCTCCCTCACCAACAACTACATAATCTAAATTTATATCTTCGACAGCTCTTTTAGGATTCATAGTTGCATACACACCTCCTAAAATAGTTATAGTTTTTGGATTTACCTCTTTTGTAATTTTAATCACCATATGTCCAGCATCACAAAGCTGATCCATCAACACTGTTGTACCCATAATATCTGGTTTATATTCCTCAATAATATTTTTTACTTGGGATAAACTCATGTCGTCAACATAAGCATCAATAATTTTTACATCGTCACAAAGCTTTTGATCTCTAATGATAGCCGCAAGTAAACATAAATTGTACGGTGGGAATGGATAATTAACGTTTTTTTCCTCCTCGCACCATTTCCAATTTGGAGATATAAGTAGCAATTTCATAAGATAGGTGAAGGATATATATATAAGGGTGTCAATGTCAACCACATATATATGTCCTTATTTTATAGGTCTTATTTTTGTTATTGACAATTAAAAATAACTTTAATATCTAAAGCCAACTGAAGTTTGGTGGGGAATCAATGTGAAATTCGTTGGCTGTACCTGCAACCGTAAAGTCGGAGCGCCACCCAGTTAAGTCCGCTGTCGAATGAGGGCCAGGAAAAGTCTAATTCTACAATGAAAAATTAACAACGGCATTAAATTAACCAATTTCATAAATTTTTATGAAATTAAACATAGGTGTCATTGTATGAATTTTACCAAATTTTTTTTAATTTTAATTATATCAATTTTTACTTCTGCCGCTTCAGCGTTAGAAAATTGTAAGTGGGATAATAAAGAGGGAGTGCCTTGTTTGACTGTAAGTAAAACTCCAAATACATCAGAATTTAATCAAGAAAGTGTTAATAAAATAATTGTGACAAAGAAAGATATTATTAACTCAGGAGCAGTAGACACTAACGATATATTAAAACTTATTCCTGGTCTCGATGTGTTTCAATCAGGGCAAAGAGGTCAACAAACTTCAATTTTTACTAGAGGATCAGAGTCTAATCATACACTTGTTCTTTTAAATGGAGTTGCAATAAATGATCAATCAGTGACAGACGGACTACATGACTTTGGTCAAGACTTTATTCAAACCATTCAACAAATTGAAATTTATAAAGGAGCAAATGGTGCTCATTTTGGTCCAAGCGCAATTGCAGGAGCAATTAATTTTATAACTGATATTGATTATACAAATAGTTTTTCAGTCAATAATTCATTATCCAATAATATTATTAGAAATAATTCTGTTAATGGTAATTTTAGTAACATTACAGATAATGGTTGGCATTTAAATTATAAAGTAGCAGCTACTCAAAGTGAAACTAATAGCGCTATCGCTAAAGGTAACGAAGATGATAGTTCTAAAAATTATCAAATAAATTTTAATGGTATCAAATGGGTAAACGATAACGTAAAATTTAAATCAACTCTTTATTCTCGAAAAACTAAAACAGATTATGATAGCACTGCGGCAAAAGAAAAAGGATATGTAGCAGATAATAGAATGTATGCATTACAATCTGGATTTGAACATAGATCTCAAAATTCTGAAAATAATTTAATATTTCATTATCACAAATATGACAGAGAATATGATAATGATACTTACTTAGATGAGTATTATAGTGAATCCTTACTCTTTAAAGCTGATAGAAGTGTAAATATCAATAACAACCTTTCAATTGGATATGGTTCAGAATACAAATATGACTGGGGTAACTTTGAAAATAGAGGAAGCTATACAGCATCCACAAAGGGACATATGAAAGATTTAGGTTTCTTTACAAATGCTGGTTATAAAATAAATGAAAATCAAATATTATCACTGTATGGAAGAACTGATGATCACAATACAACTGGAAGAAATCAATCTTACAAGATTAATTTTACACAAATTATTGGAAAATTTCGAATAGGTGCAACACATTCAACAGGATTAAGAAATCCTTCACTATATGAATTATATGGTTCTGATAACTTTGGTATAGGTGGAAATACAAATTTAAATCCTGAAAAAAGTGAGACTAATGAATTATATGGAGAGTATAATTTTTCTGAGTCGATAAAATTTACCTCTACAGGTTATAGAGCTAAAGTATTTGATCGTATTGAGAGTAACTCTGCTTACACAATGCATGAAAATAAATTAATTGATATAAATCAAGAAGGTTTAGAAAGTGAATTGTTGATTAATAAAAATAAACAAAACATATTGTTTTTTACAAATTTCTCTAAGAGTAGAAAAGATAATGGACAAGCTCAATCTAGAAGACCAGATTTATCTTATGGAGCTAACTATTCAGCAAAGATAGATACAAGTTTAATTGGCCCCTTTAGTTTAAATCTAAACTATAAATATACTGGTAAATTTGTAGATTGGGACGGAAGCAAAAACTCAAAACAAAAAAGTACAGATTTAGTTGATTTATCAATTAAAAAAAATTGGTTTGGTAGTATCTTGTCTTTAAATTTAACTAATTTATTAAATGAGAGATATGAAAAACCTGCCACTTATAGTCAAGATGGAAGACAATTAAGGTTTGGACTTGATAGAGTGTTCTAATATAGATCGTTATATTTAGATGTATGTTGTTAGGTTTATAAAACTTGTAATCAATTAATGTATTAGTTAAAATAAAAATATGAGATATTTAAAAATTTCTATTGGAATATTTTTAGTATTAGCTACAAGTAGATTCATTCCACATCCGCCAAATTTTACAAGCCTAATTGCTTTAAGTTTTTACGTCCCAGTATTATTAGGTATTAAGTTTATTCCTGTTTTGATAATTTGTTTTGCTATAACAGATTTTTTTATAGGATTTCATTCAACAACACTTTTCACATGGGGAAGTGTAATCTTAATCGGTTTGCTCTCTTTATATTTCAATAAAGGGATAATAAGTAGATTTTCAGGGGCATTTGGAGGAGCATGCATCTTTTTTATAATTACAAATTTTGGGGTTTGGTCTTTAGGGTCTTACGGATATAGTTTGGAGGGGATGATTGTATGTTATACTCTTGCATTACCTTTTTTCGCGTATTCAATTATTTCAACAATGATTTATGCTCTAATTATAGAGAGTATTTATAAGTTTTTTAAAACATATTATAAAAAACTTTTAAATTTTTGATTTAAAATTAGTTTTTTTCTAACTCTATATTTCTGTAAAAGGAATTAGCTAAACTTCTACTTAGCATAAAACCTAAATTTTGGTTAGAAGTGCCAAACTGCTCTAAATAGCTTGAAAAAACTTTTCGCTGCTGATCAGTATGATAGAAATTTATACTAAATTGTTTATTACTAAATTTTGAAATTGGAGACTCTTTAAAGTTGTTTGAAATATCTGTAAAGTCATAATTAAATTTGCCTTTCAGAATTTTATCTTGAGATAATAAATTATTTTTTCTTAATAAACTAAATTGTGTTAATTGCTCAAGATAGTTTTTGCTTTTTTCATTCAATTGGGATATTTCATTTAATAATTTTTTTGTTGTATCAAAAACAATGTTATGTAGGTCTTCCATTTTATGGAAAAAAGCTATAGCTCTATATGTCAACTGCTCATTTAATCTTGAATCATTTTTATTTATCTGATTAACTCTTCCATCAGTCTTAATAAATTTCTCTAATTCAGATTTATTTATCCATAGTGACTCCTCATTTTCTCTCACAAAATTTTTATAAAATTCATTAAGTGGACCTGATAATGCACTTTGATTAAGTCTGCTAACAAAAGTAGATGCACTTATATTATGTTGCTTTAAAAAATTTATAAATTCATTAAAAATTCCACTATTATAAAAAATCTCAACTGAAAGATCAAAACATCTACTATCCAAATAATCCTTATAGGACATGGTATTATTTTCTACACATACCTCATCTATTTCTGCACATGGAAATGTTTCATTGTATAATTTAAATTCCTCTAAACATTTTGGTTGCAATCTAAACCTTGTTACCATTCCATATTTTTTTCTGTACTCTTTGGTATACATTTCTGAGTCTGGAAGTAAAAGTAATTGGTGAGATCTTACAACGTTAAATTCTTTATCAATCATGTCACACATGGACTTTTTATGTTTTTCTAAAGTATCTCCTGGTAAACCTAGTATCACTTCAGAAAAAGAGCTGCCCATAGTAGCATCAGAATGATCTTTAACTTCAATTTGTGTTTCTTCAGGAACATTTTTTCTTTTAACTTTTTCCAGTACATCTTTATCGGTAGATTGAATTGCAACTTCGCCCTGAAGACTTCCTTCTAAAATTTTAATTACTTCCATTACTTTTTTACTTTTTCCTAAGGCAGTTTCTACAAACTTGGGCCATCCTGTTTTTTTTTGAATTTCAGCTATGGCTTTAGCTATTTCAACATCCTGTCTATACATTCCAAAATTAGAGTCCACTATATACAAATTTGGAACGATTGCTTTTTTTGATATATATTCTAAATCTTCTTTAACCCTGTCTATAGAATATTTACAAATTTTTGTAAAATAATCTTTGCCCTCTTGACAAAATGAACATTTAAAAGGACATCCTCTGGATGTTTGTATCGTTGGCACTAAGTATTTATCAAAAAATTTATCCATCATTCCAGTTAAATACGGTGATGGAATATCATCAAGTTCTTTCACCCTTTCTAGGTTATCACCAACATATAATTCTTTATTAAAAACATAATGACAATTTCCTATCTTGCTCTTAAGGGCTTTTAATTTTTGATTATCAAAATTAAATTCCTTCAATTTTTCAAATAAATTTACAAAAGCTAATTCACCTTCACCTTTAACGTAAAAATCAATAATGGGGTAGGTTTCAAGAAACCTTTTTTGAGTATCAGCCTCATTTGGATAATTAGGTCCTCCAAAAATAATTGTTGAATTAGGATATTTATTTTTTATTTTTGTTGCAAACTCATACGAAATACTCATTGTCCAAGAATAATTTGTGAAACAAACTATATTTGGTTCATTTTTTTCTAAATAATTTTTAAAATCAACTGGATACTTAAAAATTTCTATATCAATTGAATCTCCAAGTTTTTTTTTTGCATATGAAGATACAACTGAAGCTGCATAAGGGAATGCGTTACTTGATATACCTTTTTCAGTATATGTAAGATCAGCAAAAGCAACTAAAGTTTTCATAATAAAAATATTTATACTTTAATTTTATTTAATCAGCAAAAAAAATCAATTAATTAACTTTTAAATAGCCAACCATTGGATTTTTAAGATGCCTACCCCAATAGCAGCATGTGCTTATTTGGTCCCCATTGACTAAAGCCCTCATTATCGTGACTTCTAGTGCTATCCTATCCTGTTTGGTTCCTGGCACACCAGAGTGAATAACATCTGAATTTTTAAACATTAATGAAAATCCTGCAGGCTTGTTATTTACAATCTTTTTTTCAAATTTAAAATATCCATGTTCATTGTCAAAAGGAGTCAAATAAACCATAATTTTTAAATGTCCTGGTTCAAAACCATCTAAATGCAAAGTATTTGCTCCAAAAGTTTCACCTGAAGGTTTTGAGGTCCACAATCTAGTATTAACAAATATAAACGGAGATTTTATATATGAAGAATAAATTTTTCTTAATTCAAAGTGGAGTTCTTTTATAATTTGATCTGATCCGTTTAATCTCAAAGGATGAACTGTCATGTTTTTACTTTCTCTTTCAATTTTTTCAAGTGATACTTCGCTTATTAATAAATTAGAATTATCTTCTTTACCTGAAAGTGAATTCATATTTTTTTCTTCTTCATATGCTTGTAAAGGAGAAATGCCCCCTGTTTCTTTTGTTAATTTTAATAGTTTTTGAAGTAGTTCATTTGATATGCTACCTTCAACTACATCTTCAGTATCACCATAAATTTCTTTAACGATAACATTGTGTTGACTAAAAGAAATATCTTCAGCTAACACATTTTTATTTAAAGTTTTGTATACTTTTTTTAGATTAAAATTATATATCAATTTATCTAAGAGGTGTACTCTTTCATCTAAACTTATGTGATTAGTTGAAAGTTTTGTAATTTGAAAAATTAAAAAATTTAAAATTCTAGCAATACGAAACAGCAATCTTGCAATAATGTATTTTGGTCTAATAATTTTTTTTAAATAAGTAATCACTAATAAACTTGTTATATATTAAGTGAATTAAAAAAAAGTTAAAGAATTATCTTAAAAAGGGTATTTACATACAACAATACAAAAAATATCTATAAAAATTTTTTTCAGTGCATAAATCAAGCCAATTGAGCTATTAGTACTGGTCAGCTGCACGCATTACTGCGCTTCCACATCCAGCCTATC
>MDTG01126953.1_pt1 | contig 21809 bp, 27 predicted proteins | sample 811421 | NCBI WGS metagenome assembly MDTG01 (sample SAMN05326645, study PRJNA326480) | marine metagenome | isolation source: seawater | place: Pacific Ocean: South East | collected 2011 | reverse complement strand
TATTTGTTACATATCTTTTATAGGGATTTACAGGGATACTACAATGATCTCCTTTACACTTTTCACCTATACTTATGGCACCATTATAACTGGGTCCAGGAATAACACCTGCTGGTAATGTTTTAGGAACATTAAGAGTTCTACCAAAACCAATATTATCTATACCCATAGAATAGTCTATACTTTTAAAATTTTCTAAAGTATCTAATCTACCCTCTGTAAAATTTATTAATGAGTTATTACTTTTAGTGGCTTTTTTTATCTTTTTATTTGCTATATCAGTTGGACTATCTGATGAAGTGTTTATTGGTTGAGTAGGATTAAAGAATGGTTTTTTAACAAATTTTTTTTTGAACATTTATTATTTATTTATATAATTATTATGTTAAAGTTTTTAAAATATTAAAGTATTTGATAGTATAGTAACTATAATGAATACACAATTTGATAAAAATAAAATTTTAGAAGAATCAAAAAACCTAAATAGAGATTATATTGACGTTATTGCTTCTAGAAGTATGTCCCTAAAAGAATTTTCAAGTAAAATGGAATTTAAATACAACTATCTTTTTAAAAATTTCAAATCTATTTTTGATATGGCTATAACTAATAAATTTGATTATAGAAGATTATCTATAATGGTTGATATGGCAAGTAAAGTACAAAAAAACGAAATAACTGAACACGAAGCATCTGTACATATAGGTCAAATTCTGGTAGATGATATTGTAAAACCTCAATTAGATAAAGGTGATAAAGGTTCATGAAGGTCTTTTATACAACATCCTTTTGGTCTTTTTACTATAGGATGCATTCCGATTTGTATACCATTACAACAATCATATTTATATTGATCATAATGAGCATTAATACGTAAACCTGTTTTTATTGGTTGTCCTGGGTGATAATAACATTTATCATTATTTTTTGGATCATAATACAAATGACAATTTTTACATTGTGATTTGGTGATTATACGCTGATTTGATAATTTATTTTTTTTAGATAATACATCATTTTTAGATGTATTTTTTATATTTGGTTTGACTATAGTTAATTGCCTAATCATTAACTATATTAACTATATATTATTAATTTTAAATTAATGTAAAAATAATTATCTTAAAAGTATTTATCTTAAAATAAATTATATATTATATTTAACATATGAGTTATTTTATTCTTTCTGATGAAAATGAAACTCAAATAAAAGGTATATTCAATCAAGAAGATAAAATACCATTAGAAAATGGTAATCTAATAACGTATACAAGAAATCTAGATACAAAATACCCAGATTCTATAGCACAATCTATTGATACTGATGAGGATATTTTATACATATTTTTTCAAAATCTAAGTGATAAAATTGAAAATATCAAGTTATTTGATTCAATCTCAAAAGCTCAGCACTACAGAGAAACAAATTATTCATATGGTTATATAATAGGTTTTAAAATAAATATTTTATATAATAGTCTTTTACAATGTGAATATTTATCATTAAAAGAAATACACTAAAATATGTATATAAAAGTTATTTATTATTTAGGTTTAATGAAAAATAATGCTAATCATTATGAATCTCTTGATAGTATAGACTATCTAAAAGAAGATGAAATTGATGAATGGTGCAAAGATAATAAATACATTAAAGATTATTATAGAAAAACTAATCAGAATTGGTCATATTATATAAAGAGTTTATTTAGACTTCACAATGAAACTGTAAATATTTGGTCACATTTATTAGGATTTATATGTATATTATCAGGTACTTTTTATATAAATTTTAAGTATGATATTGACAAATTTTTTACTCAATCATTATGTTTTAATATCTTTACAGTGTGTATGATGATATGCTATCTTTTTAGTAGCATTATGCATCTATTTTATCCAAAAAACGAAAGCGTATGTCATAAAACACAATTTATGGATTATTTAGGAATAAATTTTCTTATTGCTTCTACATTTGCTACATTTGTTTATTTTGCATTTTATTGTGATGTTACAACTCAAATTATATATTATGTATCTATAATAGCTCTTTCTATACTCATACTCCCAATATCTAAAATGAAAATTTTTATGCAATATAAATTTAGATGGATACGTCCTACAGTATTTTTTATTTATGCTTCTAGTTTTATAGTTCCTATAGTTCATAGAATCATTTTAAGGGAAAAGAATGATAATGTTTATAAGATTGAATTATGGTATTTTATAATATCTGCATCAATGTATATTATAGGTATTTCATTTTATATAACAAGATTTCCTGAAAGATACAAAGAAGGGTTTTTTGATATTTTTGGCAGTAGTCATCAATTATTTCATATTTTTGTTTTATTAGGAGGTGTATTTTCGTTGATTGGTGTATTGAAAGCGCTCAATGGAGATAATAATATAAGTTGTTAAGATATATTTATAATATAATAATCTTATTATAATATAAATGGAGAATGATACTATTATGAGAGTAGTAAATAATGTTAATATTTTACTTAAAAATAGAGGTCACAACATAGAAAATATCAATATGAGAATTCCTAAATATATTCTTTTAGATAGAATAGAAAGATTCAAAAAAGATAATACCAGTTTAGATATTTTAATAACATCACCCAGAAAGGCGTATGTAAAATTCTTAGATGGTTCACTTTTAAGTGATAAAGTTCAATCTACTATACAATCACTTGATAAAATTTATAATACAATAACAGATGCATATCGTTTTAATAATGATGATGAATTTATATTTGTTATTTTAGGAGAAATAAAATCAGATATATATTCCTTAGAAAATCAACATAGTAATCTTACTATTTTTAACCATAAAAAATTATTAATAAACATAGTAGACAACATATATGTCCCAAAACATATAAAATTAAGTATAGACGAAAAAAAAAATCTCAAAAATAAGCTTAATATAGATAGTTTTAACGACCTTCCTATACTATTTAAATCAGATGCTATATCAAGATATTATAACTTTAGAGAAGGTGATGTAATAAAAATCGAAAGACCGTCAAAAGGAAATAAAACCCATATAGCATATAGATATGTTGTATCAGACAGTTTTTAGATTACAAAAATATAACGAGTATTCTTCATTATATAGGTCTTTAAAATGAAATATAAATTTGATTTTAAATACTTAAAGATTTAATTTAATATTAAAGAACATATGACATCAAAGCCTTTAGTAACAAATCATTGGTTTAACTACCAGAATCAAATATATAAGCATTTAGATACCGTTAAAAATAATCCATACTATAATGAACTATTAAATGATTTTAAACAAGAAAATATAGTAAAGATTACATCTAATTTTACTATAAAATACAAAAAATGGATTGAGGATATTTTTAATAAAGGTATACTTAATGAAGAATGGATGAATGTAATTAATTCTTGCTTTGTAGAAAAGTCATATATGGAATTATTTGCTAAATATATTGAAGATAATATAAAATTATATGATACTGAAAAAATAGTTGATGTTATTAACGATATTGATTATATAAAAAATAAAACAATAGGATCTATACCTAAATTAGATTTTAAACCAACAAAACTAAAATATGTTACTACAACCGGTATAGCATATCTTGAATGTGGTGTTGATTATAAATACTTATATGATCAATTTACTGCTCCTTCTAATGTAGTAAAACAAGTATCTAATAATGAAATAATATTTAATGATCACGTTATTAATAGTGTAGTTGGTTGTAAATTAGGTTCATTTCCTATCAAAGGATATTTTAAATCTCAAGCCAAAAAAAACTTTTTCAATTGTGCAACACTAATTATAGTATTAACTCCTACTAAATCGGCTAATGTTAAGATATTTGGAAATGGTAAACTCCATTTAACAGGTGTTCCTAATTTGGATCTTGGTAAAAAAACTGTAAATATTATAATAGATCTTTTAAAATCAATTCAAGATGATAAAGATACTAACAATAAAATCGTATTTGATAAAAAACGACTTAATCTAAAAACATATGATACTGTTATGATTAATACTTGTTATGATTTAGGTATTTCCATAAATAGAGACATATTCTATGATATTATAACACAAAGATATGGATTATCTGCGTCTTATGAATCTGATGGATATCCAGGTGTTAAGGTAGATTATTTTTACAATAAAGAACAAATAGATAATAATGAAATTCTATCAATAGAAAATCAGGGAAAATGTTTATGTTCTCCATCTTGTAATGGTAAGAGCACAGAAAAAAATAAATGCAAAAAACTTGCTATAAACATATTTCAAAGTGGTTCTGTTATAATAGCAGGTGGGTGTAGTAATATTAAACCAATACATAGTGGATATAACCTAATAAATAAAATTATAAGTGAAATAATAGAAGAAATTAGAAAGTTAGATTTTTCTAAAAAGGTAAAATTAAAAAAGAAAAATAAGGTTTATTATATAAAAACTAGTAATATTATAAAAAATGAGGATTATGAAAAATTGAGTAAACTAAAACTATGAAATTAATTATTATATAGTACGTCTTGATATTTTAAGGTTAAGGTTAAAAATGTCATTTTTCTCTATTGTCAAATTATCTGCATTTATGCCTTGTCCATCAGGAGAAAACAATTGTAAAGACACTTTGTTAAGACTAAATTTTTTATTTGTTTTATATACACCAAATATCTTGTCTTTATTAATATAACTATAAAAATGGTTATTTATTGATTTTTCCCACATTATATAACAAAATCCTCCTATAGGCGTACCATTTAGGTGCAAAACATCCTCTATTTCTAAAATTTTTAGTATTATGTATGGATAATCTTTAAAATTATTATTATATAAATTTTCAGATATAAAACAACTTAATAATTCTATACTAATTATATTCGTAATATTATTAGTATCACCATATCCTATATCACTTATTAAATTTTTATTTTTTTTATTAAAAAAAGCTATCATTAGATTTAAATCCTGAGTATTGTTTTCTAGATTATGTGCTTCTTCTTTTACATTTTTATTATTGCTAATTATAGAAGGTTTACTTATAATCTCATTTTCAATACAAATATTAGTATCATTAAGTGTATTTTTTTTATCATTTTTATCATTTTCTATACTAAATAAACTTAAACTTTTTGATTTAGGTTTTCTAGGTGTCATATTATTGTACTTTTTTCTTCGCGTTATAGGTGGGTAGATTTTACTTACATCTCTGGATTTTATTACATTATCATTATTATTGTTTACATTTTTATTATCTATACTATCATCATTATTTTTTTCTTCTATTTTTATATCCATTGTATTTACAGGCAAAACTTCTCTACTTAAGTCATTTTCAATTTCAATATTAGTATCATTAAGCATTTCTTCAATAGCATTTTCCATCTCCAACTTACTATTACTCGTCATATTATCATCTATAGCTATATCAATATTACTTACTTTTTCAATACTATGATTATCCTGTTTATTATCAATAATATTATGATTATCATCAATAATGTTATGGTTATCATCAAGATTAATATCATCAATATTTTCTCTTAATTTAAGCATTTTTTCTAGGTCACTTTCAAAATTTATAGGATTTTTATCAAATTCTATCTTTTTATTTAATTTATCATTATCAGTGAGCATGTTTACAATTTCATTTTCTTTACTATCTACTTTTTCTATGTTTTTTAATTCATTTACTAATTGACGAACAGGAGCTCTTTTAACATTGTTGTCATTATTGACTTTATCTCTATTTACTATTGCTTCTGGTACTTGCGTTTGTATAGGAGGAGGAAGCTCCTCATCATTATATTCGGTTTTAATAGGAGTGTATTTAATTGCATTTTCATCAACTTGAACTGATTTTCTGCTATTTTCGGGATATCTGTTTGTATAGTCTGGTTTGATATTTTTGAGTGCTTCTTGTTTTATAACATAATCTGGCTGGCTTAGAGTATGATCAATATGCTTATTCATAGTCATAAATGGATTACTACTTTCAGATATTATATCACTATTTTTATCTTCCTCATATTTAGATGTCAAATTTAAAAAAGAAACCATATCGTTAATGCACTTACGTGATATATTACTACTTTTTAAACCATATCTGTCTATTAATAAAATATAATCCTCTTTTCTAAGACTAAATCTCTTTGATAAAATTCTATCTAATTTTTGTATAATCTGGTTATTAATATCCTCTTTTATGTTCATAGCTTTGTAAACATCCTGTTGTCTATTTAATAACATATCATCGATCGACTCTAATTTTTTTTTACTTAATCCTCTTACATTAGTAGAATTATCATCAAAATTTAATCTAGTATCTAAAAATTCATTGTTAATTGGTATATGTGTTAATGTATTAAAACGGTCCATTATTATTAAAATATAAAATAATATTTATTTTATTATAATAACACACTAATCTGATACTTTGGGCGCAAGATAATAATTTAGTATACTTCCACTATCATTATTTATCATATATTGTACTCTGACTGGCATCTCGTTCGATACGCTTAAGGTTAATTTATCAGAGAGAGAACTTCCCTTACTAAAATTTTTCATATATGGTACACTAAATGATATATCAAAAAGACCCTTACAATCATATATTTTGTAAGGTTGTTTTTTCTTAACTAGTAAAATCTTATTATCTTTACTAACAACTCTTTTACTCTCTACATTATTTTTTGAAAATTCCATATCCAGATTAGAGTTATCACCTTCACACTCAAGATTGAGTTTTCCACTATCTATTTTAAATTTAACTATATCAGAACCAGTAACACCTATCGAATCAATTATATTATTATAGTATTTGCATTCAATATCCATCTCAAAATCATAATCAAAATCAGGTATATCAAATGATTCTCCATCAATATCCAAAAGTTTCAAAGCATATTTTTTATTGAGTAAATCATTTGTTATACATATATTTAATATAGGATTCTCCTCATTATAGGTAATGATTAAACTATCCCCCTCACTTGATACTTTAAGTATTTTTACTAATTCTTTAATATTAACACCTAGTGCAATCTTGTTTTGATCTATTGTATATTCAATAAGATCATCCTTTTCTAAAGATAAACACACAAATGCTACACGATTTATATCCATTCCACTTACTTCGATACATTCTTTTCCAAATTGAATTACAGTCTTTTCTATAACTGATAATACTGCCTCCATAATGTGTAACATTTTTTTTGCATTATCATATTTCAATGAAAAACTCATTTTTTACTTATAAAAAAAATATGTTTACAAATCAAATTTTGTTAAACAATTTGCATAATCTCATCCAATATATTCTATAACCTAAAAATATGAGTATTTCATTAAAATTTGATATTTTTATTTATCAAAATATTATTTTTATAATATAAATGCAGGATTACATTTGCGGTTGCATTGGTGGAGTATGGGGAACACTTGCCTCGTATCCAATTGATACTTTAAGAGTTCGACTTCAAAGTAGAGTCAAAACAAACAAGAGTCCTTTTAGTGGTATTATTTCACCAGTACTTGGAATAGGAGCTGAAAAGGCCGTAGTTTTTGGTGTTTATAATCAAACATACAAATATACAAAAAATGATTTTCTATCCGGCTTAAATGCAGGATTGTTTGCAAGTTTTGTAGTAACTCCTGTTGAAAAATATAAAATTCTTAAACAAAATAATCCTACTTTAACATACTCTGCAATAACTAAGGACTTAGTTTCACGTGGACCTATTAATGGTACAAAGACATTATATAATGGTATAAGTGCGTGCTTTTTCAGAGAAGTACCCGGCTACGCTATATATTTTTCAACATACAATTTTCTTAATAAAATCACCAGTAATAAAAATGATAATATTACAAAAACACTCATTAATGGGGGTCTAAGCGGTGTAAGTGCTTGGCTTGTTATATATCCTTTTGATACTATAAAAACAAACATGCAACAAAATAACACTAATTTTACATCTACTGCTAAAGACCTTATTAAGGATGGTAGAATATATAAAGGATTAAGTTGGAGTCTTGCCAGAGCCTTTACATTACATTCTTGTGTGTTTTTAGCTTATGAAATGTCTAAAAAACATTTATTTTAAAAGGGTTAATTATCTGTGATAATATACTATCATCTTTATTTTTGTAATCTCTTCTTAAAAACCGGTCATAGTTATCTGGATAGTATTTTTTTATAAAATCATCCATATTTTTAGTACCCATTGAAGAATTACATAAATTACATATAGGAAGAATATTATCAACAGTTATTTGACCTCCATTATTTTCTGAAATTATATGACCAGCAATAAAGTCTTTAGATTTTATCTTTGTTTCTCTACAACAAATACATATTGCTTCACCTAATTCAGAACCAATATATTTATCCCAAGAGTCATTTTTTACCTTTTTAGGTATTTTTTCTTTTTTATTCTTTTTAGTCTTCTTTTTGATTATTCTTCCAGTCTGTTCTTCTACAATTTTTTTTGCCCATTCATAACGATAATCATCATCTATAATAGGATATAGACCTAAATAGATTTTATATTCTTTTGCCTTATTATACATAGCAAGGCTTGTTTTAGATGGAAATTGCGATGAAGTAAGCTCCCATTTTGAAAGTCTATCATTATAGTCTGTTACCAATTTTTTTACATAATTAGCTGTTTTGACATTTGTATTTTCAAAAATATAACCTATTGCTTCTTGAAATGTATTAAAATTCATAAAAGGTCTTTTTGAACGTGTTGTTCCCTTAGACCATATGTTTTTATAATCTACTTGAAATTCTTCTGCTACAGCTTCAATAACACTCTTGTTTTCAGGACTGAATTTTGTAAAGTCTGGTAAGGGTGTGTTTTTATTTATCATTGAATAGTTTTCTTTTAATTCATCTAAAGAGTTTACTTTTACAGTTTCAACATAAAAATCAATATCATGTCCGTGTTCTTTGAATAGTCTTTCCAACGCTTTATATCTATGTTGTCCATCAACAAGAAGTATCTTATCTTCTATTATGTGTATATTTATTGGACCTGAAACACCAAAATTAAAGTGCCCATATTTTTTATAGAAATCTAGTTGATACTCTATTATACTATCTACTTTATTAGTTTCTAGTATCCTCTGTATTTCTGGCTTTTGTATATCTAATTTTAAGAAACTAGATGTATTATAAATATTTATTGAACTGTTATTAAGATCAAGCATGTTTAGTAAATACATAACTTCTTATTTTTAAGTAATAGAATATTATTATTTTATAGTAGATTATTAAAGGAGTTTTTATAACTTATATATTATATAAATGCCTACAGTTCAAAAATCAGGAAAATATTATTATAAAATAAATAAAAATGGGAAAAAAACTCGTATTTCAGAAGAAGAATATTATAAAGTCACTAAAATAAAGACTAAAAATACAAAAAAAAACAAAGATTATATGATAGGTGGAGTTATAGATAATTTTATTTTTAATTTGAAATCAAAAAACAATATAGTCGAGATTGGAAGGGGTGGCTTTGGAATTGTATATTTAGATAAAACACAACCAGATTCAGTTTTTAAAATAAGCACAAAAGAAAATACTTGTAGAACCTGGGTTTATGAATCAGAAATATATAAAAATCTGGCAAAGTTTGATATTGACAGTAATTTGTGTAAAATCATTAAAATGAAAGATTATATTTCTACTAAGGATATGTGTGTTATGGAACTAACAAGAGCATATAATCCATTAGGATTGGATATAAATTATACTATACAACCACAATTTCAATATACTAGTTATTCGCATAAATATAGTACGAGAGGACTTTTTTTAGGTATAAATGAATTAATAGAAAATGGAATATTTACAGAAAAAAACATAGGAAATTATATAGCTGAATTAGGTATAATAATGGCAAAATTACACTATAAAGTCAAAAATGATGGATATGATATAGAATTATTTATATCTAAAATAAAAAATGAAGAACCAATAATATACATAGGTGACTTTGATTTATCAAACTTTTATGAGGAACCAGATATAGAAAGGCTACTCTGGTCTTTAGAAGCAGTCCCATATTTTCCGATTGAAGGACCACTTTACAAAATATTTTCAAATAATTATATAAAAGAGGCAACAATATATGGTATGGGTGAAATAGCAAAAAAAGTCTTGTATTCTTATATAGATATTTAGATTATTCAATAATTTATTTTAATTAAAATAAATATTTAAATATTTTTTCAATATAAAAATATTTATGTTATCTAAATGATACAAGATGATTCTATTTATATTAAAGAAATATTAGAATACTTCTTTTATGATATTAACAATTATCAACGCTGGTTTATTAATTCACATAGATATGATAAAGAAATAAAGGCAAGATTTTATGAAATACTCAAAGAGGCAGAAAAAGGTAATCTTTTACACTGGTTACAATCAAAAGATGGGTACATTGCATATATAATACTTATGGATCAATTTTCTAGACACATATATAGAAATACTAAAAATGCTTATAAAAATGACAAAGCGGTATTATTATTTATGGAAATGGCACTAGATCATTATTTAGATAAATATAGTGCCATAGAAAAGATGTTTGTACTTATGCCTTATCAACATTGTGAAAAACTAGAATGTCAAAAGCTAGGAGTATCAATTTTAAGTAATCTAATAAATAATGAAAATGATCTTAAAGAAAAAAATATACTTAAACTTGCACTTCATCATCAAAAGGGACATTTTAATGTTATTAAAGAATTTGGAAGATTCCCTAAACGTAATCATATACTAGGAAGAGTATCTACTCCCGAAGAAATAGACTATATAGATAAAACAGAAGATATACCTTATTAAATATATTTTATCTATATATAAATAATGAATAATCTTAAAGGTTATCATATAGATCATCCTGAATTAGATTCAGTATCTAGTGAATGGTTTATTTTTACTCATAAAAATAAACTATATCAGGTTTCAGTTTCAATAGATTCTTTTCATAATGATTTTGAATATGATATAAGAGTCTTTTCATATAGTAAATACCGTCCAAATGATGACTCACAATTAAATAGAATATACACTCTATTACATAATAAGGGTATACAAAATACACTAGGATATTCAAAAAGTTCGCTCAAGAAGATTTTTGGAAATCTTAATTCTATAATTGTTAGAAATGAGATTATAGAAAATGTTTCATTAGGACCATATTTAAAAAGTATGCTTAAGGATAATATACCTAAATTTAACATAACAAAAAATATAGGTGATATCTACTATGAGCTTGTTTTAGATAGAGTAAAATAAAAACATATTTGTGTATCTTTATATAAAGATTGTATATACTACATAATTATATAATAATGCAAATAGAGTCTAGACTATTAAACCAAGAAGAGTTTAAAAAACATTCTAAAAGAGTATATTCACAAAATGAAGAAGACGGTGTTATTGAATATATATTTAAACTATTGAATGTAGATTATAATAATGATCTTTTTATTGAAATAGGTACTGAAGATGGTGAAACACAATGTAATTCTGTATATTTAAGAAAAAATGGTATGAAAGGATATCTTTTTGATAATAATCATGAAAATAAAGACATAAATCTATTTAAAAGAACTATTACCACAGATAATCTTAAAACTGTTTTAGATGAATTTGGTTTATTAGATAAAAGTATATCAATGTTTAGTATTGATGTTGATTCATTTGACTATTGGCTTTTTAAAGCAGCACTGTCTTTAGATATCAAACCAAAATTATTTGTAGTTGAAAGAAATGATAACTATGGCAGTGACTTAGGAACTTTTCCAAATGAATCACCTATCAGATGGTTATGGAAAAAAGAAGAAACCGGTAATATGGGACAATATTGTGAAACAGAATCAGGTGTGTATAGAGCAGGGTCCGGTTATAAATCATTAGATAAAATTGCAAATGAAAATAACTATATAAGAGTATATAGTGGTAGAGTAAATCTTTATTATATACATAAAATGTATATACCAGATGGATTTAAACAGCCAGATGACATATGGGGTATGCGAATAGATCAGTTAAGACTATTTGCTCTTCAAAATAGAGTATAATATTAATTTATACAATATTGTATAAAATAGTATTTATTTAAGATATCTATCTTCAAGGGCCTTTTTAATATTATTCAGTACAGGTTCCCAACTATCCACTGTAGTATTTCTAAAAAGTTCCACACTATCATACCAGTCTGTTTTTTTCTCATCTAAAAACCATCTCCATTCGGATACATCGCCAAGAATCATCCAGGTTTTAATACCTAAGGTTCCTGCAAAATGAACTATTGATGTATCAACTGTTATTAATAAGTCTAAATTTTTAAGTATTGCAACAGAATCAATAAATGGGGCTTCATTATCTATTTGATATTCTATTAAATTTTGCATATTAGATGCTTCTTCTTCACCTTTTCCTTTTTGTAAAGATATAAAATCTATATCTAACTCTAAAATGTCTCTAAATGCACTCAATGGTATATGTTTCTGAATTTTTGTAATATTATTACCTCTCCAAAATAGTCCTACCTTTAGTCTTTTTAATGGTCTCATCTGGTTAGTCCAATATTCTAGTTTATTACTATTTACATTAATGTAATTTTCTGTAACACTTTCTATTTTATCTACCTCTAGTATTTTAGGAATTGTCATAAGATATACATATGCTCCATATTTTACATTTTTTTTAAAATCACCAATTACGTTAATTCCAGGATATTCTTTAAATAAATGAGTAAGTCTTTGAGGAACAATATAATCCATTTCTGTGTTTGGGTATTTTTGTTTTAATTTTAAGACATATCTATAAAATTGTACCATATCTCCTAATCCCTGTTCCCATATCACAAGTAATCTATTATGTTCTGTTACCTCGTCCCAAAGAGGTACGCCTGATATTTTAGGAATACAACTATGCATTTCTTTTTTCATATTCTTATAAAATCTATGCTCATATAGCGAAAATCCTTTTCTATAATTTCTTAATTTCAAATATAAATTTGACATGGCATACAAAATTATACTATTATTTGGTTCATATTTTAATGATTCTTCAAATACCTCTTTGCTTTTTTCATATTCTTTTAAATCAAAATATGATACTGCCAGATTTTTTCTTGCTTCATTGTGACCAGGCTCCATTTCTACACATTTTCTAAAACAGGCTTTACTTAACTCGAATTTATTTATTCGCCAGTAACAACATCCTAAACTATTATATACTGTATAAAAATCCGGATTTATCATTAATTCATTTTTATAACATCTTATAGCATCTTCTACATAATCTGGAGTAAATTCATCTTTTCCTATTTCATAATATAGCTTTCCTATATCGTAATAAATATTAGTTACTTGTCTTTTAATTTCAAGTAATTTTTCCATACAACCTTCTGCATCTTTTAATCTATTTAGTTTCATATTTGCAATTGCATTTTTTGTCTGTAATTCTACAAACGAATCTATATTATTAAGTTTATGAGCTGTAATTCCTCTTCCATAAAAAACACATTTTTCATAATTTTTGAGATTAAAAAATGATATACTAAGAAAAAAATCTATTGCAACATCATTTCCACCATTGGGTTCTAATATTAATACTGTTTCCTGAAATTCTTTATTATTAAAATGTAATACAGCCTTATTAATTAATTCACTAAAATCTTGTTTTTCCATTATACAATAATATATTTTTTATTTATAATATTTAACCTTAAATAAATACTGATTTATATAACCTTAACAGAATAATAAGTATGTTTATATTAGAATAGAAGAAGTCTGGGTAATTTTTGTTATTTCAACAAACCCTCCTGTGTCTTTAATATTTCTGCGACTAAAACCACTATTCGTGTTTATATTAGTAAATTCACTTGATAAAATATATGATCCTCCACCTCCAGCTTGACACCCGATATTTTCTATAGTGTTTTCATCTGCACTTTCAATTGAACCTGTGAATAATGGAGTACACGCTCCTGACCCACCGTTATATCCACCTCCTCCACCTGCACAAAGACTAAAAACAGGATCTATGATGATAGGAAAACCTAAAAAGTCATATTCAGTATAGCTAGGTCGTATATATGATATTGCACCTCCACCTCCACCCCAACCACCATACCCACCGCTTAATCCTAAACCCAGCCCACCATACGCCGGGTCGACTCCGGACATTAATTCCACTGGATTATCTACATAAGTATTAGTCAAATGATTTATAATTGTAGTTTTGGTTTGGGGCATTATAGTCAACTCATTTATCGGATCAAAATTAATTAAAGGTGATGTAGAATATCCTGCTCCGCCATTACCATAACCTGCATATAATCCAGTGTCAGTAATTTGATTACTTGAATATATATTCAAAATTTTATCATCTTCAAATACTAAATTAGTATTAGCATTGATATTTGTAAGTATAGGAGGATTTGCTGGTTGAGTATCATTACTCGTAAGATTAGTTATTTGTAAACCGATATTACCTTGTTCTTGATCACTTCCATATGCATTTATAAATTTTGATGCACTGGCTATTTTTGTATCCATTATCTTATCTTTAATACATGAGCCTCCTCCTCCTCCTGCAGCAATCAATAGAGTATTCTCCAAATAATCCACTGTTTCAGTATTATAATAGGTTGCCGCAATTTTCAAGACAAATGTTCCACCTCCTCCCCCAGCAGAATGTGGATATTCTGCTAAAATATTACCCAAAACATCTGCATTTAAACCTGGTTTTCCACATAATATTAATAACTTATCTCCAATATTAAGATTTATATTACCTTCTATACTCGCTCCATTATAACCTCCCAAAGTATCGAAATTCCCATATCTACTAGAAAAACCACCAGGTGCACCAACTGCTTTTATTTTGTACTCAGAAGTCTCCGGAACTGTCCATACTTGAAATTTTGAGCTATCATCTATAGTGATATTATTCATAATATCGCTTTCACTTGATAATAAATCATAATACTCTGGTATAGAATCTAAACCATCTTCTCCTTTCCGGGTCTCTTCAATATACTGATCTAAATAAGTATCTTTATTATCATTTGATAACCCTCCCCTATTAATCTCACTATAATTTACACCAGATACAAATTGATGATTACTAAATTCATATATTCTTTCATTGTCAAATATGTGTTCATTGAAATGATCATTTAAACTTATATCTTGTAATGGTATAGTAGATATATTACCACTTGGATTTATTGTTTTAAGATTTTTGAAAAAATTCATTCTAATCTCAGCGTCAGCTTCCAAATCAATTCTATATTTGCTATTATAATTATCCCTTATCTCACTAAAATATATTCCTCCGTTACTTTTAGATATACGATCACTCATTATAATAAATTATATTATATACAGTTTTAATATTATTTTTTATATAAATCTACCTTTTTATTGTATATATTAACCTCTTCTATATTATACCCATTGTTTATATCTAAAATTTTAAGATTATACTCATTAGAACTATATTTTAATATTTTATATAATTTTTGAGATAGAGTAAAATCTTCTAATGTTAAATCATCAAGATATATTTTTACTATATCATCTATACTTTGAGAAATCTTTATCTTTTGTAGAAATAATATTCTTAAAATATGTTCGTCAGTAAGGGTACTAAATATTAATTTTTCATTAAAAACAGTCCTCCATTTTTCTTTATTTTCTGTAACCAAAACTATACCAATCTCCATATATCTATTATGTTTTATATTCTTTAATATATAAAATACTTAAATATACATTATAATATTTAGACAATATGACCACCAAAGTACTTATTAATGCCTGTAGAAAAAATGATACCATATTAATACAGGACATTCTTACAAACGATATAAGTATAGATATTGAATCGCCTTATTCTGATACTTTTACTAAAATGTGTAAATATATTAACAAAAATGCATTAAAATGGGTAATAGAAAAATTTCCAAATATAAATATTAAATACAATGATAATCAATGCTTGGAAATATTATGGAAACGTGATAAATCTCTTTTTGATATAATTGTTAAAAAGTATTGGACTACATCACAACTATTATTATGGGCCTCATTAAGAAATAATTTAGAAATATGTAAACATATCAATGAAACTAGTAATATAAATTCTAATACAATACCGTACATATTTATAAGTAATATCCTCCTTGAATGTATAAGACTTAATAATGTTGAAACTCTATTATATTTAGTAGATCGTTTTGAAAAAAATCATGATTTAGGATGTATTCTTCTTATTAAATCATTAAAATATAATAATTTTGACCTTGCAAATACTATATATAATAAATATTTACTTGATAATTTCGAAATGTATAGTAGTCATATTTTAAAAGAAGTATGTAAAATAGGAAATATATTATCTCTTGAATGGTTATTAAAAAAATCGTCTATTATCTCTAATACTGACAATATAGAGGATTGCATTCTTAATGCAATATCATCGGATAGTTTAGATATATTTAATTGGCTATTAAATAGCAATGAGACAAATATAAATAAGTTTTTATATACACGCCATTGTATAATAAATGATTCAATAAAAATATTTGAATATCTATTTAATAAGTACTCAATTGATGTTACAGTTTATACTTTTAATGATATGTGTGCATATGGTTCTAAAAATATTCTGGAATATACATTTAGGGAAAACATACTTGATAATATTGACATAGAAAAGATTAATAGTGGATTCTATATAGCAGGAATAAATGAAAAACATATTATAATGAGATTTTTATTAGAAAAAAATGCTGATATTGATATAGGAATAAACGATAATGTAGTTTTTAAAAAAGCCTGTCAGAATAATAATAGTGATATTGCCAAAATATTTACTGAAACTAGACCAGAGATATACCAAATAGTATATGAAAATGGTGATATAACTAGTTATATGATAAAACAAAAAATAAAATCAAAGGGTAGTAAAGATGTAGATAATACAGAGAATTGCGCTATATGCTTACATAAACAAAGTGAAATAATTACAGATTGCAATCATCAATTTTGTGAAGAATGCATCAATAATTGGCATATGTTAAAAGAAAATTGCCCATATTGTAGAAAAAACAATATAGATTTTTTTGAAATAAATCGTGATTAATAAACCAGAATTTTTATAATAATACATTACAACTATAAAAATGTTCCCATTTTATAAACTACCATATGATATTCAAGCAAAAATTTTATGCGAATTATCTATATTTGAACTACAATATTATTCAGATATATTTTCATATGACACTATATTTTATACTATAAAAACAAAATTTGGATGTATAAGTGATAATAAGATAGTAGGAACTATAAATAATTTTAAAAAAAATTGTTATCTATGTAATAAAATATTATTAGATGTATATAATCTAATTATATGTAGTAATTGTGCACTTACATTCAACGCTGAAGAGGTTTATTATCCGGAATTATGTCAGACTTGTACAGATATTAAATTGAAAAGAGGCAAAACTAAATTTTCAAATTGCATTATCTGTAATGAATATTGTACCTATTTGGGGATAAGTATTTTTAGCTAGGTTATAATATTGAGAACCATATCTTATATACCAGTCTTTCCACATATTCTTTATTCTATTTTTGTCATCAATACCATTTGAGATTATACCTATGCATTTATTTTTGTTTTCTAAAAAGTTCTTTTCTGTATAAACAAGCGACCATAGTGTTTTTTTTATAGTTTCTTTATCTTCTATTATTGTATCTCGGAGTGTATCTAAAGTCAATATGTCACTATATTTACTATAAGTGTCATATAGATGTATTTCTTTTGCTAATAAATGTGTAAATGCACTATGTTTTAACCTAATCTCTCTTTTCTTAATAGGACACTCTATAGTCATACCACAATGACAATTGTATTTATCCATATTTAATATTAGTATTAATTAATATTAAAAATTTTATATTCTATCAAATTTATGGAATTTTTTTCTCATTAAGATAGCCTGTTGCAACTGTATCATACTTGCTATCAGCAACTAATTGTCCTCCAACTTTATTTAAATCTACCATTAAATTTTTAATAGGACCAGGAGTATTAGTCAATGTTCCTACTTGTACTTTTCCTTTTCCTCTATTTCTTATTATCTTAAAATGTTCTCTATAAGGTGACATTATTACTAGTAATATAAGTACAATTATTATAAAACATACTAATATTTTCATCTTTATTATATTAATATATTTTATTATCATAAGTATTTTACATTTTACTTAAATAATTTTTTAATATTCTCTTTCCTAATGTACTGTTAATTTTGACTTTTCTGTTGGTCTCAGGATTAGTGATGTAATTAAATGCACCACCCTTTTGTTTATATCCACCAGTTTGTACTCCTGAATGACTTGTTGGTCCAAGATCAGGACCAGTTAAATTTTGTCCAATAAGAGTACCTCTTGATGTTGCGTGATTTGCACCATAGGCAGATGAACCTATATTCAATTCAACTGATCCAGGTGCAAAATATCTTCCGGAATTACCTCCAAAATATTCTGAGGGAAATGCAACTCTACCTCCTTTTTGTTTTCTTACATTACGTGGACTTTTTCTTGCTACCATTATATACTATAATATAATATATTATTATTAGTAATATATATTAAATTATTTCCCATTTTCCATAATTATTAGCATAACTAATTTTTATACTATCAATATACTCCTTCAATTGTTCTCTAACTATGTATTGGATTCGATATTCTAATCTTTTTATATCCAGTTTATCTTTTTTAGGTTTTTCAAGTGCTGTTCCTCTTGATATATTCCAATCCATTATTGAAATATAATATCTATTTATCTTTATACTCTGACAATTTTTTCTTTAATTCTCTCTTTTCAATACGCTTTGCAATATTACATAATTTAGATTTAGTTATGATAAGAGGAATCCTTCCTACATTACTAAAACAATAAGGGCATCTATTATATCCTTCTTTATGTTTGTTAATTATTTTTAAGGATTTTAAGAAATAATCATATCTAAATGAATGACCACATTTTAACTTAATTACATTATCATTTTGAATATTTATGTTATCTAATTTTTCTCCACTTATAAGACATATTTTATTATATTCAAACTGGTTTACATTCTTAATTATAAGATTATTCTTATCAAAATACATTAGATTAAATTCAAGTTATAATTTTAAGTAGATATTATATATGAGTACGGTTAATATACATCAAATCGATTATAGGGATATAGACATAAAAAATCCAGATAGAGTTTCACATAAACTTACCGTCTTCAATATAGGATATAATGGAAAAAGACTTATTTTTCAAACTCCTAAATCTGAAATAAATCTATTTCCATTTTTATATACAACCGAAAATCAAAGATATTATAAAGTAGTATTATCATTTTATAATTATTCTATTGATCAAAAAACAAAAAATTTTATACAACAAATACTAAATATTGAAAAGCAAATTAAGGACAATATTCCTTCTTTATTAAAAAAAATTAATAGCACCAATATAAAAGATAACTTTGAAACAAAAAAAAATAAATTTATATCATCCATAAGATTTAATAAAAACAAAAATAAGGCATATTTAACATGTAACATACAAAAACAATATAATAAACCAGTAATATCAGTATTTGATTGTGAAAAAAATAAAAAAGACTACACTTATATAGAACCTGGATTTAAATCAGTTAATCTATTATTTCTCGAGAATATATGGAAATATAATAATTCATTTGGTGTAAATTTTGTGATTTTACAAACAAAAGTATACCAACCTGTTTTAGAATTTGATGAATTACTAATCAAAGATGATGAAGATATTGATTACACTCCAGTATGTTATGAAACATATTCAAATAAATCTAAAGAAAATATTAATCAGCAAGCTATAACTAATATACCCTCGGGTCCACCACCGGCACCACCCCCTCCACCTTTACCAATTTCAAAAAGTATTGCTTCTTCTAATAAACAACCTGTTAATACAAATATTAATATTATAAACAAGGATGATAAACTTTCTAATACAAATATAGTTACTGTGTTTAGACCACCAACCGCTAATGAACTACAAAATGCAATATCTAAACTTAAAAAGAGGGATTTAGGTTAATGATGTTTTTATATATTTAATAGCATAAATAAGTTATTCTTTATATTAATTTAAAGTATTCACTTGATTATAAAGATAATGAGTACGTTAGTATTACAAAATACTAATTTTAAAAATATACTTTCTAAAATTAGATTTTATGATAAAGTATATCCTGAAATAAACGAATTCGTATATGCGAAGATTATTCGATATGAGGATACTGGAATATATTGTTATCTAAATGAATACAAATGTGAAGCTCTTCTTAGTTTTAAGGACGCATCATCATCTAAAAAACTTAAAAATATAAAAAAACAGGTTAAGAAGGGTGGGTCATACATATTGACTGTAGTAGGAATACAAAGCGAGAAAGGTTTTATAGATGTTGAAAAAAGAAGTATAGACGATGAAGAACAAAACAAATTTGAACAACTTATTCTTTTCTATGAAAAAGTTTTCAACACATTTGTAAAATCATTTTATATCTATAACCCAGATTGTTCTTTAGAAGATATATATAATTTCTTAAGAAATACGTTATGGTTACAAGACCCTAAGCTCATCCAAAAAAATTTAGTAAATATACACACACAACCAGATAGTATAAAAAAATTGTATAATATAGACTACCTCCCTGAAAATGACATTTTTTATCAACTCGCAAAACATATAAAAAAACCCACATATAAACATATCATAAAACTGGAGGTTAAAACAATATCATTGGAGGGAGTAAAAGATATATCAAATATATTAGATAGATTATCTAAAAAACTAGATATATCAGAATTTTTGGTATATGGTGTTCCATACTATTACTGCCGAATAAGGACTGAATATAATCCCGAATTCAACCCGCAAGTATATTTAGATAATCTTAAACAAGGTATAGAAGACTTTATAAATCAAAATAAAAATAGTAGTATTGGAATAAAAATTGAAGAACTATATTATAAATTAAACTAGTTCTAAACATTTTCCATATTTATTTGGATAAATAGTACTATAACCCCAGGGAACATATTTTTTTTTGATATATGGAGTACATCTCATATCATAAGTCATACCTCTTGTGTTTCTTGTAGAAATTCCTATTGGAAATGATACAAAATTTTCTATACTTACTATACAACCTATTAATATTATTAACAATAATGTGTAGACATACATTTATTATTAATAAATATATTATTTTCTTTTACAGCTTTGACAATTTCTGTTTCTATAATAGATTATAAATGCTACCAACATAATGAGCATACCAATCCAAAAATATTTATTTTTAAATACACTCATATAGGCACCACCCATGGCTATCGGTGCAGCAATACATACTGGACATATCATATATATAGAGCATCGTTTTTATTATAGAATAGTTTGGATATATCGTTTTTGAAAAATTTGATAAAAAAATTTTTTTTTGTTTAATTTTTTAAATTCTAAAAGGAATCAATGTCAGATATCAAGACTACTGGTTATATTCTATCCTGGAAAAGTAAGGTTAACGATTTCAATGGTCATAGCCAAGAGGCCTACCGGAGTAAGGATTTTGTTCTTAAACGGGCTGATCAACTAAATAAACAATTTAAACATTTACATCACTATGTT
>MDTG01125899.1_pt1 | contig 21809 bp, 22 predicted proteins | sample 811421 | NCBI WGS metagenome assembly MDTG01 (sample SAMN05326645, study PRJNA326480) | marine metagenome | isolation source: seawater | place: Pacific Ocean: South East | collected 2011 | reverse complement strand
TTTTTGATGATCACAATATTGGTCCTGCAGAAAATATTTGTGGGATTGTTCTCGAGACATTTCAAGGATGGGGAGCAATATTTTATCCCTTAAACTTTGTTAAGAAAATTAGAAAATTTTGTGACGAGAATAATATTTTATTAACTTTTGATGAAGTTCAGGCTGGATTTGCTAGAACTGGTAAATTATTTGGATATATGCATTATGAAGTGACTCCTGATTTAGTAACTTGTGGTAAGGGGGTAAGTTCTGGACTACCTCTTTCATTAGTTCTTGGCTCTCAAAAAGTAATGGATCTGTCTGAGATTGGGTCTATGAGTTCTACACATTCAGCTAATCCTCTCAGCAGCATTTCTGGTCATCATTGTTTAAAAGAAATTATAGATAGAGATCTTGTAGGCAGAGCTAAAAATTTAGGCGAAATATTTCATAACAGGTTAAATGAGATAAAAGAAAAATTTCCTAATCATTTGAAATATATTTTTGGTAAAGGAATGATAGCAGGATTAGTGTTCATTGATGAAAACAACTTACCATTAATTAAATTATGTGACCTTATAAGTGAGGAAGCACTGAGACGAGGGCTGATTGTAGTTCACACTGGAAGAGAGTCAATCAAACTAGGACCACCAATCACCATTCACGAGGATGCATTAATGGAAGGACTCCAAGTTCTTGAGGATTGCATAAATGATTTAATATGAGTAGATAGCTGAATGAAAACAAATTATTTATCAACTGTATATGATTCAGTATCACATCCTTACACCACGTATCCAGAGAAGTTATGTAAGTATTTGTATGATAGATTTAATTTTAACAATGGCATGAAATTATTAGAAGTTGGATGTGGAAGAGGAGAATTTTTAAGGAACTTTAAAAATCTTGGTTTAAGTGTATATGGATGCGATTTATCTGATGAAGCAAAAGACTACCTAGAAGATTTTGATATAAAAACTACCGATGCAGATAATGAGCCTTTGCCATATGAAGATAGTAGCATTGATATCATTTTCACAAAATCATTTATTGAACACCTTTACTATCCTGAAAAATTCCTAGGAGAGTCACTAAGAGTCTTAAAGCCTGGTGGCCTTCTCTTAACTTTAACTCCTGACTGGGAATCAAATTATAAGATTTTTTTTGATGACTTTACGCATAGATCACCCTTTACCAAAACTGCTTTAGAAGATGCATATAAAATGACAGGATATTCATCAGTAGAAGTTGTTCACTTTAGGCAGTTACCAATAGTATGGAGGTTTCCAATACTTAATCTTATTTGCGCTTTAATGAGTCCTTTTATTCCTGTTAGAACAAGTAACAAATTTTTTAGATGGTCTAGAGAATTGATGCTTGTTGGAATTGGAACAAAGCTATAAATAATAAATATAGACTCTGTTAAAAATTCATTTTATATCTATTTTATGTAAAGCTATTGAATAAAAGCTTTGGTTGTTCTTAAACTTTTATTATACGAATGCCGAAAAATTAAGTTTAATCGAGTGATACACCTAGATATGAATGATAAACCGCAGCATACAAAAGCATTTCAAGAATCAATAGTAGTTAAACAGAAGATCTTAGAGCAAAAAGTCCACGAAATAATTCCAGAAATGGGAGAATTAATCATTAATTCAATTATGACTGGCAATAAGCTAATTACATGTGGTAATGGTGGATCGGCAGCAGATGCCCAACATCTTGCAGCAGAACTTCTTATAAGGCTTAAACCAAAAAACAATAGACAAAGTATCCCCGCAATATCTCTAGCTCAAGATGTTTCAACTATTACAGCTTGTGGGAATGATTTTGGCTTTAATCAGGTTTTTGGAAGAGTGCTGGAGTCAATTGGAAACGAGGGTGATATACTTTTGATTATAAGCACGTCTGGAAACTCAGAGAATATAATTTATGCAACAGAGGTGGCAAAAAAAAAGAATATAACAGTTATTTCATTTCTGGGTTCAGGTGGAGGAAAGGTTCTTAACGCTTGCAAAAAAACTTTTTTAGTTCCAAGCATTGATACCGCGAGGATACAAGAAAGTCATATTACAGCAGGTCATGCATTAATGGAATATGTTGAAGATGGTTTACTAAAAAATAATTTCATAAATATCGATAAAACCGATTAGATAATATTTGCTTATGATATCCATAAAGGCAGTAAACTTATTTTGTTTTGATTTTGACGGTGTACTAACAAATAATAAAGTTTATTTAGATCAAAATGGCAAAGAGCAAGTTATGTGCGATAGGTCTGATGGAATTGCTTTTGATGCTTTAAGAAAATTAAATAAAAAAATTTATATTGTCTCAACTGAAAAGAATAATGTAGTCAAAAAAAGAGCAAAAAAATTGAAAATTAATGTTTTAAATGGAGTAAAAAATAAAGGCAATGCATTGGGCGAAATATCTCGTAAGGAGGGAATACCTCTTGATAATGCAATATTTATTGGGAATGATATAAACGATATCGGAGCAATGCAATTATGCAAATATTCTGCCTGTCCTTCTGATAGTCATTCAAAAGTTAAAAGTATTTCTAAAATCAAACTAAAATCTAAAGGTGGAGATGGAATTGTAAGAGAATTGCTCGAGAGGCATTTTAGAATAGACTTGCAAAGTCTATTATACAATGGTAACTCCAAAGGATGAGTATATTTAAAGTTGCTGAGATTGGAATAAATCACAATGGCGATATTGAGATTGCAAAAAAACTAATTGACTTGTCTTCTGAATGTAAATTTGATGCAGTGAAATTTCAAAAAAGAACTGTCGAAAAAGTATACACTAAAGAAGTATTAGACTCACCACGAGAAAGTCCTTGGGGCAAAACTCAACGAGATCAAAAGAACGGCCTGGAATTTGATAAACAACAATATTTAGAAATTGATAAATATTGTAAAATCAAAGATATACATTGGTACGCCTCTGCTTGGGATCTTGATAGTCAAGCTTTTTTATCAGAATTTGATTGTAAATATAATAAAATTGCATCCGCCATGATAGTTGACAAAGAATTGCTAAGGGTAGTTGCAAATGAAAAGAAGCATACATTTATTTCAACAGGCATGTCCACATTTGAAAATATTGATGAAGCAGTTGAAATATTTAAATCAGCTAATTGTTCATTTGAGCTAATGCACACCAATTCAACATATCCAACAGAACCAAAAGATGTTAATCTCTTATGTATAAACACACTTAAAGATCGTTATAAGTGTAATGTGGGATATAGTGGACACGAATCTGGTATTAGTATTTCTTGTGCCGCAGCAATGCTTGGAATTTCTTCCCTTGAAAGACATATAACTTTAGACAGATCAATGTATGGTTCTGATCAAGCTGCCTCACTTGGTCCTCAGGGTTTTAGACAATTAGCTGGGTCTTTGGAAAAAATACAATTAGCTATTGGGGATGGCAAAAAGAACTTTTCAAATTCTGAGATTGAAGTTGCAAAAAAACTAAGGAATCATCTAGGTTGGCAGGCATAGAGCAAAACTTATTTAGTCTTAAAAATAAAGTTACAGTGATTACTGGTGCTACAGGTCTTTTGGGCAAGCATCACTGTGAGGCTATCGCTGCATTTGGAGGAAGCTTAGTATTAATCGATATCAATAAACGTGAATTAAAAAGCCTCGTAAAGAAGTTAAGTAATAAATACAGAACTAAGGTTATGGGATACAATTTAGATATAACAAATGAAAGTGAAGTAAGTATAGTTTCGAATCAAGTAATTAAAAAATTTAAGAAGATTGATTGCTTAGTAAATAATGCTGCAAATAATCCAAAAGTAACTAAAATCAAAAGTATTCCAAAAAATTTGTCTAGACTTGAAGATTTCTCATTAGAGCAGTGGAACCAAGATATTTCAGTAAGTCTTACAGGATCATTTCTATGCACAAAATATTTTGGTTCCTTAATCGCAAAAAATAAAAATGGTGGATCAATCGTAAATATATCTTCTGATCTTGGCATAGTGGCCCCAGATCAGAGACTTTACCGCAGAAAAGGTATCCCAATAAATAAACAACCAGTCAAACCAGTAACATATTCTGTTGTTAAATCTGGCATAATTGGTTTGACTAAGTATACTTCAACATATTGGCCACACAAAGTTAGGTGTAATGCACTTTGTCCTGGAGGTGTAAAAAATAACCAACCTAAGGAATTTATTAAGCTGGTTTCTGATAGAATTCCTCTAAACAGGATGGCAGATGCGGACGAATATCAGGGAACACTTATATGGTTATTAAGTGATGCTTCAAGTTATTTAAATGGAGCAGTCATACCAGTGGATGGGGGACGAACTGCCTGGTAATTTTCATTCTACCAACTTACCTCCTCTTAGATAATAAATTTTATTACATTGATCTAGAGTAGATTTTCGATGAGATATAATGATTATAGTTTTCTCTCCATTCATTTCATAAATTGATTTCATAACATCCTTTTCAGTCTCTATATCAAGAGAACTTGTTGCTTCATCAAAGATTATCAAAGATGGCTTATGGTAAAGAGCTCTAGCTATTCCTATTCTTTGGAGCTGACCCCCAGATAGTCTTATTCCTCTTTCACCAACAAAAGTATCTAGACCATCTTTTAGTGAATTTATATAATCCTCTATATGAGCAGATTTTATTGAGTTAATAATATTCTCATCATTAATCTCTGATGGGCTTACGCCAAGTGCAATGTTATTTCTAAGTGTATCGTCATTAAGATATATATCTTGTGGAACATAACCAATAAGAGATTGCCAACCTTTTACATTACTATTTATATTTTTACCATCGACAAGTACTTCTCCCTCAGACGGTTTAATAAGTCCAAGTATTATATCAACCAAAGTACTTTTGCCTGCCCCACTTTCTCCCATAATTCCAGTTGTTGTCCCATGTGCAATCGATAGAGTGACACCACTTACTGAGGCATTATGAGATGATTTATATGTAAGACTAATATTTTTTAGATCTATACTTTTATTAAAATTAAATATATTAAAACTTTTATTCAAGTTTTTGATTTCATTTGTGTCAGTATTTATATTTTTTTCTCGATTTAATTCATTATCTATGATCTTAACAACCGGCAAATAAAATTGAATTATTTGAGCACTGGAGATTAGTCTTACAACTAATGGCATCATTCGATATCCAGCAAGAGCATAAATTCCTATGTAATAAATTAAATTATTTCTATCAAAATTATAGAACACCAAAGTTATGACTACCAATCCTAGCGCAGTCACAGCAACAGTTTCTAAAGATACTTTTGGTATAAATTGAATTACTTGTTGGTTTCTAGATATAATTGAGACTAAATATGTTATTTTTTTAAATAATTTTATAATATAACTTTCATGACCTAATAATTTTATTTCTTTTATTCCACCTAGACCTTGTTGAATATACTGTATTTTTTTACCATCATATATTTGCCTTTCTTCTCCCCATCTAGTGTTTGTTGTTTTCCAAATAAAGAAAAAGCTAAATCCAAATATTCCCATAAACAAGATAATAACTAATGAACTGAGCCAATTTAGATAGAGTAGAATAAATCCAATAGCAATTGCAATGCATATGTCTGCAATCAGGAAAATAATTGAACCAATAATATTAGAAAATGCTGCTACTTCAGTTGTAATATTTCTAATTAATTGTGAAGTATTATTTTCAAAATGAAATTCGTAATCTGAAACCATATAACTTTTAAACAAGCTAGATGCAAATTCTCTTTGAATTTTAAATATAAAATCAGACTGTGCAAAACTAATCAAAAACAAAAAAATATTTTTTAATAAAAAAACTACAATCATCAATATCATAATGAAATAAATAAACATATTTTCATTATCAAATTTAATTAGATAAATGAAATCTTGTATCATTGAGAACTCGCCTGGTATGGCTTTTTCGAAGACTACTGAAATGATTGGGATTATTAACGCTATACTCATTGCTTCAAGAAGCATTGCGCAGAAAACAAAAAAGAGAATTAAAATTAATTTACTTTTCTGATCTTTATTTAAAAGCTTTATTATTGTACTTATAGCTTTCACAATATATTATTGTTTATAATTAAACATTTCTCAAAGTATCACAAAACTAAATGAATGAAAAAGTAAATAATGTTAACCCAATATTCATTACTGGTACTTATAGGACTGGGTCAGTATACGTAAGTAGAGTTTTAAATAATCACCCAAAATTAGATATCACATACGACTCGATTAATTATTTTAGATTTGTTTTAAAAAAAAACATTTCATATCAGGATTACAAAACTATTGTTCACGAAATTTCGTCAAGGATGTCCCTGAGATACAATATAAATTTGAATAAAGAAAAAATCTTAAACAATATAATATCCTCTAAAGAAACTATTTCTCATAAATTAATTTATGAAAGTATCTTTAATGATTTTTTTGAATACAGTTCAAATCGATGGGGCGAGAAATCACTAATGGAGTGGACAAATATTAAAACTTTTTTATCTATGTATCCTGAAGGTAGAGTAATTCATATGATTCGAGACCCCAGAGATGTTATGGCTTCCTATAAATTTATGACAACTGAGACAGGAAAAAAATATAGGGACTCATTATTTTGTTGTATGAGTTCGATGAATAAAGCTATTCAGCTTATGCTTGATTTGAGTCCGACTAATTATAAAGTAGTTTTATTTGAGGATTTAATGAAGAACAAAGAGTCAGAAGTGAGAGAAATATGTAACTTTTTAAATGAAGACTTTCACATTGGAATGTTAGATTTATCAAATTTAGTTGACAAAGTACACGGTGAATTATCATCAAAAACCCACTCATCATTTCCAGAGATCAGTAATAATTTTACTAATCGATGGAAAAATAAATTATCAGGCGATGAGGTTCTTTTGATTGATTCTTTGTTAAAAGAACAGATGAATTATTTCTCTTATGAGATAAATGAAACGATTGATAAGAATAATCTAGATGACTTGGCAAAAAAGTTATTTTCAAGCGAACCATTACTTATTGATAGATGGAAAAATTATAATAAGACGAAAGATGGAGTAGAGTCATATCCAAGTGATCCAACAAATATAAATAATTGGGTTAAAAGGTCACAAATCCCTAACAAGGGAGCCGGTAAAGGATATACAAAGTTTAAAAACTAAATATTATGAAATTTCTTAAGCATATAAAAAATTTCATAGAAATTTTTATAAAAGCAAAAAAAAATTATCTTCTTCCCGCATGCAAAAGTATTGTAATATATCAGGAAGTAAATTATGAGATCTTTAAAAAATATTTTTATTCAAAAGATTTACTAATACTTGATAAAAATAGTAGTCTAAATATTCCAGTTTTGTTAATGACTTTTGCTTTTTGCATATGGTATCGCAGTTGGGTACCTTATTATCGCTTCTTTATAAAATTATCAAAAGCGAAATGTGTGATAACTTTTATACATAATGACTCAGATTTTTATCAACTAAAAGAAGATAACAGCAAAGTATATATATCTATTCAAAATGGAATGATAGTGGGCACCCAAAAATGGGCAGAACTAGATAGAGTTTATAAATCGGACTACTTCTTATGCTTTGGAATAGATACTCAAATTGAGTTTCAAAAAAAAATTAATACAAAATTTAGACATATTGGTTCATTTAAAAATAATATTTACTCAACAAATAAATTAAAAGAGAAAGAAAACTATTTAACATTTTTTTCACAATATAAATTGAATAGAGCCATAAAAAATTTTTTTACAATTGAAGAAAAAATGATGCCTTATCTAAATAGTTATTGTAAACAAAATAAATTAAAACTTAGAATATGTGGTAGTAGTGAATTATTTTCAAGCGATGAAAAAAAGTATTATCAAGATATTATAAAAGATGATTTTATTTTTCTTCCTAGACAAGATATAGACTCAAGTTACAGACATCTGGGAGAGTCTGAAATTAATGTATCCATTGATACAACCATAGGGTTGGAAAGCTTAGCGTGCGGCCATAAGACAGCAATATTTATGGTGAGAGGCAAAAGATTAAAATTAAATAGTTGGCATTTTGGTAAAAATATCGAAGAAATTTCTGATTATGGCCCTTTCTGGTGCACTGAAGATAAAATTTCTGAATATGATCGAGTACTTAATTACCTTAAGGATATTGATATAGGAACATGGTACAAAGATAATAATGAGTTAATTTCAAAAATTATTGAATACGACAAGGACAATAGTATATTTAAAGAAATTTTGACCTTGCATAAAGTGCCACATAGGTCAAGTGTATAACAATTGATAAATATAATAGCAGATGTCATTTTCAAAAAAAAATATTGATTTAATCAAGAAGGCGTATAACAAAAATGGCTATACAGTAGTTAGACAATTATTTGACAAGGAAACAATATTAAATGCTAAGAATGATCTGAATGTCTTTCTAGAAAAAAATAGTAATGATTTTAAAAAAATTGAAATTAATTATACAAAAGCAGGAAAAATTAATTCAGTGCATAATTTTACAAGTTGGCCTTGGGTTAAAATATTTAGAAAAAATAAAAATCTTATTAAAATAATAGATAGTTTGTTGGGTAAAAAAGCAAAGGATTTTGGTTCAGAACTTTTTGCAAAACCAGCAAAAACTGGATTGCCAGCTCCAATTCATCAAGATAATTATTATTGGTGTATTGATAATGCTAAAGCACTTACAGTTTGGATATCATTTGGTGAGTCAAATAGACATAATGGTGGAATATTTTATATGGATGAAACTCATAAATTGGGTATTTTAGAACATGAGAAATCTTTTGCTCCTGGAAGTTCACAAAAACTAAAATATCCTGAAGGCCTTATGTCATTTAAAAAGAAATTTCCAAGCTTAAAGGCAGGTGATTGTTTAATACATCACTGCTTATCTGTTCATGGAAGTGAGGCAAATAAAAGTAACAATTCAAGAGTTGGATGCACGCTAAGATATATTTCAAATACCTCTAAGATTGATAAATTGATGAAAACTAAGTATGAAAAAGATCTTAAACAACATTATAAAAAAATATAAAATGCAATCGCTTAAAAATATCAAAAGCTTCTATGAAGATATAAAAGAACTATTTAATTCAGATTTTTTGTTAGAGAATTTAGACAAAATAGCCACTGCTTGCATTATAAGAAAGTCTAAACATTTTATTTCAAATGATGATATATCTTGTTTAACAAACCCATACAATCATATTGTCAAAGACTGGCACGTTTCACCAATTTTAAAAACCATAAGTAGATTTTAGTATGAAAGATATAAATATTCGTTTAGAGGAATTGACTGTTAAACATGACTTGTCAAATTATTTAGAGATGGTGAATGATAAAGAAAACACTCATAGTATTGAAGGTATAGATAATGAAATTATGAATGAAGAAGATTTAAAAAATTTTATAAGTAATTATAGTGGAGTGTTATATGGAATATTTAATGAAGACGATATTCATGTCGGTAATTTAGGATTCAATCGTTTTGAAATAAAATTAAAGAGATGTAACACGGGAATATTACTATCTAAAAATTATCAGGGGCGTGGCTATGCATATAAAGCTTTCGTAATTGGCCTTAATAATATTTTTAATAATTTTAATATAAATAAAGTTGAGTTGTTTGTAGTGAAAACAAACTACGCAGCAATTAAACTTTATGAGCACTTAGGCTTTGAATTGAAAGGATTGGTGAAAGATCAATTTTTTAAAAATGATATTTATGAAGACTCTCTTGCATACAGTATCAGCAAAGAAGATTTTAAAAATCATCATCATTGAAATTAAGTGAATAAAGTAGTAAACAAAAAATATAAATCGTTAGTTCAAATTTCATTTATTAATTAATTATGAATAATTTAGATTACAGTGAGTTATTTTTTAATGATGATCAGTTTTTGATAGATTATCATACTGATTTTAAGACTAAAATAAAAGATATAGTTTCAATTATTAATAATTATTCAAATTTGAACCATGATTGGACGAGGACAGAAATACTAGAAAACCTGTCTGAAAATGATTTAATACATATTCAAGATATTGTTGCAGGGCCAGCACAATTCGAAATTGTTAAAATTTTAACGCCGTATGTAAAGCCAAAAATTGAAAAAATGTTCGGGCTTAATCAATCAATAAATATTAGAGTTGGTGCTCAAATCAAAAGTAGTTGGAACGAAGAAGTAATTTATGAAAATAGAAAAGTAGAATATTTTAATAACGGTTTTTATGAAAGCAGAATTAAACCTAACATGGCTTATCCAACTAGAGTTCATCAAGATTTAAACAATAATGGAAATCGAAGCAGTCATGTGGTAATTTTTTATTTCCAATTAACAGAAAACTTACCAAATTCGTCGATGTTACAAATCGGAAGTCTCAATCATGACTTATGTATATTAGAAAATGATAAAAGAAATGGATATCCAAATGAAATTACTGATGCGGCACAAAAAAAAATAATATGGAATAAACCTGAAGTTTTGCCTGGAAGTATAGCATTAATGAGTCCATTAACAATTCATAGAAGCACTCATAAATCGGAAATTCCAAGAATCGCTCTAAATATAAAGTTTCAGCCTACTAACTTAGAATATTTAAATTTAATATATGATATGAATATTGTTGATATTCAAAAATATTCAAATACTAAAGAAAAACTCAACTTAATTAGAAAATTTTTACAAGATGCATCAAAAAAAAATAAGGGACTACTTTTAGAAAAATCTGTTTCATCTTTACTGTTAAGTGAAAAAAAAGAATTCCAATTAGATATAAGAAACTTATTTGATTATGATATTTCTGAAATTGATATTAATAAACTTGCTGCTGCTGCTATATTAAAAAAATCAACATATTTCATTTCTGATGATGATATTTCAATTTTGAACAATCCACTTCCTAATATTATTGATGGATCATGTGGTTCATCAATCATGAAAACATTTGATGTCAATTAGTACTAAAAGTTCGTCAGTTAGAATTGAGATTTTGTCTTCAGATCATGATTTATCAAATTATCTGGAGAGTATTAATGATCATGAAAGTATAAAATATATTGCAGGATTAGATAATTCGCAAAAATCTTTTGATTATTTAATTGAATATATAAATAACTTTCAGGGGCATTTATATGGAGTATTTAACGAATTTAACGAGCATGTAGGAAATATTGGATTAAGCCATATTAATAACCTAAATCGCAGTTGTAGTATGGGTATATTTATTTTTAAAAAATATCAAAATAAAGGATACGGAAAAATAGCAACGTATAAAACGCTAAGTGAAGCATTTGAAAAATTAGGTTTTAACAGAGTATCTCTTCTAGTCGTGCCAAAAAATAGCTCTGCAATTAAATTATATGAGTCTACTGGTTTTGAGTATGAAGGAAGATTAAGAGATGCATTTTTTAAAAATAATGAATATGATGATCTTCTTAGTTATTCAATAATAAAAAAAAATTATACTAAAGTATCATAGGTAATAATGACTAAATATAAATATTCTAAATCTTCTAGTTTTTATTTTGATTACAAAAAAAATTTTTTTCAAGAAAATGAGCACGAGTATTCAAAAGCTATACAAATCAATAAATTATATTCTTCTCAGCCCAAACGAAAATATTGCAAACTTTGTTCAGAACCGTTAAATACTAATATTTTTGATTTCAAATCGCACAATGTTGAATATCAGTTTTGTGTATCTTGCAACCATTTAAATGGTATGCATGATGAAACCAATGAATTTTTTAGTAGTATGTACATTGAAGATGATGGTGTGTCTTATTCAGTCACTTATATTGATAATAATTATCAAAGTAGAGTAAATGATGTCTATATGCCAAAATTAAATTTTATGCTAGATCACCTTAATAATAGCAAAGATTTAAAATATCTTGATATTGGTTGTGGAGCAGGACACCTTGTCTCAGCTGGTATATCTAAAAATTTAAACATAGAAGGTATTGATGTTGGAGCTAAAATGGTTAAATTTGGAAACTCACAGATAGAGTTAATCCACAATAAAACAAATATGTTAAAGTTTGTTGATAGTTTTGATTTTCATAGTGTTATGAATGATAATTATGATGTTATTAGTCTCATCGGTGTAATGGAACATCTTCAAGATTTAGAAATTTTCTTTGATGCTTTTAAATCCAGTAAAGCTCAATATTTATTTTTTTCTGTTCCAATGTTTTCGCCTTCAGTAGTATTTGAAAATGTGTTCGAAAATGTATTTCCTAGACAACTATCTTCTGGACATACACACTTATTTACAGAAGAGTCACTAAAGGTTTTATTTGAAAAATTAAATGTAAAAAGTATAGTTGAGTGGAGGTTTGGTACAGATATTATGGATTTACTTAGAAGTTGTTTAACTCAAGCAAGCATAAAGAACAGTAGCACAAAATTTAACAATTCAATTACAACTAAAATTTCACCCATAGTAGACAAACTTCAAAATACTCTTGATGAGCATCATTTTTGCTCTGAAATTCATTGTCTGGTAAAGAAAATTTGATTTGTTAATAGGTTATAATAAGTTATAAGCTTAAATAATTTAAATATAATTTCATATAAAATGACTGAATACAAAAAGCTATCGGAAAATTTCAGAAAATCAAAATTAAGTATAGAAAAAAAATTAGAAAATTTTCCTAATTATGTTCATAGGCGAGATATCGCAATGTTTCTCAATAGATATGAAATATTTAAATTAATACTTAACACGCATGGCTCTATAGTTGAGTGTGGGGTAAATTTAGGAGCCGGCCTTTTTAGTTGGTTGCACTTCTCGACTATACTAGAGCCATTTAATACTTCACGATTTATAATCGGATTTGATACATTTGAGGGATTTAAATCATTAGACAAAAATGATGATAGAGGTATTTATAAAAATAAAGAGTTATTTAAAGAGTTTACTGAAAGACAGTCTTTTGATGAGATCGTATCATCTTTAAATTTACAAAATTCTATGAGGCCTTTAAACCATTTGCCTAAAATATCTGTTGTAAAAGGAGATGCATTAAAAACAATACCGAATTTTATAAAAGAAAATCCTCATACTATTGTTTCTCTATTGCACTTAGATTTTGATATTTATAAGCCTTCAAAAATAGCAATTGAAAAATTTCTACCAAGAATGCCAAAAGGATCAGTTATTGCACTTGATGGCACTAACTGTCCAGAAGGACCAGGAGAAGCAATCGCACTTCTCGAATGTCTTGACATTAATAAGGTACAAATAAAAAGAAATTCATTCGATTCATTCCTTTGCTATCTTTTTATTGAATAGTAATTACCAATGAAAGTGGTAGGCATAATTCAAGCAAGGATGGATTCAAGTCGATTTCCATCTAAAATGAAAGCTACACTTGGTGACCTGTCTATTATTGAATGGGTAATTTTACGAGTCAAAAAAGCAAAGTTGATAGATTGCATAGTATTAGCCACAAGTGATGAGGAACAAGATAATCACCTGGTGAAATTGGCGAATAAATATGAAATATCACATTATAGAGGAAGTAAATTAAATGTTTTAGACCGAACGGTTAAAGCGGCTACTGAATATAGAGCTGACCATGTTGTTAGGATTTGCGCTGACAACCCCTTCATTTGTTTTGATGTGTTAGATAACTTAATAGAATATTATAAACAATCAAAATGCGATTTAGTTTTTAACCATAGCCCACTATTTAACTCTAATTTTGCTGATGGATTTGGAGCTGAAATGCTATCAATCAAAACTCTGTACAAGGTGTTTAAGGAAGCTAATTTACCTCTTCATGAAGAGCATGTCACAAAGTATATTTATGACAATCATACAAAATTTAATATATGTACACCGCCTTGTCCTAGCGAGCTATCTTTTCCAAATCTTAAGTTCGATGTTGATAAAATGGATGATTTAAAAAAACTAAATCGTTTATTAAAAAATTGTAAAATAAAAATTGATACAACTGCAAAAGATATTTTAAATAATTATTCAAATAATTATTCAGATAACTCTATATAACTTACGCTGGCTATTAAATTGAAAAATAAAAATAAAAAATTTTTTTTTGCTACATCAAAGATTAAAGAATATTGGAGTAAGGAACATCCTATTATATTTTCAGGTGATTGGTGTTTTGATTACAAAGATGATCTCATAAAATCTAGAGCCAATATTATTCCATATCAATGGAACAATTCAAAAAAAGTGATTAATGCTCAAATCTATTGTGATAAAATATTTGAAGAGGTTTTAAAGAAAATATCCAAAGATCTTAATAAGAGATTAAAGCTTAACCATCAATCTAAATACTACCGAATTCTTATAGGAAATTGGTTAACTCACTACATTCATCAATGCTACGATAAGTATACATGCATTATGAAGGCAAAAAAAGCTAATGAAATATTTACTTTCTACATAAATGAGGAAGAAGACAATATTCCATATGATTTTGAAGAATTTATAGATTTAAGTTTAAAACCCGAATATCAAACGAGACTTTTCTCTGAACTGTTTGCTGAGATGAATTTAGAAAGAAGAAAAATTCCAAGAATAATTAGAAAAAAAACTGATATAAGGAAATCAAAAAATTTATTTTTTAATGCAATAAGGAAGTTAATCTCTTACGTAAAAAATAATTTCTTTTACTTTATTTTTATATTATTTAGTAATTTTTATACACCCACCATCATTGTAAGTAACCCATATTTTAAACAGAGATCTTTAAAAAATAAAATATATTTATTTATTAGGTCTAAGGGTAGAATGTTTTTTTTTAATCCTATCATAAAAAATAAATATGTACATTCAGATACTATTTATGATTTTAGGAATTCAAAAAAAGAGATACCGAGCACATTTAATAATATTGCTTATAATTTGGTCAAAAGAAATATACCAAGAGTTTATCTAGAATATCATCAAGATTATACCAAGTATGTAAACAAATTTTATAATATAAATAATAATATATCATGGCTTACTTTTCAGTGGAGTGGAAATACAGTTTTTCAATATATAGCTGCCTTGAAATATAGTAAGTCTATTATTTTATTAGCTCAGCATGGATCTGGTTACGGAATGGATAAAATACATTCTCTTGAAAAAAATGAAAGAGCAGTTTCGAAGGAATATTTTACATATGGTTGGAAAGAAAGTAAAAAAACTATTCCCTTATCACAACCAGATCTTGATATAGGTAAAACAATTGACAGAAATAAAAATACAATACTTTTTGTTTCTACTACACGTCCGATACATTTGGTGAGATTTCACAATGGTTCAAACTCAAGTCAAAATTTAATTGATAATGTAGATTTTCCGATAACCTTTCTTAAAAACTGTAAATACAACCAACATATTATAGCAAGATTTCATGAAACAGATGCTAATAGCTGGAATAATTATGAGAGAATTAGAAAAAAAATACGTTATTTAAAAAAAGATCAAAATAAAAGTTTTTATATATCTCTTAGTAAAGCTAAAATGATGATATCAGATCATTTAGGAACGACATTTTATGAATGTTTGCAAGCTAACATTCCTGTAGTTATCTTTCTAAATAAAAGAACCTATCTTTTTAGAGAAAATGGTGAAACCCTTATAGAAAAATTAGTCAAAAATAAAATCATTTTCTTTAATCCTAGAGACGCATCCTTATTTGTTAATAAAAAATATGAAAACATAGATGATTGGTGGAGCTCTAGTAAAATTCAATCTATAAGAAAAGAGGTATTAACAAAACAATTCAACATTTCAAAAGACTGGATGGGTGATTGGTGTGAAAAATTATTATAATTTATTCAAAAATATAATTTAGGTAAAAATATTTTACACATATTAATTGCTACTAAATTTTTTTATAAAGATAAAATAGTTGATAGATCTATATTTTTTTTATATGATACTTTAGTGCGGAATTATATCGTAACGCTCCTGCAAACTGAAAAAAAACATATTTATGAGTAACGATCCAATTTATATTACATTATCACTTGCCTTAATTTCAGGTTTGTCTGTTAGACTAGCCTTATCTTTTGCAAAGCAAAACTGGGTAAGAACTTATCATCATACAATGAGTTATATATTATTACCTTTAATAACATTGGTTATAACAAAAGTTATTTCTGGGAATATCGCCTTATCTCTTGGAATGATAGGCGCTCTTTCTATTGTTAGATTTAGAAATCCCGTTAAAAGCCCCTTTGAATTAGTCATATTTTTTGCTTTGATAACAATTGGCATCGCAATGGCTGTAGATATAAGATGGGGATTAGTTCTTACCTTCATTATTGTCTCGATAATTGTTATCGGTGCGTTTCTAGAGGAATTAATGCGTAAATATAAAATAAATATTTTTGCTTTTTCTTTTGATGAGAGCCATGCAATTAATATTATAGAAGTATCTTCAAATGAAAAAATTGAATTATTAGAGGATAGCAGTATTTTGATACAGAAATTAATTCTTAATGTTCCTTCAAAAGAACATCACTATAAACTTGCAAGTCGAAATAGACACGAAGTAGAAAGTTTAGAAAAAATACTAAGAGAGAACAATAAAGTTCATTCTCTCGATGTAAGATATAATTAGTGTAAGTCTGTGAAAAATATCTGTTTTGTAAAAAAAATAATAGGACTTTGTTTATTATATCTTTTTGTATTTGCAAACAATCTCTCAGCTGGAAATTTATCCAATGCCCCAATATTTCTTAAAGACGAAATTTATTCAAATGATACTTATTGCGGAGATGATAAAAATATTGTCGGTTATAATGAATTTTTAAAAGTAAAATCTATATCAATACAATTCAATAAGAATAGAAAATGGATCAGTAATTTACTTGATGCAATGGTTTCATCAAAAGAAAAAAATTCGTCAAGTTTAATTGACAAAAGATATAAAAAAAAATTTACATCTAAAGTAAGTGTCGAATTTGAGGGAGGAACAATATGTGATTTTTCTGCTAAAATAAGAATCCACGGAGATCTTGATGACCATATTTTATTTGAATCTAGAGGCGTTATAAGTAGCATGGACATTGTTCTACAGAACGGAAGTATAAACTCTATTATCGGGTTCAAGCTTTTTTTACCACCTACGAGAGAGGGTGATAATGAAATTATAGCAACAACATTATTAAGTAATTTGGGTTTCTTATCTCCAAAAACCTTTTATGTCCCCGTAGAATTAAATGGTTTTGACATGAACTTTATTTTTCAAGAAAAGATAAGAAAAGAAATGCTTGAATCAAATCAATTACGAGAATCGGCAATATATGAAGGTGATGAAAGATGGTCTTTTTTAAATTGGGATACTTTTGAAAAACTTAATCCTCATCCTTCTTTAATGGAGTTGGCTAGAATGAGTAATGGTAAATGGTCAACTAAGGGTAATATTCATCAAGATATATCTATTGAAGGGCTGAAGATAATCAATCAAATATATTTAAGGCAAACAAACTCATTACTATTTTCGCATCAATTGGATATGGTTGACTTTGAATACAGTTTAGTTCCGAATTTTGACAATCATATAAGAGAAAGGCATGAGGCCTTTGAGGCATTGCAATTTGCCCTATCTGCAGAACATGGCTTATCGACAGATGAGTCAAGGTATTACTTCGATCCATTTTATAAAGACTTTATCCCAATTTACTACGATGGCGAAGTAAGAATATTAAGAGAAGAAGAAGTTCCAATTACAGCGGTAACCATGAATTCAAAAAATGGCATTCTTTTAAGTCTAAAAATTTTAGACAATTTAGATAAAAAGAAATTTCAGAAAGATCTAGAAATCAATGGAGTAAATCTTTTAATGGATGAAATTAATGTTTTAATAAAAAAAATTAGAAAAAGAATCTCATCATTAAATCAAATATCGCCTATCAAAGTCTTTGATTACATTCCTGATGTTGATAGAAGTTTATTCTATAATAATTTTCAATCAAACACAAAAATTGTTTTTGGTAATAATAGGTCTTTACCAAAACTCGTTTCTTTAAATAACAAAAACGACAAATTAAATTTTCTTGTATGTAATAATGATTTAACTGACTGTACCAATAAGATGTTTGACAATAATGAAGTAAAGCAATTGTTAGAGCAGGAATATAAAGATAAAGATGAAAATAATTATATTTTCTTAGGTATGAATTTAGATGATTATAAAAATGGATTTAATAAAAATAATGATTGTATGGCTGGAATATGCAAATGGAAAAATATTCATTTCAATAACTCTTCAATGATTAGAATAAGTAAGGATATATCCTACAACATAAATGAAGAGATTAAACTCATAGAGATAAATCAATTATCGGCTGATGGTAAGGTAGTGTTTTATTCAGGAAGTATATCAGATTGGACAATAATTTTTAGTGGACTTCCATCAATTGAGGGTTCAGAAAATTCAAGATTGGATTCAGATGGATTAACAGGGTGTCTTACTTTCATGGATATTGATATTAATAATGTTTTAATTAAAACAATATCAGCTCCTTGTGAAGACTCTGTAAATTTTATTAGGGCTAATGGTAAAGAAATTTCGATAGATATTAATCACAGTAAAAGCGACGCATTAGATGCTGACTTTTCAAATTTAGATTTTAATTTTGTCGATATCATGAATAGTGATAATGATTGTCTTGATTTCTCTGGAGGTAAGTACCAAATCGCACTGGTAAATTTAGATAGCTGCAATGATAAAGCTATTTCAATTGGAGAAAATTCTATCGTTGATCTCAAACAAGGAAAAATAAAGAATTCTAAAATTGGAATTGCCACAAAAGATTCTTCCTCAGCTTTTGTAAATGAATTAGATATAGAAAATGTTGATTTATGTTTAGCGGTATATAGGAAAAAACAGGAATTTACGGGTGCGTTAATTAATATTAATCAATATAATTGTAAAAACTATAAACATGAAAATTATATTTCAAGGGACTCACAGTTGAGTATTAAAAATGAGCTTTAGAAAAGAAGAGAAGTTATCACTAAATCCAAGAAAATATAAAGAATTTTTGTCATTAATCTCAAAAAAAAATGGAAACATGCTCTATCCTGATAGAATTGTCTCCTCTACTTATTTTGATAACGAAGCTTTTCAAATGTATCACGACTCAAATGAGGGAGTGGTTCCCAGAAAAAAAATTAGAGTTAGAAGCTATAACTTGGAGCAGCATAGTAAAGACAATGCAAGTCTAGAAATAAAAATCTCTTCTGTTGAAAATAGATTTAAAACTGTGAGCAAAAAAGAGCTTTCAAATAATATATTTTTTAAAGGTTATTTAGATGCCAATTATGGCTTATGTTATCCAAGAGCAAGAGTTACTTATGAGAGATCGTATTATATGGTCAATGGATTAAGATTAACGATTGATAAAAAAATAAATTATAGAAAAGTGACTAAAAATAAAGTGTCAACTAATGTCTCAAAAGATGATTTAATTATTGTTGAAGTAAAGACAGATATTAATACTAGTGATCGTAAAATATTTACAAACTTTCCACTTCAAAAAATTAGATTTTCTAAATATTCAAGAGCAATAGAGTATTTAAGGCTGATTTAAATTATGAATTTATTACCAAATAATAATTTGAAATATAATTCTATAACACTATAATATATATATTCAGTCTTAATTACATTAGTTAGTACTATGATTTTTCAATTTATTAGCAATGCGTGTGGTGTCATTTCTGGTGATTCGGGCACCAGAATGATAACAGATCCATGGCTTAATAATGGAGTAATGGAAGGCAGTTGGTGCAATCACCCTCCTATAAATTCAAGGATATCAGATTTTCATGATGTTGATCTTATATATTTAAGTCATTTACATCCAGATCACTATGATAGTAGGTTTTTTGACTTTCCTAAATCTACTCCAATTGTGATTTTAGATCATGGAAATAATTACTTACAAAAAATTCTCAGTCGAAATGGTTATTCTAACTTAATTTTGGTTAAAGACAGTTGTTCTGTAAAGTTCAAAGAATTTAAGATTACAATGTTTGCACCATTTGTTAAATATGCATTTGAAGATTTTGAAAAAAATCAAATTGCTTCAGAAGTAGGAAATTTAATTGACAGTGCGATGTTAGTCCAAACCAAAGAATTCTCTATCATGAATTTTAATGATAATAAACCGGATATAAACGCATGTAATAATTTATTAAAAGAATATGGTCAGATTGATCTGGCCTTACTAAATTATAACGCAGCAAACTGTTACCCTGCTTGCTTTAAAAATTTGTCTGATAATGAAAAAGTCAACGAAAAAAAAAGAATAGTCACACGTAATTACGATTACATGATTGACTTGATTAATGCACTAAACCCTAAAACAGTATTACCATTTGCAGGCTCTTATATACTTGGGGGTAAGGAGCATATTAAGAATAAATACTTAGCAGTAGATTCAGCCGAGGAATGTAAAAACTATATTGCTAATCATGTAAAATCTTCAGTAATCAACTTAAGTGAAAAAAATCGTTTTGACTTAAAAAGCAATAAACTTCTTGATAAGTTTATTGATTTTAGCGAAAAGCAAACAGAAACGCTAATTGAGAGTGAGTTAAAACATCTGTCTTACCCTTACGAGGATGATCAGGATCCTGATCTCAATCTTTTAGTAGAAGATACAAAAAAAGCATCAACTGGAATGATTAATAAAATGGATAAATTAGGTTTTAAATGCGAGACAAAAGTTAGCATTTTAATTAATGACCAAAGTATAGAAGTTTACAGCCCTTCAAATGAAAACAATCTCTCTTTGGAATGCTCAATGGATCCGCGACTTCTTAGAAGAATTCTTAACAGGGAGGCAAACTGGAATAACGCTGAAATAGGTGCCCATATTAATTTTCGAAGGACACCAAATATAAATGAACCTGATATTCATACTGCTCTCCAATTTTTACATTTATAGAATTTGCTTTAATTAAGTAGATAAATCAATATATTCATTTATGTTATTATTAGATTTTTCTAATCAATAACTTAAAATATTCTTTAATGTGTCAAAATTGAAAAAAATCTCTGTAATAATACCTGTTTACAATCAAGAAAGATATCTAGCTAGATGTCTTCACTCAATTTTATCGCAAACTTTTAATGATGATCATTTTGAAGTAATAGTTATTAATGACGCAAGTACAGACAGCACTCCTTTTGTTTTAGAGCAATTTAAAAAAAATATAAAAATTATCAATAATAAACAAAATACTGGATTGCCTGGAAGTTTAAATCTTGGAATTAAAAATTCAAATGCACAATATATTGTTAGGTTAGACAGCGATGACTATGTCAATGATAAGTTTTTAGAAATCTTATATATGTTTGCAAACTATAATTCTAAAATAAATGCCTTTGCCTGCGACTATCACCTTATAGATGAGAATGAACAAATAATAGAAACCGCTAACTGTATGGAAAAACCAATCGGATGTGGAATCATTTTTCGAAGACAAGATTTAATAAAAATCGGAATGTATGACGAAGAGTTTTTAATAAATGAGGAAAAGGACTTAAGGTCAAGGTTTGAAACTGAATTCTCAATAAATAGAATTGAACTACCGCTTTATAGATACCGTAAACATGAAACAAATATGACTAATAATAAAAATGCAATGAGTCATTACAATAAAAAACTTAAAGAAAAAGAATGAGTCAAGGTTCTATTTTTTCCAGAAATACATATAAACACTCTCCTTATATAATTGCTGAAATTGGAGTAAATCATGAAAATTCATATGACACAGCTGTCAAGATTATTGATTTAGCAAAGG
>MDTG01391794.1_pt1 | contig 21811 bp, 17 predicted proteins | sample 811421 | NCBI WGS metagenome assembly MDTG01 (sample SAMN05326645, study PRJNA326480) | marine metagenome | isolation source: seawater | place: Pacific Ocean: South East | collected 2011 | reverse complement strand
AGTTAGGAAAGATGATTTCCAATGGCACCTATTACATCTCCTGTTGGATGACGATGGCACAGATTGAGAAGATGAAAGCCAAGAAAGTATTTTTTAGTGAGTTGGAGTAAGTATCAGTTTTTTCCAGGTTTTATATGAAACAACATTTTCCGCGCGTATTCGTATTATGTGCGGCCGGGGCTCTTTGCTAAACTTAGGGGGGCACCCCCGGGGTGGGGTCTACAAGACTAGCCAAACTCTTATGGGGGGAGCAGTCAATCAACGCACACTTATCGTGAAACCAAAAGGGTACCGATTAGGGGATCAATCCGGCCCTTAAAGTATTTTATTGATAACAATCAGTCACTTAACAGGCAATAATGGCGGAGACGAAGGGATTCGAACCCTCGAGACGATTCCTCGCCTACTCCCTTAGCAGGGGAGCGCCTTCGACCACTCGGCCACGTCTCCACTCGCGGCTATATTGGCAGTTTTTAATCTATGCAAGTGGATTATGTCGCCCAAATCATATGATTTGATAAACCAAGCTGATGCTTATACCTATCAACATTGCAGGTTTAGATATAGAAGATGATCCCAACTAGTGTTGGCTAATGCTGTAATACTGACGTCGCCAGACCTCGGTGTTTAACCTTAAAATCCTCCACCAATACATGAAATCGGCTAGAGCTGTAATTAAGTGGTCATTCAATTAGCTCGACAAGACAACCTCAAATTAAAATCCGCTTGAAAGCATTGCCAGAAAAAAACTGATTAATCGTTTTGCAATCAGAATGAATGGTAATTTATAAATAAACCACGTAAAAAGGGCCCCCAATAACTGGGCCCCTCAAATCTTCAAGTAAACAATCAGAGCTTAAACAGCTTGCACTTGCATATCATCCTTACTGATACCAGCCACCTCGACAGGCGTTTTCATTGCGTCACGTCTGAAGGGATCACCAAGCTCTTGGTTAATCATCGCTTCTATCAGCGTTGTAATGCCGTTTTCCATTTGATCTTTGATCGCTTGAGCCAACGCCGTTGTCAGTTCATCTTGTGTGCGTGCAACCACGCCCTTCAGACCACAGGCATTTGCAATACCAGCATAAGATACTGCTTCATCAAGTTCTGTTCCCACAAAATTATCATCAAACCATAGTGTAGAGTTCCGTTTTTCAGCACCCCACTGGTAATTGCGGAATACAATCTGCGTGATTGCAGGCCAATCGCCACGGCCAATCGCTGTCAGTTCATTAACAGAAATCCCAAACGCACCATCGCCGGCAAACCCGACAACGGGTGTATCAGGCTGGCCGATCTTCGCACCGACAATAGACGGCAGGCCATATCCACAGGGGCCAAACAGGCCAGGTGCTAGATACTTGCGGCTGTCATTGAACGACGGATAGGCATTACCAATCGCACAGTTGTTACCAATATCAGAGGAGATAATTGCTTCCACCGGCAACGCAGCTTGGATTGCACGCCATGCCATACGTGGTGCCATCCAGTCAGGCTTTGCTGCACGTGCTCGAACGTTCCAATCCGTACCTGGATCATCCTGCTCCTCAGTCATAGAAGTCAACTCTTGCGCCCAGGCGGATTTTGTTTTCGCAACTGTCGCTTTACGGGCTTCACGATCCATATCGCCTGCACCATCAGCCAATTTACTCGAAATCGCATTGGCAACTTTTGCCGCATCACCGACGATACCAACAGACACTGCTTTTGTCAGACCAATACGATCTGGGTTCAGGTCAACTTGAATGATCTTTGCTTCAGTAGGCCAGTAATCTATGCCGTAGCCTGGCAATGTTGAAAACGGGTTCAAACGTGTACCCAAACACAGAACTACGTCGGCCTGTGAGATCAATTCCATACCCGCCTTGGAGCCGTTGTAACCGAGGGGACCTGCAAACAGAGGGTGGTTTCCAGGAAACGCATCATTGTGTTGATAACCAACACAAACGGGCGCATCCAGAGTTTCAGCCAAAACACGGGACGCTTCGATACCACCTTTAGACAGGATCGCACCTGCACCATTAAGGATCACGGGGAACTTTGCGCCAGACAACAAATCAGCCGCAGATTGAACCGCATCAGAACCACCCTGAGGCAATTCGAAATCAACAATAGTTGGTAGCTCAATGTCTATAACTTGTGTCCAGAAATCACGCGGCACATTTATCTGAGCTGGAGCTGAAGCACGTTTTGCCTGCATGATCACTCGGTTGAGCGTTTCCGCAATGCGCGAAGGGTCACGCACTTCTTCTTGATAAGCAACACAATCAGCAAACAAGTTCATCTGTTCCATCTCTTGAAAGCCGCCTTGGCCAATTGTTTTGTTCGCAGCCTGTGGCGTCACGAGCAATACAGGCGTGTGGTTCCAATATGCAGTCTTAACAGCTGTCACAAAATTGGTGATACCCGGCCCGTTTTGAGCGATCATCATAGACATTTTGCCAGTAGCTCTTGTGTAGCCGTCTGCCATCATGCCACCAGACGTTTCATGGGCACAATCCCAGAATGTTATGCCCGCAGCAGGGAATATGTCAGAGATTGGCATCATGGCAGAGCCGATGATCCCGAAAGCATTATCAATGCCGTGCATTTGCAGCGTTTTTACAAAAGCTTCTTCGGTTGTCATTTTCATGAGGAACGTCCTTTAGTTGTTGCGCATCCGCGCGGCTAAATACCAGAAAAGGGCGCGAGAATCTTCAGCCCCTCAGTTTGGCTTCTTTAAGGCTATATTCGCAGCTAATTCTGTAGAGCCAGATATCATCGCAGATGATTCCAGAGGGAAATTTCTACAGAACCTTTCAACTTATTGAGACTTTTCGTATTACTTTTTGAATATTTTATGCAAGATTGTGATGATATCCAGAACATAGAAACAGCGCGGTCAAATAAAAAATTGGCGGAATTACAAAAAGAAATCTGCAGGTTCTGTAACCCAAACTTCAATTTTGATTGAATACAATATCCAATTGCAAATCAAGTTCATGGAAACCAACCCAAGCTGCCTCTATGACCTTCACATTCTCCACCACCGCCAATACCTTTGCAGAAATGCGACTACAACAAAACGTTCTCAAAGAACGAGCCTTACGCGTTAACAAAATCTACCTTTTTATATCCTTGCAAATACAGCAAGCCCGTCAAATCAGCATAGTTCAATCGCAGCGAAACCTCAGCCGCCACAGCGGGTTTGGCATGCAATGCCACACCCGACCCCGCCAGCTGCAACATCCCCAGATCATTAGCCCCATCACCAACTGCAATCACATCATTAGGCGTCAGGCCATGCTCTGCAACAATCTCGTTCAAGGCATCAACCTTCGCCTGTTTTCCAAGCACGGGAAAACCGTGTTCACCCGTCAATTTTCCACCCTCTTGCAACAAAGTGTTTGCCCGCTTTTCATCAAACCCCAATCGCCCTGCAATCACTTGGGTAAAATCCATAAATCCGCCTGAAACCATTGCCGCATAAGCACCATTCTTCCGCATCGTTGCCACCAGTTCCGGCCCCCCTGGCATGAGGGTAATCCGATTATTCAGCACATCATCAATCAATGAAATAGATAGCCCTTTAAAATGACTTACTCGCTCCGCCAACGCCACCTCAAAGTCTATTTCCCCATTCATAGCCTGCGCTGTAACCCTAGCTACATGCTCACCAACTCCTGCCTCAGCAGCCAACTCATCAATGCATTCTTGTTGGATCATCGTGCTATCCATATCCGCCAGCAGCACTGATTTGCGCCGCGCAAATACATGTTGTACGCAGAAATCAATTCCCATCCGCTCCAAACCACGCCAAAGGAACTCAAAACCCTGGATCTCATCGCAAAAAAACAAATCAACAGCTTCATTTTCTGCCAACCAAACATGCTCACTTGCATTTATTTTATCCCCCACCATCATTACCAATTCAGCATTCAAACGATAATTATCAGGCTGGCAAATAAGGGTTGCAACGTACATTTTAACATCCATTTCAGGTATTATTTCCGATGCCTTATTTTCTAAATATGGCACAAACACCAGCATTTCTTGTTGCAGTGCAGAAAAAACCCACATAAACGCGGAAATGGGACACCCTTCCCCAACGAAGGGCATATAACTGTAAGGTTACCATTTATGACTTATCAAAAGCCGGACACACGTCCGCAAAACCCCCGTTTTTCTTCTGGCCCCTGCGCGAAACCACCTACTTGGTCGGTGACGACATTGATCGACGCCCCATTAGGCCGATCCCACCGTGCCACAGTTGGCAAAGACAAGCTCAAAGCTGCAATCGAAACAACGCGCGAAGTGCTTGGTATTCCAGCCGACTATAAGATCGGCATCGTGCCCGCATCTGACACAGGCGCGGTCGAAATGGCCATGTGGTCGATGCTTGGCGCGCGCGGTGTGACCATGCTGTCCTGGGAGAGCTTTGGCGCTGGATGGGTCACCGATGTGATAAAACAACTGAAGCTTGACGTGACCCAAAAACATGCAGAGTACGGTCAACTTCCTGATCTGTCTTCAATCAATTTTAGCGACGATGTGGTGTTTACCTGGAATGGAACGACTTCGGGCGTTCGTGTTCCAAATGGTGATTTTATCCCCACTGATCGTGAAGGTCTTACTATATGCGATGCAACCAGTGCCGCTTTTGCTCAAAATCTAGATTGGAACAAACTCGACGTCACCACATTTTCTTGGCAAAAAGTTCTTGGCGGTGAAGCAGCTCATGGCATGTTAATTCTTTCTCCACGCGCTGTTGCGAGGTTGGAATCCTACACACCTCCATGGCCACTTCCCAAAATTTTTCGCCTCACAAAGGCAAATAAATTGATCGATAGCATTTTCACAGGGGCAACGATTAACACCCCTTCCATGCTGTGCGTAGAAGACTATCTTTTTGCTCTGGATTGGGCAAAATCAATTGGTGGGCAAAAAGGCCTGCAAGCCCGCGCAGACGCAAACCTGGCAGCCATCGAAGATTTTGCAGACTTAACCCCATGGCTAGAATTTCTTGCAGAAGACCCCAAAACACGGTCCAACACTTCAGTGTGTCTAAAATTTGTGGATGACCGGATCAAAGATGGAGCATCTTTCGCCAAGTCAGTAGCAAAACGGTTAGAAGACCTTGGTGTCGCCTTTGACATCGGTGCCTACCGCGATGCACCTGCGGGCCTACGTATTTGGTGCGGTGGAACGGTTGAAACCTCCGACATCACAGCGTTAATGCCTTGGATTGACTGGGCTTTTAACACTGAAATTAATTAGTAAAAATTGCTTGCCCAGCGTTAAATACTTGGCCTCTTACAACTTTTTTACACTCAAAAGGAACGCCCAAAATGGCCCCTAAAGTTCTAGTATCAGACAAACTCAGCCCGACAGCAGTACAAATCTTTCGCGACAATGGCATCGAGGTCGACTTCGAGCCTGAGCTGGGAAAAGATAAAATCGAACTCCTCAAACGGATTGGCGAATACGATGGCCTAGCCATACGATCGGCCACCAAAGTTACCGAAAAAATCCTGCGTAACGCTACTAATTTGAAAGTCATCGGCCGTGCCGGCATTGGGGTTGACAACATTGATTTAAAAGCTGCAAGCCGCCAAGGCATAATCGTTATGAATACACCGTTCGGCAACTCCATCACAACTGCAGAACACGCCATCGCAATGATGTTCTCCATTGCACGTCAAATCCCTCAAGCATCAGAATCTACACATGCAGGGAAATGGGAAAAATCTAAATTTATGGGCGTCGAACTCACAGGAAAAACTCTCGGCCTGATCGGATCTGGCAACATCGGCTCCATCACCGCGTCCCGTGCTTTAGGGCTTAAAATGAAGGTTATTGCCTATGATCCATTTTTATCCGAAGAACGCGCAGCCGACCTGGGCGTCAAGAAAGTTGAATTCGATGAACTACTCTCCGCCGCTGACTTCATAACATTACACGTCCCGAAAACTGACAAAACTGCTGGCATGATCAATGCTGAAGCAATTGCAAAAATGAAGCCAGGCGTGCGTATCATAAATTGCGCACGGGGTGGTTTAGTGGACGAATACGCCATTGCTGAGGCCTTGAAATCAGGCCGAGTTGCAGGCGCAGCTTTTGACGTGTTTGCAGTAGAGCCTGCCACGGAAAGTCTACTGTTCAACTTACCTAATGTTGTTGTTACCCCGCATCTCGGCGCGGCCACAACCGAAGCACAGGAAAACGTTGCCCTCCAGGTAGCGGAACAGATCAGCGAATATCTCAATAATGGAGCAGTTACAAACGCGATCAATATGCCTAGTATTACTGCAGAGGAAGCACCGATCCTCTCACCGTTCGTGAAACTCGCCTCCCACCTTGGAGCATTTGTGGGACAGATGACGGATGAAGCAATAGAAAGTATCAACATCCTCTATGATGGCAAAGTCGCTGAAATGAATACTAAAGCACTGAATTCAGCCGCCATAGCAGGAGTAATGAAGGCCCAAAATCCTGAGGTCAACATGGTCTCTGCGCCTTTACTCGCCATAGAACGTGGAATTAAATGCTCTACCACTACGCAAGAAAAATCAGGTACCTTTGAAAGCTACATCAAGCTTACTGTGAAAACCGCCAGTAAAGAACGCGAAATAGCAGGAACCGTATTTTCCGATGGTAAACAGAGATTTATTCAGATCAAAGGTATCAACATCGACGCTGAAGTGGGCCGTCATATGCTCTATACCACCAACGAAGATGTCCCAGGCATTATCGGTACACTCGGCCAGACTATGGGCGAAAACGGTGTGAACATTGCAAACTTTACGCTTGGTCGTAAGGACGCTGGCAAGGACGCCATCGCGCTTCTTTACCTTGATGCACAACCACCAGCGGAGGTGCTTACTAAGCTCGAAGCGACAGGCCTGTTCTCAAGCGTCAAGCCGCTCGAATTCGACGTTTCCTAAAACGCATTGGCGCGCGGATGAATCTCCGTGCCCCGTTTCTTTGTTCTTAAAATACTCACCTACCGTGGCTGCGGATTAAGTGCTTTGTTATAAGGATGCCAATCCTCCACATCCGCATAATACTTGCACCGCCACTCACGCACCTTCGGGTTCATAAACCGTTTCCACAGTGGTGGAAACGTCGCCATGATCGTCATAATCGGATAGCTATAGGGTAGCTGCGGTGCTTCATCCGCATCATAGGTTTGCAATAGCGGAAACCGTCTATTGGGCTTACAGTGATGATCCGAGTGGCGCTGCAAATTGATCAACATCAGGTTCGAATAACGATGCGCCGCATTCCACGAATGCCGCGGCAGAACATGTTCGTATTTCCCGTCACCCAAATGCCGACGTGTCAGGCCGTAGTGTTCGATGTAGTTCACCAACTCCAACTGAAAGATCGCAACAAAGGCCTGCACACAGAACAAGCCAACACCGAACCACCCACCCAGCACAAAGGCGAGAATTAGGAAACCAAGCTGCCATGCCGCATATTTCCAAAACGGGTTGCTAAAATCAGTGGCGGGCAAATTCTTACGGGCCAGCATCGCGACTTCAGCACCCAATGCGGATTTAAAGCAGCCGCACAGAACACGCGGAAAGAAGCGGTGGAACCCTTCATTGTATCGGGCGGTCACAGGATCACGCGGAGTCCCGACGTAGCGGTGGTGCACCAACAAATGTTCGCTTCTGAAATGACCGTACAGCACCATCGTCATCAAAAAGTCACCCAAGAACCGTTCAAATTTCGATTTCTGATGCATCAATTCATGGGCGTAATTGATCCCGATCGCGCCAGATGCAATACCAACTGTCCCCATAAACAACCAAGCCTGCGCTATGGTCAGACGGTCAGTATTCGCAGCATAGTACAGCGCACCGAACACCAGTAGACACTGCACAAACGGCCAGATTAGCGTGATTGCTGTATACCATTTCAGGTCTTCGTCAGGGGTTGCTGTATCAGGATTGTCAGTACGCAACCCAGTTACAAAATCAATAAGGCTTGTTGCCCACCAGCCATAGATCGGCGTTAACCACAGCCACGCACCTCCATGCCATCCCGCGAAGGCAAGGATCGGCACATAGACCAGCGAAATCCAAAACGGCAACGCTCCTATGAAATCAGTTCGGATGGCCTGTTGCGACATGCCTACTCCAGTTTTTTGAGCAATCTCACAAAAAAACCTGGAGCAAACAAATCAAATTGCAAGCCATGCCTACCTTTGCCACAACCTGTTATCAGCTTGTCGCAGTCAGACCCACGTCAATGGCGTTCAAAATCACATCCACATCAGCCTCTGAAATGATCAACGGCGGCGACAACAGAATGTTCGGGCCAGAGGCGCGCAGCATAACACCGTTGTCCATGGCTACCTTTTGCACGGACAGGCCAAAACTCGGGTCCATTGGCGCTTTGGTTGCACGGTCTTTCACGAACTCAATACCCGTCATCAACCCATGACCACCGCGCACATCACCGATCGCAGAGTGTTTCTCCATCAATCGTTTTGCACCCTCAAACATTTGTGTCCCACGGGATGCTGCATTGGTTTTAACATCTAAACGTTCAGTTTCCTTTACGCAGGCGATTGCTGCAGCCGCGCCAACTGGGTGCGCAGTATAGGTGTACCCATGACCAATAAAACCATCGGCCCCTGCCTGCTCAAACACCTCGGCCACATGATCCGCAATCAAGCAAGCACCAAATGGATAATACCCATTAGTAATAGCCTTGGCGGTACACATGAAATCAGGCTGTACTCCCCAATGTCGCGAACCAGACCAATCACCTGTTCGGCCAAATCCCGTGATCACTTCGTCCGCAATCATTAGAATACCATGTTTTGTGCATAAGTCCCGCATTCCTGGCATAAAAGTTTCATGGGGAACCATAATGCCACCGGCGCCCAGAACAGGTTCCATGATGAAGGCTGCAATCGTGTTTGGTCCTTCAAACATGATCTCATCTTCAGCAGCCTGCAGGATCAACTGCGACAGCTTTAAAGCATCCGTTTCATTGAATGGGTTGCGATAAGTGTATGGCGCTGGCAAGTGTCGACACCCAGGCAACAACGGTTCGTATAATGTGCGGAATTTGTTGTTTCCATTCACCGATGCGCCACCGAAATGTGTCCCATGATATCCCTTCTTAAGGCTTAAGAATTTAGTTTTGGTCGGTTCACCTTTAATCTTGTGGTACTGCCTCGCCAAGCGAAGGCTAGTTTCAACCGAATCTGAACCACCTGATGTAAAAAAAGCGCGACCCATACCTTCGGGTGCAAAGAATTCACGAAGCATCCAAGATAGTTCGATAGCCGCATCATTTGAAGTACCCGCAAAGGACGAGTAATAGGGCAACTGGTTTAGCTGATCTGAAATCGCCTCTTTGACCGGTTCGCAGGAATAGCCAAGATTTACATTCCACAACCCACCAACTGCGTCGACCATCTTGCGCCCATCAATATCGGTAATCCGCACTCCAGAAGCTTCAGTAACAATCACGGGTGGATTGGCTTGTTGCTGTCCTTGATGCCCCATCGGATGCCAAATATGTCGCGCATTATTTTCACGGAGGAAATTATCATCTTTCATAGTTCTATCCTTTGTGATGGTTTTACTTTAGGTTGTTTCATCTTGTTATGTATCTTTCGGTGCACCGTATATTCGTGAAATCTTATGCGAGGCGGGAACCAAAAAGGTAGCGATCCGCACCTCAGTTTCTGAATCAAACCGTGACTTTGGCGTTGCAACGGCAACTGCGCCACATGGCTCACCAGAAGATGCAAAAACAGGAGCGGCCATGCCTACTACATCGTAGTCAAACGTACAATCTGCAACTGAATATCCTCTGGTTTTTGCAAAGCGCATTAAAGCGCTGGCTGATTCCAGCGTGACACCCTCTACTGAGGATGTTTTGGCAAAAGATTGCTGCAAAAGTTTTAGCGCTTTTTCCTGAGGTTCCTGCGCAAGATAAGCAATACCAGACGCAGTTAAATGCAAAGGCAAAATCTCTGATGGATCAATATAAACCCGTGTGTTGCGTACTGCAGTTTCTACGACGCCAACACTGCTCAATCCTACACCTTGCAGATGCGACAGATGCACCGTCTCACTTGTGTCTTGAACCAGTTTGGTCATGACATTTTTTACAGCGGTTTCTATTGGGTATGTAATTTCTCGCACCACTGATAAACGGGTCACAGCTGGCCCCAAATGATAAGCACGACTCAAAGCGTCTTGTTCCAAAAAACCCTGATTTTCCAATGCTGCCAAGTATCGCTGTACAGTAGATTTATCCCGTCGAAGCAATCGCGCAGCTTCTGACAATCCTACAGAAGGGCGGCGTTCTGAAAACAGTCCTAGAACCTCTAACGCTTTGTCGACAGTGCTCACAAATATACCTTTCGTTGCAAATCACACAATTTATTCATTTGACTTCAACTCTATGTTTACGTCATCATTATTTCAACCGTTGGATTGAATAATAATCCAAATTTAAAAATATAAAGGAAACAAGAGATCCACTATGATCACAATCTTCACAACACATCACAGCGATGAATTATGATAACACAAACCCAAATCAATATACTTCGCTCTGAAAAAATCGCACCCCAGCAGTTATTTATTGATGGAAAGACCGTAACAGGAAACGCGGAACCAATGCAGGTAATATCGCCCATAGACGGCTCTGACCTGACCACTATCGCCAATGCAACAGAAGCCGAAGTCGGCCTTGCGGCTGCCTCAGCCCGTACCGCCTTTAACGACGGGCGTTGGTCTAACCTTCCTCCCTCCAAACGCAAAAAAATTCTCTTCGCAATCGCGGACGGGATTGAAGCAGAAGCTCTTTCGCTATCCATCCTAGGCGTGCGCGACAATGGAACAGAATTCAACATGGCCTTCAAAGCCGAAGCAGGATCCGCCGCAGGAACCTTCCGCTATTACGCAGAAGCGCTCGATAAAATGACGGGTGAAATTGCACCAACAGCTTCTAATACCCTTGGCCTCGTTCACCACGAACCCGTTGGGGTGGTCGGCGCGATTATTCCGTGGAATTTCCCGTTGATGATCGGCGCATGGAAACTCGCACCTGCACTTGCAACAGGTAATTCTGTCATTCTAAAGCCCGCTGAAACTGCGTCTCTATCGCTCCTGCGTCTTGCACAGATTGCCTCTGCTGCAGGCTTGCCTGATGGGGTATTTAACGTCGTCACAGGCGATGGTCGCATCGCAGGTGATGCGCTTGCACGGTCCATGGATGTAGACGTGCTCGCCTTCACAGGATCAGGCCTCACAGGGCGTAAATTGCTAGAGGCTTCTGCCCAATCTAACCTGAAACGGGTCTACCTTGAACTCGGTGGGAAATCCCCCAACATCGTCTTTGCCGATGCCCCAAATCTGGACGAGGCGGCCAAAGTTTCCGTTGCTGCAATCTTTCGTAATTCCGGCCAAGTCTGTGTGGCCGGATCGCGCCTTTTGGTCGAACGCTCCATCCACGATGATTTTATCACAGCCTTGAAAATCCACGCCGAAGCAATGCGTGTTGGCGATCCGCTGGATCTGCAAACCCAAATCGGCGCAGTAAATTCTGAAAGCCAGTTAAAAAATAACCTGGCGATCACGGCAGCCGCCATCTCCGAAGGTGCAGACTGCATCACGGGCGGCGAACGCATCCTTGGCCAAACAGGTGGAAGCTATATGGCACCGACAATCTTAAAAAATGTCTTGCGCACGAACACCGTATTCAAAACCGAGGTCTTCGGCCCTGTCCTTGCTGTCACGCCATTTGACACCCAAGAAGAAGCCATCACACTGGCAAACGACAGCAACCTTGGCTTGGCCGCGGGGGTCTGGACCGCGAACTTATCCCGCGCCCATCGTATGATCCGCGCCGTGCAAGCGGGCGTTATTCATGTGAACACTTACGGGGGAGCAGACAACACCGTGCCGCTAGGCGGGCACAAACAATCAGGCAACGGATCAGACAAATCGTTGCATGCTCTGTCTAAATACACCAACCTCAAAACCGCATGGATACAACTGTGACCACGAAACAATCTCTTCTTGATCGGCGTGACAAAACGCTGGGGCCAAACATGTCCACCTTCTATGACGAACCAGTGCATCTGGTGCGCGGAAGCGGTGTTTGGCTGTGGGATGCAGATGGAAAAAAATACCTTGATTGTTACAACAACGTCCCGCATGTCGGGCACTGCCACCCACGTGTAGTTGACGCAATTGCGAAACAAGCCGCCACGCTGAACACGCACACGCGGTATTTGCACGAAGGTATCCTTGATTATACCGAACGACTGACAGCGAGCTTTGACGATCCGCTGAACACTGCACTGCTTTGTTGTACAGGGTCCGAAGCCAATGATGTTGCCTTGCGCATGGCCGAAGCGATGACAGGCAAAACAGGCTTGATCGCTACAGATCACACCTATCATGGCAACACCTCGACCGTATCGCAATTGTCCAAAACTAACACGCCAAAGCTGGGCAAATCCAACCATATCCACTTTGTGCCAACACCCGATAGCTACCGTCCTGCCACAAACGATCCTGCACAGTTCTTTGCCGATCAGGTCAGCGCCAAAATCAAAAAACTCGAAGCAACCGAGCATGGGTTCTCCGCCCTCATCCTCTGCCCCTTCTTCGCAAACGAAGGCTTCCCCGATCTGCCTGCCGGCTTCCTCGACGCCACGTTAAAGATCGTGCACGATGCAGGCGGCATTCTGATCGCGGATGAGGTCCAGCCAGGGTTTGGCCGCATCGGGTCGCATTTTTGGGGACACCAATATCAATGTATCACACCTGACATCGTGACCATTGGCAAACCTATGGGCAACGGTCACCCGATTGCAGGCGTCGTGACACGTGCAAATATCATGCATGAATTCCGTACGGCATTTCGGTATTTTAACACGTTTGGAGGCAATCCCGTATCTTGTGCCGCCGCTATGGCTGTAATGGACGTCATCAAATACGAAGGATTAATGGCACAGGCTGATGACGTCGGCACTTATGCGAAGTCCATGCTGCAAAGCCTTGCAAAAAAACATGAAATTATTGGTGATGTACGAGGAAAGGGTCTGTTCTTTGGTGCAGAGTTAGTGACAGATAGAGCTACCAAGGCCCCCGCTACAGATTACATTCTCCGCGTAATTGAAGAGCTGAAAAACCGTGGCATTCTGCTCAATAAAATCGGTGTGCATTACAACACGCTGAAGATCCGCCCAAACCTGCAATTTACTCGTGCAAATGCGGATCAATTGATCGAAACACTGGATAATGTGTTAACGGATGTGCAGCCATGACGGCCCAAAATGCGCTGTCCCATTGGGCTATTACCCCCACCAAAATGACCCTCGCGGCAGAGCGTGAGAACAAAGTTTACCGCGTGACAACAGCAACCGGTGAATATGCGCTCCGCCAACACCGCCAAGGCTATCGCAGCGATGCACAGCTTGCATCCGAGCTGAACTGGATGGCTGCGCTCGACGATGCTGGTCTAGACGTGCCCAAGCCAATCCCAACACAAGTGGGCACGTATTTGGTGACCCTGAATGGTGTGCACTTCGATATGCTGTCCTGGCTGCCAGGCAAACAGCTTGGCGCGCATGGCACGCCATTTGACCTTGATGATCCAATGGGCACCTTCTTTGCTCTGGGACAATCCACGGCCCGCCTGCACTTGGCTTCTGACAACTGGATCCCACCCACAGATTTCACACGCCCTGCGTGGGATGCCAATGGTTTGCTGGGCGACACCCCACTTTGGGGGCGTTTTTGGGAAAACCCAACAATGGCGCATGGCCAGCGGGAGTTGTTGGAACAATTTCGAGATCAAGCCCGTGCAGCACTGACGGAAGGAAACCACGATTTTGGCCTAATTCACGCCGATCTGCTGCGCGAAAACGTTCTGATTGATGGCGAAACGCTGCGGCTGATTGATTTCGACGATGGCGGTCATGGCTTTCGTCTGTTTGAATTGGCGACGACCCTCTTTCGCCTAAAAGGCGACCCACTAGAGTCTGAATTGACCACGGCTTTGATCGAAGGATACCAATCACTGCGACCAATCAACATCACGCATCTGCCACTGTTCATCGCATTACGTGCCTGCACCTATGTGGGCTGGATCGTCACGCGTATGGAAATTCCAAACGCCAAAAACCGCAACATCGAACACATTTCCAATGCCACGCAAGCAGTTGCAAAATGGTTAGAAACGGAGCCCATATATGTCTGAAAAAACCATCCTGATCGTCGGAACCTACGACACTAAAGACGACGAACTGCTATACATGGCAGAACGGATCACATCCCAAGGGGGCGGCGTACTGACTATGGACATCAGTGTCCTTGGCGATCCATCGCAACCCTGCGATATCACCAAGCACAAAGTGGCAGCGGCCGCTGACAGCTCCATCCAAGCGGCTATAGATTCAGGGGATGAAAACACTGCGATGCAGATAATGGCACGAGGTTCTTCGGCATTGGCACTGAGCCTTTATGCAGAAGGAAAATTCGATGGAGTCGTCATCCTTGGTGGCACAATGGGCACAGACGTCGCGCTAGATATCTGCCAAGCTTTGCCGATAGGCGTGCCAAAATACGTTGTTTCGACCGTATCCTTCTCCCCCATCATGCCACCAGACCGCCTGTCCGCCGATATCCAAATGATCCTCTGGGCTGGTGGACTGTATGGTCTAAACTCGATCTGCAAAGCATCCCTTTCACAAGCAGCAGGTGCAGTTCTTGGTGCCGCCCGCGCCGTTGAACCCCCGAGCGGTGACCGCCATATTGTGGGTATGACTTCACTTGGGTCATCATGCTTGAAATACATGAAACTGCTCAAACCAGCATTGGAAGAGCGCGGCTATGAGGTCGCCATTTTCCATGCAACAGGCATGGGCGGCATGGCCTACGAATCCCTCGCACGGCAGGGAAAATTCTGTTGCGTGATGGATTTCGCCCTGCCTGAGCTTGGCAACCTATTGGCGGGGTCCGTGGTAAACGGAGGCGCGGATCGGATGCTGAATGCAGGTGCATCCAACACGCCGCAAATCGTTGCGCCTGGTTGTCTTGATCTGATTGATTTCGCAGGCTGGCAAGACATCCCAGACCGCTATGCGGATCGCCCGTTTCATGAACACAATCGCCTGATCAAATCATCAGCGTTGAACAACGATGAGCGCCGTGAAACAGCACAAGCCATTGCTGAACGCTTGTCCAAATCCGCGTCCCCTGCTCACTTTATCATGCCGTTACAAGGTATTGAAGAATGGGACAAAGACGGCGACGTGGCGCATGATCCAGAGGGGCTTGCGGCATTCACAGATGAAATCCGCAAAGTGATCAGAGATCCTATTTCACTGACCGAGGTTGACGCTCACATCAATGATCAGGCCTTCGCAGATGCAGCACTTGAAATCTTTGACGCATGGGTGGCTAATGGAACAATAAAGGTCTAGCCGCCTACCGTTTTAACGCCACATCCCAAACCTTTCGCATCACCGTAGGCAGATTTGATGGTGAAAATATTTCTTTCGATAGAAATGATCCAGTAGAAGGGTCTCCTTCAACATTCTTTGCAACAAATACAGACAATTCTAAATGAAAATGTGTGAAAGTGTGGCGAACGTCACCTGCCTCTCGCCACTCACCATCAATCGGTGGCTGACCTCGCATCCCCTCTTCACACCACTCAGTCCCAGGCCATCCAAGCATTCCACCAAGCAGACCTTTATCCGGCCGACGTTCCATTAAAACTGCGCCATTGTTACGAATCGCCACAAAGGCCACACCCTGACGTACAGGTTTGATCTTTTTTGGCATTTTTCGAGGATAGGTCGCAGCATCGCCCATTTTGCGCCCTTCACAATTCTGCATCCAAGGACAAATTCCACAATTAGGCGAGCGGGGCGTGCAGATCGTTGCTCCTAAATCCATCACTGCTTGAGCATAATCCCCGCTACGTTCATTAGGTGTCAATTGATCAGCGTACCAATGCAGTGCTTTCTTTGATTCTGGTAAAGGCTCCTCGACACGATACAACCGTGCCATGACCCGTTCCACATTTCCATCCAGCACAACAGCGCGTTGATTAAAGGCAATCGAAGCCAGCGCAGCAGCAGTATAAGGTCCAATTCCTGGCAACTTCAGTAACGCACCATAGGTATCTGGAAAAACACCATTCATCTCATGCGATACGACCCTTGCGCATTTCAATAAGTTCCGAGCTCGTGCGTAATAACCAAGCCCCGCCCAAGCTGCCATGACATCCGCATCCTGCGCCACTGCCAAATCACCAATAGTTGGCCACGCCTCTACAAATTTGCGATAATAACTCTTAACAGCAGCCACAGTGGTCTGCTGTAACATTACCTCTGACAACCAAATATAATAGGGATTCGGAACTACTCCCATTTTTCGATCAACTGGAGGAACACGCCAAGGCATATCGCGAGCGTGCATATCGTACCACTTGAGCAAATTTATTGCTTGTTCATTATAACGCAATTTTTATCACACACCCCGTATAACTTGTGACATATATCATTAGTCGTAGTAAGTTAGTTTGAATCGAAAGTTTAAACACTATGCCCACCGCAAAACCCACAAAAAACACCCCGTCGTTCAAGCGCTCCAAACGTTTGAGCCATGGCTTTACGCAAACGGGCAGCATCCTTTCCAAACAAATCCGCAAAACCTCTGAAACGCGTGGCTTTTCAGAAACACGCCTGCTTACCCATTGGGCCGAAATCGCCGGCCCATCCATCGCTAAAGTCGCACACCCAGTTAAGGTTGGCTATACCCGACACGGTATGGGAGCAACCTTAACCCTTCTAACCACAGGGGCAAATGCGCCAATGGTACAAATGCAACTGCCCCAAATCAAAGAGCGTGTGAACGCTACATACGGATACGCCGCAATCAGCCGCCTGCATGTGACCCAAACTGCGCCAACAGGATTTACCAAAGAACACGCCAAGCTTGACGTAAAGCAACCTGTAAAACGCAGGATCGCACCCATAAAAAAGGCAGAACTAAAATCCACCGTTTCAAATGTTTCAGATGAAGGCCTACGGACCGCGCTTGCCATGTTAGGCGAAAATATTCTAACAAAACTCCAAAAGTAACTTGAGAGGATCATCTTATGCTTACACGCCGCACAACTTTGGCAGTTATGGCTGCAACACCACTCTTGGGCAGAGCATCCTTCGCACAAGACAAAATTGAAGTAAAAGAAATGACACTGGGCAATCCTGACGCTGCCGTAACGGTAATAGAATACGCGTCCTACACTTGCACCCACTGCGCCAGCTTTCATACCAACACCTATCCGCAGCTGAAAGCGAGTTATATTGACACAAATAAAATAAACTTCATCTATCGTGACGTGTATTTCGATCGGTTTGGCCTTTGGGCATCAATGATTGCACGCTGTGACCACAAAAAGTTTTTTGGTATAACTGATATGCTTTATGATCGCCAATCCGAATGGTCCCGCGCGGGAGATGCACCCGAAGTGGTAGCTAAAATGCGAAAAATTGGCCTTATCGCAGGCTTGTCCAATGAGCAAATGGATGCGTGCCTCAACGATCAACTGATGGCCGAAGCTCTCGTGGCGCGGTTCCAAGAGACCACTGCAACAGATGAGGTTAACTCCACACCAACACTGTTTGTGAATGGCACAAAATATTCAAATATACCTTACACACAGCTGTCTGATTTGATTGAGCAAGAACTCAGTTCTTAACTCTGCACTGGAGCCTTGGACCCAATACCGTTACGCTCTCCCAAAATTGTAACGTTTTGGAAAGCCTTTTTATGTCTGATACTCCGCTTTACGGCTTGCGCGTCATCGAACTTGCACGCATTTTGGCTGGCCCTTGGGCGGGCCAAACCCTCGCAGATCTTGGGGCTGAAGTGGTGAAAATTGAAGCTCCCGAAGGTGATGATACGCGGAAGTGGGGACCCCCGTTCATTGATCGGGGCGATGACAAAGCGGCCGGATATTTCCACGCCTGTAATCGTGGCAAAAAATCTGTCATCGTTGATTTTCGCACTCCTGAAGGCAAAGCAGATTTAATAGGCCTTATAAGTGAAGCAGACGTGGTAATCGAGAATTTCAAAGTTGGTGGTCTTGCCAAATACGGCCTCGACTACGCTAGCCTAAAAGGTACTAATCCACGTCTGATTTATTGTTCCATCACAGGCTTTGGTCAGACTGGACCATATGCCCCACGAGCAGGATACGATTTTCTAATGCAAGGTATGTCTGGTCTAATGTCTGTTACAGGCGAAATAGACGGGGAACCACAAAAATACGGCGTGGCTGTCACAGATGTGTTCACAGGTCTATATTCCGTCATTGCAATTCAGGCTGCCCTTGCCTTTCGAGAAAAAACTGGACGTGGCCAACACATAGATATGTCACTTTTAGACGTTGCAACGGCTGTAACCGCAAACCAAGGCTTCAACACATTGGCTACTGGCAAAGCACCAGGCCTAACAGGCAATGCCCATGTCAACATCGTACCTTATCAGGTGTTCCCTACGTCTGACGGCCATGTCATCGTCACCTGTGGTAACAATGGTCAATACAGTCGTTTCTGCGATGTCCTGGGCCGCCCGGATTTAGCCACTCACGAAGATTATAACACCAATCCAAAACGCGTAACCAATCGAAGCACTCTTGTGCCAATTTTGCGTGAAGAAACCATGAAGCACACCAAAATAGAAATTCTCGCAGCGTGCGAAGAAAACGTAGTTCCAGCAGGGCCAATCAACAATATGAACGAACTGTTTGCAGATCCCCACATCCAAGCACGCGGGATGCAAATGGAATTAGAAGGCCTGCCTGCCATACGCTCACCAATGCGTTTTTCTGAAAGTTCATTGGCCATTAAAACTGCCGCGCCAAAACTTGGCGCGGATACAGATAAAATTTTAAAAAAGCGTTAACCAGCCAATTTTGACTGCAAACAAGGCATCAGCACAGGAATGGCCAGTAGAATTGTCATTCCTAAAATACCAATACCCAGAACGGTAGTACGCTTTTAAACATCCGGCACGTAGACACATCACCAACCAAACCCTTAAAAAAATTCATTCAGCCTGGCAGCCAGCATGATCTGCAGACCTTGGATGTCACAAAACAAGTTTCGTTCGATCAAATGACCGCTCAAGTGGGAGATCAGCCAATCAAATGCTTTGTTTTTAATTTCAGTATTCCATACAACAGGTTGTGGGATTTTGATACTACTGCCAAATGTTTGGAGGGTAAAAGGTAAAAAGTACTAATATCATAACTCATGGGATCAAACACGGTCACAAGTGGCCGATCGCACTTCTACCACGCATCAAAAGAGAGCGGTGCTAAACATGGTACGCATTTTCGCCAATAACCTGAAACCCGATGGGATCGCTGTTGGCATTTACACCGAGCCTCACGCGCTCTGACACGGGTGGCGCGAAAGCTGACATCCCAATCTGGGAAAGCGCTGCCCAATTATTAGACCATGTTGGCCAATTATCTGTTAAAACTACCTGCTGTTTTGAACCTCAGGACTCTCGCACTAATCCATTATAACCAACGACCAGAAAGCATCTAAACAGCGCCGATTACTGCATCATCGACGGCAGGAAGAGTGCAATCGCTGGTACTAACGCAATCAACATAATGCGGAAGATATCAGCAACCCAAAACGGTGTCACACCTCTAAAGATCGTTTTCACAGAAACGTCCTTTAACACCCCTTTTAGGACGAAAACATTCATACCAATTGGCGGTGTAATCAAGCTGATTTCGGTAGCAACAACAACAAGGATGCCGAACCAGATCAAATCAAAACCAAGACCTTCCACAAGCGGTGCAAAAATCGGCACGGTTAGCAAGATCATTGAAAGCGATTCAAACACACAACCCAACACCAGGTAGATCAACAAAATCATAAAAATCACACCGAGCGGTGGAAAATCGAAGCCCTGTGCGATGTTCAGCAATCCGTCAGGCAAACCCGCACGGTTGACGAAGTTTGAGAAGATCATCGCACCAAAAACGACAAGAAATAGTTTCGCTGTCGTCATAGTCGTTTCACGGGCGACCTCCAAAAGGACCTGAAGCGACAGTGCACCCCTGAAATAGGCAATCGCAATCGCGCCAGCAGCACCCATTCCAGCGGCCTCAGTAGGGGTGAATGCACCGACATAAATACCGCCAATGACAAAGATGAAGAGGCCAAGCGTTGTCCAGACATCACGCAATGCAACAAGACGGTTACGCCAATTCGTTTTCTCACCAGCAGGACCAGCCGCTGGGTTTCGCGACACTACGAACATGACCGCCATCAGATAGAACAAAACACCAATGATCCCGGGCAGGACGCCCGCGATAAAGAGTTTTCCAACCGACGCATTTGTAATCATCCCATAAATCACAAGTATCACACTTGGTGGAATTAAGATGCCCAGCGTGCCACCCGCGGCGATCGATGCTGTGGCAAGCGAATCATCATATTTGTAGCGCCGCATTTCTGGCATCGAAACTTTTGACATCGTCGCAGCAGTTGCCAATGACGAACCACAAATAGCCGAGAACAGGCCACAGGCAACGATTGTAGACATTGCCAACCCACCACGCCTGTGTCCCAGAAACGCATAGGCTGCGCGATAGAGCTCTTTCGCCATGCCCCCGCGGTCCACCATCAGACCCATCAAAATAAAGAGCGGTACAACCGACAAACCGTACGACTGACCCGAATCGATAACCAAACGCGCAGCGTTTGACATACCAGCCCGATAACTTGAAAGCTCTGAAAAACCAACCAGCCCAACAAGGCCAAGTGCAACTCCAAGCGGCATCCGCAAAAATGCAAGGATCAAAACGGCTGCGAAGCCAATAAGCGCAATTATCATAGATTGTCCTCATGCGTTTCCTCGTGAACGTCGCCAGGCGTTGACAACAACACGAGCAGACGCAGCGCCGAGGTGCAAGCAGCCGCAAAAATTGAGATTGTTATAAAGCCGACAACAGGCCAACGTGGAATTCCTAGATATTCAGTCATATCGTTGTCTTCAAGCGCACGAACCGCATAATCAAACACCCGGTCGCCAATTTTGTAAGCAACCACAATCGTGATCGTCAAAATTAAAATAGACGTTCCCCATGCAAGCCAGCCTTTACGAAAAAACGGGATCAAATCGACAATAATGTGGTCATTGCGAAGGAACATGATGGGGAAAGAAAAAAAGATAATGCCAGCCATGCATATGCGAACCAACTCAACTGCGCCCACTACTGGGCTTGAGAAAAAGTATCGCCCAATAACATCAGCGCATGTTAGAGCAACAAGCATCAACAAGATGACAGCCGCGACATTCGCGAAAAAGAGGCTGGCGGAGTCCGCCAGCTTCTCAGATTTTTTTATCAGGTTGTTCATGAAAAGTTAGAACTCGACCTTATTTTAGTTGTGACTTCAGGTATGCCAAGGCTTCGGCGCCATCGATACCGGCTCCATCAACTTCTGCAATAACCGCAGACTCGATACTAGAGGTCTTGTCTTTGTAATAAGCGCGTTGATCTGCATCCATTTCAATGGTCTGCAATCCATTATCTGCAGTTGCTTTCTCACGCCCAAAAGCATCCGCTTCATCCCAGATCTTACCAACCCAGCGCGCCATTTCGACACCACGCATGTCATCAACACACTTGCGGTTCACGTCCGATAGTCCGTCATATGTGTCAGAGTTCATAATAAGACCAAAAGACGTTGTGTACATGCCATCTGGATTTACATAGCTGTACTTGGTCAGCTCAGCAGTTT
>MDTG01403050.1_pt1 | contig 21813 bp, 20 predicted proteins | sample 811421 | NCBI WGS metagenome assembly MDTG01 (sample SAMN05326645, study PRJNA326480) | marine metagenome | isolation source: seawater | place: Pacific Ocean: South East | collected 2011 | reverse complement strand
TTATTAGGTTAATTATTTTTTTTACTTTTAACGGGTGCCCATAACCTAAATTTATTATTTCTCCTTTAGCTTTTTTTATTTTCATACATTTGAAAATTGCTTGAACTATGTCGCTTACGTGAGCAAAATCTCTATATTGTATTCCGCTGGAGCAAGGAAATTTTTTATTTTTTATACATGCATCAATTACAACTGGTATTAAACGATTCTTATCTTGATGAGTTCCATAAACTTGATACAAGCGTAAAACAGTAGCTGGAAACGAATTTTTCTTATACAGATTTATTACATGTAAAGAGGAGAGATACTTAGATTTTGCATAAACTGAACCGGGACTGCACTTTAAATTTTCTTTTTGAGGAGACCTTGAAAATCCATATTCAAGGCAACTACCAATTTGTACAAATGATCTAATTTTTTTATTTAAAAAAAAATTGCTCAAGTTTTTGCAACCTAAGTAGTGACTTTGATGTGTTTTTTTCTTGTTCGAATGATCCACATAACCACCTAAATTTACAACGTATAAAAAATTTTTTTTAAGTTTTTGAAGATCTTTCTCTTTGCCAATATCAGCAAAGACATATTTTACTTTCCTTAATTTTCTTAATTTTATAGGTGGTTTCGTAGATAAACTTGTTACATCGTAACCTTTTAAAACAGCTGATTTAGCTAAATGATAGCCAATAAATCCAGTCCCGCCTACTATAAGTAATTTTTTTTGTTTCAAAATTTTACTAATCTTTTTTTTAGAATATTGTTCAGTCTATCTTTGTCTCTTTTTGTGTCCATACATTGCCAAAAGTCTGTATGTTTAAATGCTAATAATTGTTTATTTTTACTTACTTTTTCTAAAGGTTCTCTCTCTAAAAAAGTTGAACTTCCTTTTATGAATTTTAAGAATTTTGGTTCCATAACAAAAAAACCTCCATTTATCCATCCCTCATCACTTTTTGACTTTTCTTTAAAATATGTAACAAATTTATTGTTAATCTTGATTGCGCCAAACCTTGCTGGTGGTCTTACAGCTGTTAAAGTAACTAATTTTTTATTCTTTTTATGAAATTTTAAAAGTTTTTTAAGGTTAACATTAGATAGACCGTCACCATAAGTTAACATAAAAGTTTCTTTATTAACGAACTTTGAAAGCTTTTTAATTCTCCCACCTGTCATTGTATTTTTTCCTGTTTCAATAAGATTTACATTCCATTTAAAATTTTTTTTCTTAAAATATCTTTTAATTACATCTCCTTTGTATCCGAGAGCTACATAAAAATCTTTAAATCCAAATTTTGCGTAATGTTTCATGATATGAACAATAATTGGTTTCCCAGCTACTTCTATCATAGGTTTTGGAATTGTTTTCGTGTATTCTGAAATTCTTGTTCCAAGACCACCCGCAAGTATAATTACTTTCATTGAATAAGTTTTTTATTTATAAATTGTTTCCCATGCTTTTGCATGATTAAAACCTAATACAGTTCCTTCTGCATTACAGGCATTACAAGGAGCGCAATTCCTTTTTCCTTTTAATAAGTTTTTTCTAAATTTTGTTAAAATTTTTCCCTTCCATATATTCATTATAGTCTCCTGCATCATATTTCCCATTGTAACTCTTCTTTGCCAGTCTTGCGGGCAAAGAAAAATATCGCCGTTCCAGTCAATTAAAAATTGATAAGTGGGATAAAAACATTTTGAATATTTTGTAAGACTAGGTTGCACTCCGGTTTTTATAGTCCCAGCTCTGTTGGTTAGTTTTACACCATAATCCTTGTCAGCATCATACCATCGATCTCTTAGAATAACGAAGTCTTGTGGAACATTGGCTTTTTTTGTTAAAGTTTCAAACTTTTCGATTTGTTCAGGTCCATCATACATACTTATTAGGACTCTACTTGTCTTTGCTAAATACAAGTCTTGAAGAGTTTTACTTGTCAGTACATCACCATTAGTAATAATTTCAACAGGCGCTACATTAGATAATTTCTTAACAATATATGATATATCTTTATGCAATAAAGGTTCTCCATAACCACACAATGCAATTGCACCTTTGTAATTCATAACCAAAAGATCATCGTGAACTTTATCTATTAATTTCCTACTCATCATTTGATAGGTATCAGGCGCTACACTTGGATCTGATTTTGGACAAAAACTACATGATCTATTACAAACATCAATTAAGCTTAGTTCAACCCAAGTCGGCATCGGAACACCTCCGTGAATTTCCACCTTTTCATCTACAATGACGGTTCTTCTCTTTATATTTTTTTTAATTGTGGCTTTTGGATCCATAATACATACTTATATTTTATGTTCAAAAGTTGAACATATCATATTTACAGGACGTGTCTATCTGCTATATGATGTATTATAATATGAATAATAAACAATATAGTACCAGTAATTCCTTATTAAATGAAGGATACAGTAATTCTAAATATTACTTTGATGGTGGAAAAGGATCAAAAATATTATTAAACAATAAAGAATATATAGATCTTTCTTTTGGAGCTGGAAGTTTAATCTTAGGACATAATAGTAAAATTTATAAAAATTCCATAAAAGACATAACAAAAAAAAATCTTTCAATTCTTGCATCTCCGAATAAGCAGGCCTTTGAATTTAGCAAGCTATTATCGAAAATATTCAAAAACTATTCAAAATTTATTTTTTGCAACTCTGGCACAGAAGCAATATTTAAAACACTTAGAATTGCAAGAACTATATCAAAAAAAGAAAAGATTGTTTCTGTAACTGGAAGTTGGCATGGGTCAGCTGATAATTTGCTTTTTACTGCTAATAAGAAATTAAATCCTGAACCTTTATCAAATGGTCTGCCAAATGAAAATAAAAAGAATTTAATTTTTATTCCTTATAACGATATAAAATTATCAAAAAAAATCTTAGATAAAAATAAAAAATTTGTTTCTTGTATTATAATTGAGCCGATTCAAGGATGTTTGCCAACAGAAAAGTCAAAAAATTATTTAAAGTTTTTAGAAAAGTATTCTAATAAGAATAAAATTATATTAATTTTTGATGAAATGATAACTGGTTTAAGATCCAGAGAAAATAGTGTTCAAGCTGCATTTAAAATTAAACCTTCGATTTCTACTTTTGGAAAATGCTTAGGTGGTGGAATGCCTATAGGAATAATTGCAATTAATAGAAAAATTGAAAAATTATTAAAAAAAAATAAGAAGAAAGTTTTTTTTGGTGGAACCTTTTCGGGAAATTCAATATCTACATATATAGGAAAAAAAACTACTGAATTTATATTTAAAAATAAAAAAAAAATTTATCAAAACTTAGAAAGAAAAAGTATTTATTTTCAAGATGAATTAAATCACTATATTTCAAATAATAATATAAATGCAAAAATTTATAGGTTTGGATCATTAATTAGATTAGTTTTTTCCAATAAAGAAATTGATAATAGACTTCAAAGAGATTTTTTTGAAAAAAATAGTTCAAATAACATAAAAAAAATTAAAAACTTCTTTTACATTAATAATATAAATTATCCGTCGAATGGTTTGATTTTTTTCTCTTACAGCACTTCAGATAAAGACATAAAAAAAATAATAAAGATATTTAAATTGGGATTAAAAAAATTTTTTTAATTTTCTACCTTCCGCCTGAAATTACTACGACTTCACCGTTAATATAACTAGCTTCTTGGGATGACAAAAAGGTAACGACATTTGCAACTTCATCTGGCTTTCCTATTCTTTTTGCTGGCGTTGAAGATATAATTTTTTTTAATCTTTTTTTACTTGATAATCTTTTTTGAAAATTAGTATCAATGATACTTGGCGCTACACAGTTTACTCTTGTATCTTTTAATTCTTTTGCTAAACCAGTGCTAAAAATATGTAATGCAGCCTTAGAAGTTCCATAATGAAGAGAGTCTCCTTCTCCCCCAGATCTCCCCGCTACAGAACCAATATTTACAATTGATTTTTTGGAAGTATTTTTAAATAATTTTAAATATAGTCTTGTTGTTCTCACTGTGATTAACAAGTTTGTATCTATTGTTTTTAACCAAAGATCATCACTTGAATTAATAAAACTTGAACGCTTAATTGCGTCTCCAACGTTATTAATTAAGACGTTTATATTGCTGCTCTTTTTTTTAATTTTTTTCAATAAAACCGAAATTTGAGCCTCAGATTTAAGTGAGCTTATAAAACCATAGGTTTTGCCACCATTCGGGAAGTTTACTAAATTTAGGCTTTTAAAAAATTTATCTTTTTTTCTCGAAGTAAAATAAACTTTTGCTCCTTTCTCCGCAAATTTGATTGAGATAGATCTTCCTATGCCTTTGCTTCCACCTACTACCAAAACACTTTGATTTTTGAAAGATGTATTTTTAATCATATTTATTGTCTAAAAAATTTTTAAAACTTTTTAACCTCCTTAAAGTAAGTAGATATAAATATATACTTTTGTTTTGAAAAATGGACGATTTTTTATTTAAAAAGTTAATTTTTTGCTCATAATTTGAATTAATTCCTCTTATAAAACACAAAATTATGGTCAAATTGTATCTCAAAAACTCTAATTCTGATAAATTTTTAAATAAAGGATTAATTTTAAAATTTTTGTGAAAAAATTTATTAAAAGCAACATTGTATTTATAAAGTACTTCTTTTTTCCATAAAATTTTACATTTGAAATTCATTTTATCTTTATTATTTCCAGGTCTAAAATTTTCTGAATAAATTACGTATTTATCAAATTCCATTGTATCGTGAGGAAAAGTATAAATAAATCTTGAAAGAGAAAAAAATGGATCATTAAAATTCCAAGTAGCGTCAGGATCTATCAGGTGAAACTTTCCAAATTTTTTATTTGGTGGGAATATAATATTGCCCCCGTGAAAATTCCAATGTCCAATTTCTGCAAGAAATTGACAATTTTTCAATTTTTTTAACTTTCTAGAATTAAAAATATATTCTAAGTAAAATCTGATGTTTTTATACTCTTCTCCATCTATGTTTATAATTTTTGAATTAATAAGATTTAGCAAAAGTCCTTTGTTTTTAATTTTACTAAATTCAGTTTTTATTAATTTTTTAATTTGAGTTAAAGAATTTTTTCTTTTACTTATTAGTTTTTTTTCCCTAGTAATTAATAAAAATTTATTAATAAGTGTTTTTACAAGAAGATTTAAGTTTTTTTTTGAAATTTTTTGTTTTTGAATTATTTGTGAAAAAGTAAAACCGTTTATAAAATCTTGTTTATAAAAACCTTTATTTTTTGAAAGGCCTTTTTTTACTAATCCAAAATTAATCATTTTTGGAATTTTAGATTTATAAAAATTTGATGATACACTTAATTTTTTAAGAAGTTTTACCTCTCTTAAAATTTTCTTTGGATCTTTATGAGCAATTTTTAAAATTATATTCTTATTTTTTTCTCTAATTTTAAAAACCGAAAATTTTTCGGAGTTTTTAAGCACTTCCATTAATTAATTCCAGTAATTTATTTTTTTATGATTTTTCTTACTATTTAATACTTGCTGAAGTGTGTTTAATACACTTCGACAATATCCTTTAGTATTATGTACGAAAGACTGTGTAATGATTTCGCAAATTTGATCTTTTTCATTATTTGAATTTTTATTTAGAAATAAGTTATTATTAAAGTGAACATATTTTTTGTCAATCAAAGTAACTGCTGAACTTTCTGTTTTCTCATATGCTCTGCTGCCAAGACTATTTTCAGTGACACTAATAATATTTGGATATTTAAGTGATGTTAATTTAAATGATTTAATTAAATCATCTACATGAAGTCTTTTTTTATTTTTCAATTGATAGCTAAAATAAAATCTACAAATTTGATACCCAGGAGGTGTTACTAAGGTTCTAAGTGAAATGGTATTAAGAGTATGTATCTTAGGAAATAATTTTTTCATTGAAATATTTGCTTGGGAAAAGCCTGGTCTTAAGTTATTTCTTGCATCTTGCTCTCGAGGCTCATAGCTTTTTGTACCTAATCTTCCTTGCGGAGTGTCGGGGTGAACTATATCAAGTTCTGTAGCTAGCATTTTAAAGTTTTTAACATTTTTATTGTTAAAAAACTCCAAAACAGCTCGTAATTGAGCTTGCCAACCGTTACTCTGGCATGATCCAAGAGCAAAAACTTTATTTTTAGAACTGTTTAAAGAATAAGATTTTCCAGTGATAATTGAAGATTTTAAACCTATGAGATTTGGATAAAGAGAAGGCATTTTTTTTGACTCTGCTACTCCAAAAACATATTTACTAATCTTTAGAAATCTTGACATTATTTTCTTATCACTTATATGCTTTTTGGATGTTGCAATAATAGTTGCATCAAAACGTTGTCTTATATTTTTTAAATTGAATTTTTTTATATCTCCCCAAAAAATTTTTACCTTTTTCTTATTTATTATTAGGCATGAGTTTTTTTTATCAATATTTATAAGATTCAAATAAGAAGGGTCATTTATTATTATTCTTGCTTGTAAAGATTTCAAGTTTTGAAAAGTGTCGTTTGCGTAAATTTTATTTGTTAAAACTGCATTAATTTCAATCTTATCTTTTTTTGAGTGATTAATGCTAAGAAGATAAGACCCTATTTCAGAGCCCATTCCAACTAATAATACTTTTTTTTTGTTTTTCATTTAAAATTTTTATCCAAAACAAACCCAGGTTTTGGAAATACCCTATACATTTTTTTTATTTTTACTTTTTTCGCATTTTTACCTGACATAATCCTTAATAGATTATTTGGAACATTTATGCCAATACATAAACTGGCACCAGAAGAACCGCTTAGCCTGCAACTTGCGTCAAGAATTTGTGGCTTATTATCTTTTCTTATAACAACATCAAAATCACAAGCTCCATTGACTTTAAAAGCACTTATTATTTTTTTACAATACTCTTCTATTAATTTATGACTTTTAATGATACATCCTTGGTTTGTGGGAGAAAGAGGATTGTCATAAACTCTTAAGCGAGGCACACAAACCACTAGTCTTCCATTTTTTGCTAAGCAATCAACATCATATGTATCATTGTTATGGTAAGGCATTATTAAATTATCTTTTAAGTTTGCACTTCTTTTCCTAATTTCAGTTTTAATAGCTTTCCAAGATCCAATTCCACAAAATCTAGATTTATCTTCTAAAAGATCTTTAAAAATCTTTTTATTCTCATCAATTATTAAAACTCCTCGTGATCCACTTCCTTTTCTAGGTTTAATGATGACTTGGGTCTTGTTCTTTTTGAAATATTTGATTTCCTTTTCTAAATCCTTAATGCTATTTATTGTTTTCCATTTTCCAACATCGATCCCCTCTTTTGATAGAAAATCAAACATAGATGCTTTATCAGTCATTGTCTTGGCTATTTTATATTCACTAACTGAGAGATTAATTCCTAATTTCTTAAATTCAGAAAAATTTTTTGAAATTACCAAACTTTCACCGTCTGAACATGGTATTAAATATTTAATTCTTAGTTTGACACATATTTTTTTCAAAATCTTAATATATTTTTTTTCAGATGACTTAACTTTAGGAACAACAAGAAATTTATCTAAAAAAAATGGATTTACTTTCGAGTTAATATCAACACCTGCTATAAATATTGATTTATTTTTTTTTCTCAAAGCTCTTACAGCGTCATAAGAAAAAAGGCCGCCCACGGATGTAAATAAAACTCTTTTCATTTTCTTAAAAAATTGGGTTTATAAAATTTGTTATTATTAATATGAAATTTTTCATAATTAAAATTTGCATTCTTAAATTTATAATTAGATATTTCAGCTAGCTGTCCTATATTGTCGAAGCCTACTACTATATTGTCAAAAAACTCTCTTTTTTGATAAATAAAATTCAAACTTCCTTCAATTGAAGTTAAATTTTTCTCTGCCAGCCAACTATTCCATCTTTTCCAATTTTTTTTAAAAATTCCAAATTTTTTACTTATTTTTTTTTCATTTTCATGCAATAAACCTTGTAAATATATTGATCTACAATGTATTTCTATATTTTTATTTTTTTTATTTAATAATTTTTTCTCGCGGATTAATCTTTGATCAAAAACATTAAATGGAACTTGGGCAATATCAAATTTATAAAATTTTAATAACTTTCTTAAAATTTTAAAATCATAAATTGATATTCCTAGTTTTTTTAATTGACCTTTTTTTTTAATATCAATTAACAATTGATAAATTTTTTTTCCCTTTTTAGTAAGTAATATATCTGGTTTATGAAGCAACAGTGCATAAATGCTTTTAACTTTAAGCTTTCTTTGTGATTGTTTTATTTGTTTCGTAATCCACAACTCGGTTTTTTTATCTGATAAATATTTTGGTATTGGAGGCAGTTTTGTAATTACTTTTGTTTTTTTTTGTAAAAGGTTTCCTAAAATTTTTTCAGAATTTTTATAACTTGCGGAAGTATCAAATTTGTTAATCTTTTTTTTAAAAGCATAATTTATTATTTTTCTTATTCCATTTTGATCTATTTTTTTTGACCTGACGCCATATTTTTGATCAAAATTTGCTGTGCCGATTATAATTTTATTGTTCAACATATTATTTAATTTTATTCTTTATTATCTCTTCATCATTTTTAATCTTTTTTTTTGCTTTTTTTCCAAGGACATCTCTAAAATATTTTGGTTCTAAAGCTTTAGTGGTTTTATAACTTCTTTTGAGTGCAATATTTTTTAAAGTAAAAATCTCGTTAGGTCTGATATCGGCACTCGCAAATATTCTTCTATGCATTTTCCCTCTTTGTTTTATTTCTAGTTTATGTGGCTTAATTAAAGATGAACCCTTAAGTTTTTCAATTTTTCTAATGTTAGAAATAATATCTTTTAATTCAGCAGGGTCAGCTGAAAGTTTATGATCTAAGCCTTTTTGCTTTTTATCTAATGTAAAATGTTTTTCAATGATTGTTGCTCCACAATTTACAGCAGACAGACAAGCTATTGAGCCTATAGTGTGATCTGAATATCCAACAGGTACGTTAAAATGCTTTTTTAAATTTTCTATCGCACTAAGATTTATTGTGTCATGGGGAGCTGGATAAAGAGATGTACATTTAAGAATTGCAACCCCAGCATTTTTATTATTTTTTTTTGAAATAGAAATAGCTTTTTTAATTTCCTTTTTGAAGCTCATACCAGTAGAAATTATAATTGGAATTTTAAGTTTTGAAATTTCTTTAATCAAAGGTTCATTGGTAATAAGACCTGATGAAATTTTTGCTGCGGGTAATTTTAATTTCTTGATTAATTCTAAACTTTTGAAGTCCCCGACAGTAGCAAAAAATATTATTTTTTGACGCTGAGCGTAATTTTTTAATTTTTCTATTTGTGCAATACTGAGAGAATTTTTTTTAAAAACAGCATATGAAGAAGTTTTTTTGTGATAGCTTTCTTCAGGATTTGATATTTGCAATTTAACTGCATCTGCCCCAGCTTTTTTGGAACTCAATATCATTTGTGCACATTGTTCTGCACTTCCATTATGGTTAATTCCAATTTCAGAAATCACAAAAGTTGGATTTTTTTCTCCAATTAATTTATTTTGTATTTTGAAGTTTTTCATCTTTTTTTATATTTTTGATTGAGTTATAAATTCTATTTGGTCCATTTCCGTCAAAATAAATTTTGGTTACAGGCTTTTTTTTTGAATTTAAAAAATTATTGAGAAAATTTTCATTTAATTGTTTAATATTTATCATTTTACAAAGATTATGCTTGTCTAAATTACTTATGATTTTTTTTTGTTTATTATTTGAAAAAATGCTTAAAATCTTACAACCATGCTGTATCTGTTCATATAAAGTAACCCCGGTTCCCGAGATAATAAAAGAATTTTTTTCATAAAAAGCACCTAAATTATTTAAATTTTTTTTTATAAGAATAAAGTTTTTAAATTTATTAAAATTTTTCTTAATATTTTTAGAATTTTTGTTATTTTTTCCGATTAGGATAGTAAATATATAATTATTAAATAATTTTGATTTAAAACAATTTAATAATTTTGAAGTTATATCTCTACTATCTACACTTCCTAAGTATATAAATACCCTATTCTTTTTTAATTTAGATCGATTTTTTTTATTTCTTATTTTATTTAATAAAGCGTAGGTAGGACCAAGGAGTAATTTACAATCTGATTTCTGAATATTTCTTAATGACAAATCCTTTTTTTTTAAAAAATGATAATTAATGTAATAATCACTAAAAATTTTTTTATTTAGAAAATCGTCTATTACCCCTAACTTAAAGCTTTTAGAAACAATTTTATGCCAGTGAGCTGACAACCCATAGTGATCGACGATTATAAAATTGATTTTTGCTTTCCTTGCAATTTTTAAAGTTTTTGATGCATCATTGAATTGACAGTTTTTATTCCACTCATAATAATGACTGTTAATTTTATTGCTGTTTAGTGGTTTTTTATTCTTTGAAATAACCTCTAGATTATATTTTTTTTTTATTAAGTAATTAATATTTCCTTTAAAATCACTCGATAGAAAAAAAACATTATTTTTTTCTTCTTTTAAGACCTTCGCTAACTTTAAACATCTATGAGTATGGCCTATTCCTATTTTTTCCGAAGAGTCAACTCTTATAGCAACATTCATTATTATTTTTCTCTTTTAATTTCTCTTATTAACTGAAATGCCTCTGCTGCCTTTAATCCTACAGAGGACCCTCTGAACAAAGCTAAATCTTTAATTGATTTCAATGACCTAGCGTGTGGCCATTTTCTCATTTCACCTTTGTACATACCAAGATATTTAATCTTCTCCTTAAGTGAATTTGATATGTCTCTGAAATAATTAGGAACGAATGCTTTTCTTTTTGTAGGTTCTATCCAGTGAGTACTCGATAACACTTCAAAAGAATATATTTTTAAAACTGGATGCTTCGGAATTGGTCTTGCCGCCGTTAAAACAGCTCTTGTAACAAGCTCATGATCAATATTAAGATCATCCCCATGGTGAGTATAAATTATATTTGGTTTAAATGAATTAATTGTTTTTTCAATTTTTTTAACTATGTCAATTAAATTTATTTTATCTAATCTATTGTCAGGAAAATCAAAAAATTTTATAAAATTTACACCCATTTTTTTAACGATATTTTTTGAAATTGAATGAAGGTGTTTTATTTCTTTCTTACGTTTAGGGTAATTTCTTTTTTCATCTCTTGAAGTAACACCCTCTGAAACAATTAACATACCAACCTTATCACCTTTCTTAATGTGCTCTATTATTGTTCCCCCACAACCTAGAAGTTCATCATCTGGGTGTGCCGCTACTACTAATATTTTATTCATTTAATTTAACCTCCTAAATTCTTTTTCACTTACTTTCGAACTTAAAAACTTACTTATTGAGTGCCCATTTTCACAATCTTTAATAATTTTGAATATATCTGCAAGTCTCTCAAAATACTCTTGAATTGTCCTATCATTATGACTTATTGAACAATATACAGCGTTTGTGGCTAAAAAATTTTTTTTAAGCATCTCTTGAGTAATTAATGTTTTATATTCTTGAGTTTTATTGCCTTTAAAACTAAAGCTAGTTAGTGAAGGAATTCCTTTAATATTTATATCTAAATTATATTCTGCAGCTAATTTTCTCCAATTACTTTGTATTTTTTTTCCAATTTTTTTTATTGTTAGCCAAGTTTTTTCTTTCTCCATGAACTCAATAGTTCTTAAAGCTGCAGTTGGCCCAACCCTTTCTGTCCAAAATGTACTACTAATAAAACTTTTATTAACACAGTCCATTACTGAGCTTTTTCCTAGTATTGCAGTAATTGCATACCCATTTCCTAAAGCTTTTCCAAATATTGCCATATCAGGTTTGACGCCAGTATTTTTGTGTAATCCTCCAAAACTTTCTCGGAAACCAGTGGTGCATTCGTCAAAGATTAAAACGATATTATTTTTAGTTGCCAATCTTCTTACTTTTTTTAAAAAACTTATATTAGGTTGAGTATTTCTACAAACTTCCATCTTTATCACACCAATATTTTTAAATTTTACTATTTTTTCTAAACTTTTAAAATCATTGTACTCAAACGGAAATATTGTGTTTTTAAGTTTTTTTGGCACTCCACTAATATTTAGCCCTTTTAATAAATGAGTGTCTAAATTATTTCCTAGTTTTGAATTGAGGTTAGCTGATAGATACCAGTCATGCCAACCATGATAACCACATATTGCAACATTGTCCCTATTAGATGCCGCTCTAGCTATTCTTATTGCAACAGAGTTTGCTTCGCCACCAGTTCTAGCAAATTTGACTTTGTCAAACCACGGATGAATGTCTAAAATTTTTTCTGCTAATTGAACTTCCTCAGGACAATTAAGGGTGGACATTGTTCCCTTAGCAATCATTCGTTTTACACCTGAATCAACAAATTTGTTGCTATAACCTAATAAATTCGTTCCAACACCCATAGAAGAGAAATCTTTAAATATATTTCCATCTAAATCTTCTACTCGACATCCTCTTGCACTTTTGAAGTAAGTTGGCCAAACACCAGGAAGATATCTTGATGGATTTTTTGAAAGAAGCATATTCCCTCCTGAAATTAAATTTGAGGCTTTTTTCCAAAGCTCTTGTCCATTTTTTGTTTTATTTTGAAGAATGTTATTTTGTTTAATTTCTTTACTAAAAAACTTCAATCTTAATTTTTCGTTTTCAAAAATTTTTTTTACTGGAAAAAGAATATCTGGGTGAAAATATTTGAATATTTTTTTTACTTTTTTAAGGTCTGATTTGTAATCAATAGATAGTTTTACACCATAATTGTTTAAATTTCCTGCACTTAGTTTTTTAAATTTACTTGATTTTTTTATGTAAGGCGTAACATGTTCTTTATCAAAATCAGATCTCACTTTAAAGTATGAATTTTTTAAAGCTTTAAATGAAAAGATTTCTACATCAAATCCATCAGATAAATAAGGAGAGGCGTTATTTATGTAATCTAATTTTAATTTAAAAAATTTTTTAATCATTTCATCAATTATTGTACTGTCTATTAAAGGGCAATCAGATGTAAGTCTTATAACATGGGTAGCTTTAAAATATTTTGCTGCTTCGTAATATCTTTTAAGAACATTTTTTTCACTTCCTAAATAAATTTTGGCCTTTAAAAAATTTAAATGATTTCTTAAATCTAAATTTTTCTTATTTGACGGAATTGCAAAAACAATATCATTGACAATTTTTGATTTTTTTAGCCTCTTGAGCATTAATTCAATTAGAGTAAATTTTCCAATTTTATTAAGAACTTTATTCTTAAATCTTGTAGAGGTTTGTCTGGCCTGAATAATAACTAAAATTTTTTTATTTTTTAATTTCATAATTGGGTTAAAACTGTTTCTTTACTTGCATCGTTGTTAAATTTATATATTTTAGTTGCACTATTTATTATCTCATTATTATGTGAGATGTAGATAATTGTAATTTTATTTGATAATTCATTTAAACATCTTAATAAATCTTTAGATGTATTTTCATCTAAAGAACTTGTTATTTCATCACAAATAAGAATCTTAGGATTCATATAAAGACTTCTGGCAATCCCAATTCTTTGTTTTTGACCCCCGGATAAGTTAGATCCATTTTCACCTACTTTGTGATCAATCCCTTTAGGCAAATCCTTTATTAAACTTTCAAGCTGAGCATATTTGATTGCTTTGTCAAAATTTTCTTGGTTAATAGAATTTTCATCAAAGCCAAAAATTATATTATTTTTAATTGAATCATCATTTAGATATACATCTTGAGGAACGTATCCTATTAACTTTTTCCAACCATAATTTGAGGATAATATTTCTTTATCGTCAACTTTTAAAGATCCTTCGGTCGGGGAAATTAAACCTGCTATTAAATCCACTAATGTAGTTTTACCGACTCCGCTTTTGCCAACTAAACATATAATGTCATTCTTTTTAATTTTTAAATTAAGATTTCTTAAAATATAATCCTTTGATTGAGGATATTTAAAATATACATTTTTGAGTTCAATTTCATTATTAAAATTAATCGGGTCATAATTTAATTGATTTTTAGATAGGTTTATATTTTTAGTATTTCTATCGACTAATTCTTTATGCAAAATATCTACGGAAGCAACGCAGGAATCTATTGTTTGTTTTCCAGTGATCAGTCTATTAAAGCCCGGTATTATTCTTAATGCTGCAGCTCCAAATACACCGATTGTTGCAATAATATTATTTATGTTACTTGCTCCCTCAAATAAAAAAGTAAATAAAACACATATAAAAATGACAGCCAAAAATTCTAATACATTTTTAGGAATTTCACTGATAAACATTAAGTTTCTTCCAACTTGATTAGCTGATTCTGTATTAGTTTGAAATTGTGTTTGAAAATAAGTTTGATTCCCTCGAATTAAAATTTCTTTTATTGACCCAAAAGATTGCTGTAAAGTCTTCAAAATTGAACTGAAATGAAATTGTTTTGCGTAACCCCATTTCTTAATTCTTTTTGAGTAAGCTTTATTAAACATCAGCGCCACTATTAAAAATATTCCCAACGTGATTAAAGTAGACTTTGTGTCAATTATAAAGAGAGCAGCTATAATTATTATAATCGCAAACAATTCTACAATAAATTTTAAATATCCATCAATTGACACATTGAGATATCTTGCTTCTGTAAAAATATTTCTAATAAAATCGGCTGAATTTTTATATAAAAAAAAAGGTAATTCACTATACAGGTATTTAGAATAAAGCTTTTTTGCAATATTGTTATTCAACTGATAAATAAATCTACTTTTCCACCATGAAAAAAAGATCAGATACGCACTTTTCATCGCATACAATAAAACTATTAATGATAAGAAAAATATTGTTTTATATTGAGTATTTATAAAATCAAAGTCTATAAAAGAAAAAAGGTCTTTAATGAAGCTTGTTCCGTTATCATTTAAAACAGTGTTAATTACTGGATAGATTATCGCAATACTCAATCCTTCAAGAATTGTGGCAAAAAGTAGTAATATAAAAAAAATGAAACTTTTATTTTTCTCTTTTTCATCAAGCAGTTCGAAAACTTTTTTTGCATTTTTCAACATAGTTTTAAAAAAAAATTATTCTTAATTATTTGGTAATAAAAATAGTTTTTTATTCAACTTTCTTATCTCATTTATAGAAAGAAAGTTTTGATTAGTCTTAGAGCTATATTCAAAATCTAGCTTAACTTTTTTTCCTTTTTCTTTAATGTTTTTTTGAATTTCTTTTATCTTGGAATTAATGTTGGTTTCAGATGAAAAAATGACAAAGTATTTTTTAAATTCTATAGTATGACCACTAGAGTCTTTTGGGCACATTAATTCATGAATTTTTTCTCCAGGTCTAATTCCAATAATTTGAATTTTCGCTGTCGGGCTCATTGCTTTAGCCAAAGTAGTAATTTTCACAGAAGGAATTTTTGGCACAAAAATTTCTCCACCAGACATCTTTTTTAGGCATGAAATTACAAACTCTACACTTTGATCTAAAGTAATCCAAAATCTTGTCATTTCTTTATGTGTAATTGGCAAAAAATTTTTTCCTTTATTAATATAATCCTGAAATAAAGGAACTACCGATCCTCTTGATCCGACCACATTTCCATATCTTACGATGGAAAATCTATTATTTTTTGTTCCAGTAATATTGTTTGCTGCAATAAATATTTTGTCAGAAGCAAGTTTTGTAGCTCCGTAAAGATTTATTGGGTTAGCAGCTTTATCGGTTGACAAAGCAATTACTTTTTTAACATTAGTGGAAATAGCGGCGTTAATTATATTTTCAGCGCCATGAATATTGGTTTTAACAAACTCCATTGGATTGTACTCTGCTGCCGGAACTTGCTTAAGTGCAGCGGCATGAATAACATAATCAACTTCTCTCATTGCCATCTTTAATCTATCTAAATCTCTTACATCTCCAAGTAGAAATCTTATTTGTGGGTAGCTCTTAGGAGGAAATTTTTGACTCATTAAAAATTGTTTGTATTCATCTCTAGAGTAAACAATAATTTTTCTTGGCTTAAATTTTTTGAGAAATAAAGAGATGAATCGATTACCGAATGATCCTGTCCCTCCTGTTATCATTAAAGTCTTATCTTTGAACATTAAGATTTACTCCTCTTTTTTAATTCTTTTTTTAGTTCATCATATTCAGCCATTTTTCTTTTCATAAAATTAATGGTTAACTTTGTTTTTTCAGTAATTCCTTTTGGTGTTAAAACATAAAAATAATTCAATTTATTTTTATTTTTTTTAAAATTTTCTATTTTGATATGACCTTTATTTTTAAGAGCTCTTAAACAATAGTTTAATTTACCTAGGCTAAAACCTAGTTCAGAAGCCAACTCTCTTTGTGAGGCATTTGGACTAGAATTTATTTTTCTTAATAAATTTAAAAAGTCTTGATCTTTTTCCATAGGCAATCTTACCCTATGTTCAATAATTGAACAACTTAAATATTTGAATTATTTGATGGTATCTTTGATGATTTTTATAATTTTTTTCTGGTTCTTTTCAGTTAAATTAAAAAAAATCGGTATGCTAAGAGCTTTTTCGTAGTAGTTAGTTGCGTTTCTTAACTTCTTCATTTTATGACCGGATTTAGAATAGTATGGATGAAGAGGGATGGGTATGTAGTGAACTTGAGTTATTATACCCTTTTTTACCAAACGTTTCATAAATTCATTCTTGCTCAATTTAATTTTATCAAAGTCAATATTCAAAATATAAAGGTGATTTGAGCTAAATTCTCTTCGTTTGTATTGTGGTAATTTTAAATTTTTTAAATTTTTAAACTCTTTGTCATATTTGATTGCAATCTTTTTTCTTTTTGAAATAAAACTTTTAATCTTTTTTATTTGAGAAATTCCTAATGCACATTGAAAATCAGTTATTCGATAATTAAATCCAATTGTCTGGGCTTCATAGTACCAGGGATTAATTTTTCTTTTTGTAAATGCAAGTTTTTTTCTTAAAAAGAAGTTTTTATTTTTTTCAATTCCATGATTTCTCAACATAAGAAGTTTGTGATAAAGAATTTTAGAATTTGTTGTGACTACTCCTCCCTCACCGGTTGTAATTGTTTTTACTGGGTGAAATGAAAAAACAGTCATATCCGAGTTTTTACAACTTCCTACCATGCTGCCGTCTTCATATTTTCCGCCAAATGAATGGGCTGCATCCTCGATAATTGTAATTTTCTTTTTTTTGCATAATTGATAAATTTTTTTACTATCTGCTGCTAAACCTCCTAGATGAACCGGTATTACAATATTGGTTTTTTTGTTTTTTTTTATTTTTTTTGAAAAATTTTCAACATCAATGTTTAAACTTTCATTATTAATATCAGTAAAATTTACCTTATAATTATTCATTATTATTGTGTTAGCTGTAGAAACAAATGAGATAGGTGAAGTGATTATTTCATTTCGATTTTTACTTTTATCTACTGCTGCAATTGCAATATGGAGCCCAGCTGTACAACTGCTAACAGCCACCGCATATTTAGACTTAACTAATTTACAAATTTTACTTTCAAATTTTTCAACTATACTTCCTTGCGTTATAAATTTTTGCCTAAGAGCATTAGAGACACTTTCTATGTCTCTTCGATCTAAATAATGAATTCCGTAAGGTATTTTCATATAAAATTTTTTTTTAAATTTTAAATATTTTATTTATTGATTTATTAAAAATTTCAGTATCTATCCCATAAGGTAAAAATTTAAAACCTTTTTTTTCATATTCTTTTAGTTTTTTATAATCTGTTTCAACTACATGTATACCACAAGGAACTTTAAATTTTTGGGCCTTAAACTTGATTTCATTAATAATTTTTTTAAATTTAATATTTTCAAACTTACCAGTTATTTTCATTGATGCTGATAAATCATACGGACCTATTAAAATTGAGTCTAATCCTTTGACAGAAAGAATTTTGTTTAATTTTTTTACTGAATTTATATTTTCAATCATTGCGACAATGAATGGTTTCTTTTTTTTGTTAACAAAGTTTTTAAAATATTTTCCAAATCTATTTACTCTTGAATAGCCAACACCTCTATTACCGTAAGGTGGTAAATTAATAGACTTAATTATTTTTTCCAATTCAATATTATCTTTAATATTTGGAATTATAATACCAGCTGCTCCAGCGTCTAAACATTGACTTGATATTTTTATGTTTTTATTAGGTAATCTTACAAAGGGTAGTTTTTCATTCATTTCTACAACTCTAAATAAATCTGGTAAATCTTTTATTGAGAAAACTCCATGCTCTAGATCAAAAGTAATACAATCAAATCTTGCCTGACAGATTAATTCCGTTAAGTTGGTGTTTGATAATTGCATCCAACCACTGACTACACTTTTTCCACTTTTTAATTTTTTTCTAAGCTTATCTAATTGTTTTGCTGTTTTAATTAACATGATTAACTTACCTCTTATAAATCTTTAAAATGTTTATAAATATTTTCACTCACCTTATCACTTTTAATACATATTGAATTAGAATCAATTTTTCCTAATAAAACTTCGTTATTAATAACCTTTTTAGCTGTTACTTCAAAGTCATCATAATTATTAAGTATGATACTTTCTAAATAATCTAAATTTTTGTAAAAAGTCGAAGCATCTGAATTAGGATCTAAAAAAAAACAGTTTTTATTTAAACTTCTTCCTTCTAAAATCATAGTTGATCCGAAGGAAACAATCATTTTACTGTTTACTAAAAAATCATAACTATTTTCTCCACTTGAGGGCTTAACTACAATTTTAATATTTGCATCTTTTAGAATTTCTTTTTCTTTATCGTCTTTTATAAAATTTGAGTGATGTTTATAAACAATTTTTAATTTCGGATTTCTTACTGAAAATTTTTTGACCCAGTTTAAATAAGTATAATAGCTCTTAAAAACTTTTTTTGAATTATAGATCCAATAATTTAAGTTTATTCCAATTATTAAAAGATCAATTTCTGTGAGTGTAGATTTTTTCGACTTATTTAAAAAAAAGTCAGACTCCATTTTATGAGAACCCGAAACTAGCGTTTTTCGAATATTTCCTCCAAAAAATTCTATTTTTTTTTTTGTATAATTTTCGTTACCAAATAAGAATAGTATATCGGTATCAACATAAAAAGAGAGGCCGGACTCAGCAAGATGAAGTTGTGTACAAGTTGAATAATCCCCTCCATTTTTTTTAAATAAATAATTTCTTATTGGGCAAGTTTTATAAATTCTATCATGGATAAGAAATTTAGAAATATTGTTTAGAAAGATACTATTGTTTTTTACATATGACAAAAAAATTGTTTTAAATAATGTTACAAAATTAATTTTTTTCCTTATAGATAGGAAAAAGATTTTGTTTACTAAATTTATATTTTTGAAGAACTTATCTTTTAAGTAATTTTTATCTGGAACAACCAAACGTGTGTTAATTTTGTCAAAATTGAAACTATTTATTTCTGAGAGATCATTAAATTTTGATGATTTATCATAGATTATTAAAATTCTAGAAAATTTTGAATATAAATTTTCAAATCTTTTTATCTGATTTATATCTTCAATGTCATCAATAATTAATTCATAAGTTTTTTTTTTTGATTTTGATTTACCGAATACTTGTATGACGAAAATAAAAATAATAAATAATAAATAGTCTTTTACAATGCTTAGATACGAACAATTTAAAGAAAAAGTTCCTTTTCTATGATCAAAATTACTATATATAATTTTTTTGAACTTTAACCTTAAAACGTTTTCTGGGCAATCGAGCAATTCTTCGTACTTTTGAAAATAGTATGAAAGAAAATTTTGTGAAGTGAAATCTTCAATATAATTTTTAATTGAATTAAAGATAGAAAAACTATCTTGTGTTTTATCTATTTCAAAATTTTTTATATGTTTCACTTAGAATGATTTATTTTATTCTATATTGAGTTTTAATTTCCTGTATCAAATTGCTTAAACCCTGTCCTATATCTAAATTAAAATTATCGGAATATTTCAAAGAAAAATCAGTAGTCTTTTCCATACTATAAGGAGACCTTAGGTAATGGCTAAATAACTTGGTTTTATCTTTTTTAATAAATGATATTTTTTTTATTCCAGTTATCTCAGATATGATTTTAAGTATATCTGTTATCTTGTAACTTTCTGGACCAGAAATAATAATTGTTTTATTTTCGAATTCTTTCTCAATGGCTTTTACTGAAATTCGAGCGGCATCAAGAACATGAATGTAATCCCTCATTGAGTCAGGACTTCCGGAATAAATTATTTTTTTCTTCTCTAAAGATTTTTTTATAATTGAATGTAATCCATTTGTTAAATCAGATCTAGGTCCATAGAGTGTGCCATATCTAAGTATACAATATCTCAAACCTAAAATTCTATTATATTCTTTTAAATAAGTTTCAGCTGATAGTTTGCTTGATTTATAAAAGCCCCCATGATCTCCAGATACATAAATGGTACTAGCTTGAACAAATTTTTGTATTTTATATTTTTTACAGAGATCTAACAATTTTACTAAACTTAAAACATTAGTCTCAACTGTTTTAATAGGCATCTCGTTAGCTGTCTCAATATCTGAAATTGCTGCAAAGTTAAAAACGATATCGTTTTTTTTTAAAATTGACTCATATGTTTTAGGTTTGGTGATATCTGCTTTAAAAAAACTCTGACTTGAATTTGTCCATTTAGATGATTTATTATCTATAATTGTAACTTTATGACCTTGGTTTGAAAGTTCATCCGCTACATGTGAACCTAGAAATCCACTTCCCCCAAATACAATAATTTTTTTTTTACTCATGTTCAATTATTGAACAATATAGAAAACCTTAATAAATGTAAAGAAAAGAATACACCTTCAAATTGTATACTAGTATTAACAGTTTTGTTTGTCTTTTGAGTTTTTCAAAAAAACTAATCGTTTTTCAAATTTGTGAATTTATGACGATTTTTTTGAATAAAATCCCCAATCATAAATTGCCATTTATTATCAATATCTATATTTTCAGGGAAGTTCAAAATATAAGGATAGAAATTATCACTAGTTATCCTTCCATATTTTGCCATATAATTTGTTCTAACTATATTTACCGCAAAGTTTAATGCTAATATTTTTTTTAAATCTTGTGATCTTGGATGATTTTTTGGATCATAATTTATCGCTTTATTTTTATCCCAAAAATATTCTTGAACTTCACTAGCGGTTGCAAGACAGTTGTATCTCCCTTTTTTTTCATTTTTTAAGAAGGTGCCTATAGCTTTTTTTAATGATAGGTCTTTTAAAAAAGGAGATGTAACGTGCAAGTAGCAAACATATTTTGTTTTTATTTTTTTTGCGAAGTACTTGTATACTTTTTTCATTGGAGTCTTTGGATTGGTGTATTTTGATGGCCTTCGATCAATGATTGCTTTGTACTTTTTTCCAACTTTTAATGACTTGTTACAATCAGAGCTTAAAAAAATAATTGCTGATTTATAAACTTTTCTGATTTGTTTTAGTTTGATTTCAAGCAAACTTAAATTGCCAAATTTTCTCGTATTTTTATTTTTTACTCTCTTGCTGCCTTTTCTTACTGCTACGACAAAGGTTATGTTTTTCATTTCTGATAAATATCAATTTAATTTTATTTTGAAAATTTTTTTCAGTGCATAAATCAAGCCAATTGAGCTATTAGTACTGGTCAGCTTCACGCGTTACCGCGCTTCCACATCCAGCCTATCAACGT
>MDTG01369890.1_pt1 | contig 21813 bp, 8 predicted proteins | sample 811421 | NCBI WGS metagenome assembly MDTG01 (sample SAMN05326645, study PRJNA326480) | marine metagenome | isolation source: seawater | place: Pacific Ocean: South East | collected 2011 | reverse complement strand
TAATCAAACTGTAGAAGCGGTCGCTCTACGGGGCGATCGCAAACTACAATAAAGAAATATGGTAAATATAAACACAGTATATCAAACAGTGTTGGCTTTAGCTAATAAAGAACAAAGAGGTTATATAACACCTCAGGAATTTAATTTATTTGCCAACCAAGCGCAGATGAGTATTTTTGAACAATACTTTTATGATTTAAATCAATTTTTAAGAGTACCAGGTAATAACACTGCTTATGCAGATATGGTTAACTTGCTAGAAGAAAAAATAAGTTTATTTGAAAAAACAAACGCAACTGTTGATGGTGGTAATACTTTACCATTTGACTTGTATAAATTAGAGCATGTACAGTGGTTAAATCCTAGTAAATCTCGTTATTACACGGCTGATTATGTAGATACAAAAACATGGCTTCAAATGCAAGATATTTCTCTTGTTAAACCTACTGATACAAAGCTAGTATATATTAGAAATAAATCTACAATATCTGTTATTGGTGATACTGTAAAAAATGTAAATGTAATCTGCAATTATATTTCAAAACCTTTAACTCCTAGCTGGACATATGTTGTTGTTAATAAAAAAGCTTTGTACAATGCTAACGCAAGTGACCACCAGCATTTTGAGCTACACGAATCTGAGCAGACTGAACTTGTTACAAGAATTTTAGCTTTAGCAGGTATAACTTTAAAAGATACTAATTTATTTCAAATTGCATCTAGCCAAACAAACAGTCAAATTCAACAACAAAAACAATAACAAATGACAGTAAATTCAAATAGAATTCAAAAAGATTATTACGAAGGAAATAATTATGGAGATTATCAATTTACTTCTTTAGATGATATTATAAATCAATTTTTAGTTGTATATGTTGGAGAGCAAAAAGTTATTAATAAAGCAAGCAGAACAGACGTTGCTTTTCATGCACAACGTGCTTTACAAGAACTATCATTTGACACTTTAAAATCTATTAAATCTCAAGAAATAGTTTTACCACCATCATTACAAATGGCGTTACCTCATGACTATGTAAACTATACAAATATTTCTTGGTCAGACAGTTCTGGTATACAACATATTTTATACCCTACGAATAAAACTTCAAACCCTTTTAAAATAAAACAAGATGGAGATGGTAACTACGACTTTTCAAATTCTAATAACACTATTTCTGATTTTAAAAACAATGATTTTTCAAGTAATTTATCTAAAGTAAACGATTGGACTGCAACCCCTGCAAGAATAAACCTCGGTCAAAAACCTCCAGGTTCAGGTACTGCAAATCCAACAAATCCTAACTCAACACTACCAGCTCTTCCACTAACTACAACAGACGTTTTTAACGCTGTTGGTGGTAAACTAACAGCAACAATACACAAAGAGTTTCATGTTACTAGTGGTAATACTTTTGGTAGACATTACAGTTGTTGGCAAGCGGTAAACGTTACTGGTGTTAACGAAGTAAATTTATCAGGCTTAGGTATTGCACCAGCAAATATAACAGGTGCTGCAGGTGCTACAATAAGATTAGGTATTAGTTCAACTCGAGGTAGTAGCAAAACAAATCCAAACGAAGGTAGTCTTAGTGGTCAAACTTCTGGTGAATCAAAAGAAGGTCCTAATTTTATACCATATACTGCTACCGCTGATAATTTAGCTTATCTAGAGTGGGTTGGTGGTACAACAGCAGATAGTGGAAGTAAAACTTTAGAAAGTGTAAATGTAAGTAGCTACGACCAAATTTTTGTTTTAATAACAATGTTTGTACCAGGTGACCTTAGTAATATGGTTGATGCTACTAATGTAACTTTAACTTTAGACGATGTCGATTTAACTTTTGATGGTGTTTACAACACTTTGCAAGAAGACGGTGAGTCTACTACTTGGGCAAGTTACAAGGCAACAACACCTTCTGAAAACCAAAAAGATGATTATGATTATGATAGTGATATTTATGATTTAAATATTGGTCAAAGATACGGTGTCGATCCTCAATATAGTCAAGTAAACGGCTCTTTTTATATAGACGAATTAAAAGGTTTGATTCATTTTAGCTCTAATATTTCAGGAAAAACTGTAATCTTAAAATATATAAGTGATAGCTTAGGCACAGATAGTGAGATGCAAGTTCATAAATTTGCTCAAGAAGCAATGTATAAACACATAATGTATGCTATTTTGTCTGCTAAAGCAAATGTACCTGAATATATAGTTAGAAGATATAAAAAAGAAAAATTTGCAGCAACAAGACAAGCTAAATTAAGGTTATCAAATATTAAGTTAGAAGAAATAACACAAATACTTAGAGGTAAGTCTAAGTGGATAAAACACTAATATATGCCAGAAATTAAAAACACTTTTGTTCAAGGTAAGATGAATCAAGACCTTGACGAAAGAATTGTTCCTAATGGACAGTACATAGATGCAATGAACATCAAGGTGACATCATCAGATGACGCTAGTGTTGGTGTTGTTCAAAATATATTAGGTAATTATAGAGTTGAAGGTGTTATACCACCTGGCTCTGGTTATATATGTATAGCAACAATTGCTGATGAAAAAACTAACAAGTTGTATTGGTTTGTTACTAAAGAAAACCCTACAATACACGCAATACTAGAGTATGATTTAAAAACTGAAGATACTAAATTTGTTTTAGTAGATAAAAAAAATGATACTTTAAAATTTACTCAAAATATTATTACAGGTGTAAATATTATTGATAATTTACTTTTTTGGACTGATAACTATTCTGAACCTAAGAAAATAAATATAGATAACTGTATACAAGGTACAGATCAAAATGTTACTACTTTAGACAACGCAGTTCACACAAGGTTAGTGGTTGATGGTATTGAAAAAAATGATATATCAGAAAAAAATATCACTGTTATTAAAAAAAGCCCTAAACAACCACCTTCAATAACAGTAAACGAACCTACAACTACTAACACGCCAAGGTTATTTGAACAAGTTTTCCCTAGATTTTCTTTTAGATATAGATATGAGGACGGAGAATATTCTTCTTTTGGTCCTTTTACAGATGTTGTGTTTAATCCTGTTTATACAGAAAATTTTAATATTGATAATTTTTACTCTATTAAAGAGTCTTACAACACAGCAATGATAAATCATATAGAGTCTATTGAAATATCTAACTTTATTTCTTCTAGTACTCCAGAAGATGTTACACAAGTTGAAATACTTTACAAAGAAGATGGATCTCCAACAGTTTATTCTATAAAAACAATTGACCACGAAGATATTGATTGGACTAACAATGAGTACACGTTAGAGTCAGAATCAATATTTGCCGCGATACCTTCAAATCAATTTTTAAGACCTTGGGATAATGTTCCTAAAAAAGCCTTAGCACAAGAAATTACAGGCAATAGAATTGTCTACGCAAACTATACTCAAGGTTACGATTTACTTGCTTGGAACAGTATAAAAGTAGGTAATAAAATTAACGCTAGTTTTGGATTAAGAGAAAATAACATAACTTTTAACGAAGGCGGTTTACCATCTTTAAAAACACAAAGAAACTATCAGGTAGGTTTTGTTTGGGGCGACAAGTATGGTAGAGAAACACCTGTGTTTACTTCTGAAGAAGGAGGTGTTAATATACCTTGGTATGAAAATACACTAGGCCTTTTAGCAAGTCAAAGCTTGTTTTTAAAAACAAATCTTGCTACATTTATACCTACTTGGGCTGATTACTATAAATTTTATGTAAAAGAAACATCTGGAGATTATTATAATTTAATAATGACTAAAGCATACGCTCAAACAAGTTTAAATGTTTTTGACGAAGAAGAAGATCGTGTTTGGCTTGCTTTTCCTTCTGCAGATAGAAACAAGGTTACAGAAGACGATTATTTAATATTAAAAAGAAAAGAAACTAGACAACAAGTTGAGCTACAAAATAAGTTTAAAATACTAGACATTTCAAACGAAGCGCCTGACGGCGTAAAATTTGAATATGTTTCTTTAGGAGAAGCGAATCAAAATCAACTTGACGGTGGGGTAACAAGATACCTTGAAGATAATGGAAACGGTGGTGCGTTGTTTGATAATGCAGATAAAAGAATTGATAAACTTGATGGAAATAACGAAGGCGTAGACACAGTACATGTAAGAAGAGATAGTTGGATAAACGTTACTGGTGGTGGTTCTTTAACAAAAGATGGTGATAATGAAAATATGTATGTTGATAACATATATATTATGTGGAAAAGCTCAGGTCAAAACTCTGAAAAATACAAAGTTGTTTCTATATTTGTTTTAAATGATGTTTATCAAATTAAACTTAATAGAAAAATTACAGAGCTTGATGCTCTTGCAGCTCAAGAAACTGATGATATAAATTATTCTAACTTTGATTTAAAACACGATTTAGTTTTTTCTTGTGAAAGAAAAATAGAAAAAGATTTAGATGAGTTTTCTGGTAAGTTTTTTGTTCAAATTGTAGTTAGTAACTCTGTAAAAAAACAACAAACAACAGAAGAGTTATTAGAAAATTTTTCAGTAGCCGCAGCAAGACCTACACATTGGTTTATGGACGACGAAGCAGGTAGTGCTGATCCTAGCTTAGGAATAATAAACGCACGAGCAAATACTGTTGGTTTAGATACTAATAGTAAAAGTCACTTTATAACAAGCATTAGTTCTGGCGCAACAGTTGGTTATACCGATGTTGATGTTGATTGGAGTACGTTAGCAGGACAGCTAAATACAAATAAACAAAGAGGATTTTTTATTGACAACATGGCTTTTGCCGCTGGACAGTCAGATAATAATAATTTTGCTAAAGGCGCTGGTGAAACGTGGAAGGGCTGGGGCGCTTTTTACCCTGTAAACCCTACTTGGACTGAACTAACAAATAGTTCTAACCAGTTTATTGGCGAATATGGTTGGACAATGAGTGGTTTAACAGGAGGAAATCCTAACAACACTGGTTATGAGGTTTTAGATCCAGCTTATTATAGCCCTAGGCCATTTGCTGGTTTAAATTACTCTGTTGACGAAACAAAAAATATAAACGGTTTAGAAGGTTTTATAGAAACAGACGAATCGCACGTTACTGATGTAAATGGTTTTGCTACAAGCGCAAACTATAGAGTTTGGAAAAACTATGACATAAGAGGCTCTGTTTACACTTCAAATCCATACGGATCAGAAACGGGTAAGTATTTCATGCACATTTCTTTTTTAGGTCCTGGTAAGGATTTAGTAAGTGACGATGCGTTTGACAACTTAAGTCATAGTGATGTAAAAACATTTGGGCAAGATAGCGTTGGTAATTTCATGCAAGGTATTTGGGGTGGTGGAGTTTTTAGTGACCCTACAGCTAACGGTGGTGCTGGGGTTATAGTTGAAATGGAAGGTAACTATGATGAATTTGATGAAGGACTGCCAGGAACGCCTAGAGTTGGTGTTGGGCAAGGGTATAGCACTGACAATGACCACAAAGAAAAGCACGATAATCAGTGGGATCCGTTATTTGGAGACAACGATAACAACGATGAAATAGAAGATTTTTTAAATAATCTTAAAAAAGACAAACAGTTTAGATTTGCAAGTAATGGAGATTTTTTAAATAGCGAAGAAGAGGTTTTTACAATAAAAAAAGTAACTACAAAAAAACTATACAACCACACACCTTGGAAAGCACAATACAAGTGGGATGGAAGCGGAACGGTAGGCTCTGTAAAAGTTGGTGATGGACTTGTTACTTGTGGTAATAGTGTTGATGAAGCTGCAATAGCTTGGGCAGAAACAATAAATAGCGGTAATATTAATGGTAATATTGGTGAATTTAATAGCTTTAAAGACACAGTAATACGTTTTGGCAAAAGACATAACCGAAGACTTGTATATATAATTGAATTAGACAAAGACCCTACGGCTCTTGCAATTACAGGTGGTAGCACTGCCCCAGATGTAGATAGCCCTGTAGATATTGAATTTATAACAACAGATCCAAACTCTGTATTAAAAAATATTATACAAAAACCAGCTATATGGGAAACAGAAGCTAAACCAAGTGAAAACTTAGATCTTTACTATGAGGCTAGCCAAGCAATACCGATATATTTAACAGACGAAACAAATGAGCTTTTTGCACCAGTAGGTTCAAAAGTAGAAATATTACTTAGTGAAGCTAGAAACGGTGAGTTTATTATTAATGATGATATTTTATTAGAATCTTGGAATAGCAATAAAGAAATAACATTAAGTGGTAGTGGCTTTAACAAAAAAGGTGTTAGTGGTAGCAATATAAACTATGTAGATGCGCAAATAAGGTTTTTTAGACCAGATGGTAGTTATACTACAACTAAAATTGTAAGTGTAGGTGACGGTCAAGATGTTGATAGTGATGGCATAGTAGATTATATAAAAACAATAACTTTAGATACAGTTTTAGACGCTTCAATGGAACAAGGTTTAAGCTACTTTAATTGTTATTCTTTTGGTGATGGTATAGAGTCAAATAGAATAAGAGATGATTTTAACGCGCCTAGTATTTCTAAAGGTGTTAAAGCTTCTTTAGTTTTAGATCAAGAATACAAAGAAGAAAATAGAAAAAACGGTTTAATATATTCTGGTATTTATAATTCTACTTCAGGTATAAACAATTTGAATCAGTTTATAATGGCTGAAAAAATTACTAAAGATTTAAACCCTACATACGGTAGTATACAAAAACTATTTCAAAGAAGAATTAGTTTAGTTGCTTTTTGTGAAGACAGAACTATAAGTATAACTTCTAACAAAGATGCTTTGTTTAACGCTGATGGAAACTCTCAACTAGTGTCTACTAACAATGTGCTAGGCGATGCAACACCTTTTGTGGGTGATTTTGGTATATCACAAAACCCAGAAAGCTTTGCAAAAGAAACTTATAGAGCTTATTTTACAGACAAGCAAAGAGGTGCAGTTCTTAGGTTATCAATGGACGGTATAACACCTATTTCAAACGCTGGTATGGACGATTATTTTAGAGATAATTTAAAATTATCAGGAGAAATTATAGGTAGCTACGATTCTCATAGTAAAAACTACAATGTAACGTTAAAAGGTAGCAAGCCAGGAGATAATATTGTAGCTAACAACTCTATTGATGTAGGATTTAGTTCTATAAACTTTTTAACACCTACTAACGTAGTTATAGATGGAGATACAAACGTTTATACACCTATATCTTCACCTACAATAGATGTTACAAATAATATTTATCAAAATGGCAATATAATTGTTGAAACTACAATAACAAATTATGATGAAATAGGTGTTGGTGATTTAATACAAGAAACTGAAACAATAACAACTACTACAGACACTCTTACTACTTTTGCCGCAACTTCTTCTTCTTTATTTTATAGTCATTCTATTAATGATTCAGATAATCCTTTGACAGGTAATGGGCAAGACAATTACACTGCAGCAACAACTCTTAGTGGCGGTTTTGACGATAACATGGATTTGCACTTATACCCAATTTTCCATCCTCCGGCTTTGTACACACCAACAACACAGAGGTCTGATAGTGATAAGTTTTGGAGTGGACAAAATTTCCAGTATGCCTACAATCATGGCCCTAGTAGAAATATTTTTTGGCAATATGAGGCTGATGATTACGAAGATGGTGTCTTTAGCTTAGAAAGCCAATTTTTAGGTACTTTGAATTACACAAATAATGCTAATGGCTGGCAAATGGGCCCTCCTTCTGCTGGTCAACCTTGGTTTTACGCAGGAACTGGTGTTACGGCTGGATATAGAGGATTTATTTGGGATGGGATTTTTGAAAGTGGCTCTACTAACCAACCAACGTTAACACTACCTGGAAATAGAGATGCTGATGGAAATGCTAATGATGATTTGTTACTTGGGCAAATATCTACAGAATATCCTAACGCCAGAAACAATACTATGTTTAATGGAGAAGAAGTTAAAATTTCTTTTTACTTTAAACACGATCCAGACTTAAATCAAGGCGGTACTAATACTTATAGTGGGCCAAATGGAAATACACCTAGATTTGTTCAAATACTACTTTATGATGGTATTCCAGGTGAAGGTGGTACGCCTGTGAATCCTGATAACATATTAGACACCGCAAGTCTTCCAACTGGAGTTACATCTTCTGACTATGCTACTTACTCACAAGCGCCAAGTACTAGTACTTATCAACTTGGCTATCAAACTGATCGGTTTGTAAGTTTTGCAGAAGTAGATAGCGCTAATAATAAACTTCACGTAGCTTACTTTAAATTTACAAATGAAGATGAAGTTGAAGGTATTTGTATTAATGATTTGCAAATTGGTTTTAGAGTGATGAACGGTGATGATGGTTTTGGAGATAGAATTTATGGCTACACGTATGGTAACCTAGGTAGTGTTAATATAGAAAAAGTGTTTAGATTAGAAGAGTGTTTTACAGAAACTACAACATCAACTTCGGATGGAAATCCTGTTCCAGATACACTAATACCTGCTTTCACAACAGTAACTCATAGCTTACCAAACTGGAGCTTGTTTACTCCTGGTGGGACTTTAAACAGTATAGATTACACTTCAGCAGCAATAACTGAGTATGGTACAGAATTTAGTGATTTAACAACTTATACTTTAACACAATCAGGTTCTGGCGCTACAGAAACATATGTTTTTCCAACAAGTGGAAATGAAGATAATGGTACAACTGCTTACAACACCGTTGCTAATGGTATTTACACTACAGATGATAAGTTAAACATTGACAACACACACATTATAATCTCTCAAGGCTCTCTTTCTTTATTAGTAGATGATTGGTATTTTGTAGATTTAATTTACAATAGTTATACGCCTGGTACTGATGACACGGTAATTAAGTCGCCAGGTAACAACACTTCGTTTGAAGAAATACAAACAGATATACATGGCACGTCAGGCCAAAATGTATTAAGGGCTATTTTTCAAATAAATTTTATTCAAGGATTATATGGTGTAATACAAATTGCAGTAGGTTCTGACACCGCTATAGAAATTGAAGAAATAAAATTAATACAAATAAACGATCCAATAACTGGTGGTAACATGACGCATTGGAATTTTAATACAGACCCTAACCCATCGCAACATTCTTTTGACATGCCAAGTCTTTATGGTAGCGGTAATGGTATTCAATTTAATGTCATTAGTCCTCTTAATGGCTCTACTATAGTTAGAAGTGCTACACAAGAATTGTACCAAAGAAACATTCCATCACAAACCTCACTTGTACCAACTAATGATGGTTATGAGCTTAAGTTTACAATTACAAATTACGAACCAGGCAGTGGAGCTTTACAATTTATTGTTGGTAATGGAAATACAAATAACGGTCTTAGTTCAGCTGATCATGGCGCACTTCGCATTGGTCTTGGTGGAACAATAACTCAAGATGGGAATTACTCTGTTGAATTTAATTTTAGTGACGATATGAGTGGTTATGACATCAAGCGTGACGGAGATTCTACTGGTGATTTCACCGCTTCTGCTAATCAATTTGAAAATAAAATATTAATTAAAAACAGTAATAGCGGTTTTATTGGCTCTATAAGTGATATTAGCCTTATTGATTTAACAAATTATTTTACAGGCGCAGGCTTTGACTCCTTTAACGTTAGTGGATTTGACCAAGACAATTATAACTACATAGATTTTGAAGACTTAGGTAACAATCAAAGTCAAATTGTGTTTAACAACTCGCCAATTTTAGGTGGAACATCAGATCAAATACAAATAGAACAGTTAATAAATAAAACAATACGACAAGAAGAGATGTATAGGCTTGTGTTTGATTATAACATTAGCTCTGGCTCTATAGGTGTTTACTATTTTAGCTCATTAGGTGATAAAGGTTTTAAAAGAATAGATATAACTGGTTCTGGTACTTTTAATGAATTAATTACAATAAACGAAGATCATGCTGGTAGCGATTTACTAAATACATTAGTTTTCTTTGTTAATGAAGTCGATACTACTGGTACTATAGACAACATAGTGCTAAGGCAAGAGTTTTTACAAGCAAAAACTTCTACTTTAAGTTTTAGTGAAAATGCAAAAGGATGGGTTAGTAAAAAATCTTTTATACCAGAGCAAGGTGTTAGTATATCAAACGAGTACTTTACAATGGACAAAGGTCGTTTGTATGAGCACAACTCTGACATAGAAGTTAGAAACACTTTTTATGGTAAATATGAACCATCTACTATTACAGCTGTTTTAAATCAAAGCCCTTCATCTATAAAATCTTTTAACACTTTAAATTATGAAGGTAGTCAGTCTAATATAATTGCTGGTGATGGAAATGTTTTAAATAATGGAAATACTTATAGTACACTAAGCACGTATAATTTAAACAAAAGTGATGGGTGGAGTGTAGATTATATAAAAACAGATAAACAAGAAGGTAGTTTAGATGAGTTTATAGAGAAAGAAGGCAAGTGGTTTAATTACATTAAAGGCTTGTCTACAAATGTAAAAACTTCTGATTTAAGTTTTCAAGGTTTAGGAATTGTTAAAACAATAAATTAACAAATGGATATAAAAACAATTAACTCAGTAAAAATAGACCAAAGTGATATGTCTGCCACTGCACATTCTAGGTTGTTAAAAATACTTGGTGATGTAGGCGCTAGTTTTATTGCAAATGTTATTAAAATAAATGGAAATGGTAAAGAAAGTTATTACAACTTTAAAACAAGAGCTTTTACAGATGAGTTTGTGAGTGTCAATGCTTTGCAGCAAACTATGAGTTCTAATAATTTTTCAATACCTATAGTTTTTCCAGCTGATGCCAGCGGTGAGGTGTATAGTATAATTGTAATACCTTCAAAAAATACAGTATTAAAAAATGGTGGAGGTGTTATAAATAAAAAAATAACTCAAGTTGGTCAAACAACGCTTGAAATAGAGGTTGATGAAGGTAGCGAAATTACTTCTGCTTTGGCAAATAAATACACAGCAAACCCACCAGACACAACTGTTTCTAGTGTAGGATCTTCTGTTCAAATAGCATCTACAAATGTTCCTATTGCTTGGACTTTAACAAACGCAGCTAGTGATACTCATGGTTTTGGTTTTATGCTTCCTGATAGACCAACTTCTAATCAATTTATAATACCAGATTCTTATTGGTTTACTGAGCAAACTCAAACTGTAAATGGAACTATATCTAGCTCTACAACATTAGTTTTAGACAGTGTTGTTAATTTAATTGTTGGTATGACTTTGTCACACACTAATTCTGGTAGTATATCTGGAGCGCCTGTAATAGCAGCAATAAATGGTAACACGCTTACACTTTCTGTTGCTCAGTCTCTTAGTGATGGAGTTACTCTTGGGTTTAGAGCCTATGGCCCAACTTTAATAAGTAAAGTTTTTGGTTTAAATGTAACTTTTAACAACTTTGTTGCAATAGGAACTGAACTAATTAAAAAAGTTAGATCAAATACTACTTTTCCAGAGTCTGATGGCACTGTAACTGTTAACTTAGATGGTACGTATGGTATTGCTGGTGGTAATTTAGTTAGAATAAAAGGTTTTAATATAAATGAAAGCGCAAGCAATAATATAGTGGTAAGTGTTAGTGCAAGTTCTACAGCGGGTAGTATTAATGTTACGTTTGCTGGTGCTACAGATGATGAAGTTGTAGAAAATATTGTTACTGCTGGAACTAAACTTTACATAAATGGTTCTCATCAAGAAATAAAAATAACTGGTACTGTAATTATAAACAAATACCCAGAGTCAAACTCTAAAATAAGATTAGATTTAACTAAATTTATAACGCACGGAGCTGCATCATAAAATATGAAAATAACATTAAAAAACAACATAGATAACAATTCTTTACAAATTGGTGACGAAGCATATTACGTGACTTTATCTGCTGGTTATAGCAATAGTGATCCTAAACCTCTTGGTAAAATTACAGTAGTAAACTCTAATTATATAGAAATAGATAATCCTGTAAGCGGTAATACATTAGGCGTTAATGATTTTATAATGTTTTCTAAAAATAAAGAAGTAAATAACAATAGCTTACTTGGTTATTATGCTGAGGTAAAGCTAAAAAATAATTCAACTAAAAAAGCAGAGCTATTTGCATTAGGTTCTGAAGTGTTAGAGAGTAGTAAATAACACTAAAAAAGTGTAATTATAAATAAACAAAGAATAATATATGAGTATAATACCATTAATAACTGCAGGTATAGGTCTTTTTCAATCTAGCAGAGCTAGAAAAGATGCTAGAAGAATGTCTGCAGAAGCCTTAGAGCGTCAGCAAGAGCAACAAACTAGGTTAGACGAAGAAATAGAAAAGTATAGAGCTATTGAGTTTGAAAATCCTTATGAAAACATTGAAAATCCATTTGAAGATTTAACAATTAATCAACAAGCTGCTCAGTTTCAAGCTCAACAAATACAACAACAACAAGCTAACTTATTACAAGGTTTTAGAAGTGCAGCTGGTAGTTCTGGTATTGCAGGACTTGCACAGGTATTAGCTAACCAAGGTGCTTTACAAACTCAAAAAGCTTCAGCTAGTATTGCACAACAAGAACAAGCTAACCAAAGAGCTGCAGCATCTGCAGACCTTAGAATACAGCAATTGCAAGGTGCTGGTGATGCAATGGTACAACAAGCAGAAAGTAGTAGACAAGCTACAATACTAGGTATGAACCAAAGTGTTATGGCTGGTGTCAATGCTAATTATCAACAACAGTTGTTAAATCAAAAGAAAGCAAACGCTGCTGCAAATTCAACGATGATAAGCTCGCTAAGTGGTTTAGCAAATTTAGATTTAGAAAATTTTGGTAGTAACACTACAGCAACGGGTTTGCAGTCTGGAGTTCTTCAAGGGCCACAAGTACAGTTTCCTAACTACGTTACTTTAGATCCTTTAGATTAAAAATAAAAATACAAAAAATATGGCAACAAAAGGAGGAGGTTTATTAGGTAGAGCAGACAGTATGTTAGTTCAAGGCGCTTTTAGGTCTGAAATGGCTAACGTAGGCCGTGACATGGGTAGCGTTTACGCAATGCAAGCAGAAAATGTAGGTAACTTACAAACTGCTATTCAAGATATTTTTTATGCAACTAACAAAAGTAATAACGACTTATATAACGATGTAAAAGAAAAATCTAGTTTAATTCTTGCAGACATCGAGTCTGGTACTTTTTCAGATGATGGTTCTATTGATTTATACACTAACGCTATTAATGATTTAAGAAATAAAATGAAGTCTATACCTAGAGGTAAAGAAGGTGAGGCTGAAAGAGCTAAGGTAAGAGCTCAGCTTGCTAAAATGAAAGCAGATACTGCGCTTGGTGAAGGCGTTATAACAGAGATAGCAACTCTTTTAAAAAATGACCAGGTAAACATGCCCGCAAGTACTGATGCAATGGTTGTTTTTCAGTCTATATTAGATGATAAAGCTAAAAGAGAAATAATAAACGGTGAGCTAGTATACAGTACGAAAAATGCTCAAGGAAATATAATAAAATTAAATCACAACGAGTTAAATAAAAAGTTTATTAAAAAAGATTATGCTACTGAATCTGGTGCTTTAAAAGTAAGTAGTAATTTTTCTAAAACAGGTTTGCAAGGAGGTGAATACGATTTTAATGGCGCTGTAAATCTTTATGAATCAAAAATGACTACAGAAAATGGCGTTTTACATTTAATAAACAAGCCTTTTGGTAGCATGAAAATATCTTTTGTAGAAGCTTTAAAAGGTGGTGATCCTAAACTTGTAGGTGAAATGATAGGCGCTTTAAACAGTATTGGAGGTTTTGATGTTGAAGGCGATTCTAGACCTGATAAAATTACACAAGCAAATATAAGTAAACTTGTTAGTACGCTAACTAATCAAAACGATGAAAACTTTAATTTAGCCACTACTAAACGTGTTGCGGCTGCATTTTACGCTGACAACGATGGTAGAGCACAACATCAAAAAGGTTTAGATATTTTTAACGCAAAACAACCTAAAACACCTGGCCAAACAGAAAACAATACTTTTTCTTCTATAGCAACTAGTAAGGGTCAAGTTAAGCTTAGCGCTGGTAATTATATAGATGCTAACATTTTAGATTCTTTTGCTACAAAAATAAAAAATAGAGATCCTTTTGATTATGGTAGCGATGGTAAATACTATTGGGATGGCGATAGCTATGTGTTTGAAAAAGGTAATAAAACACAGAAAATAGCTAAAAAAGGATTACTAAAAGGTTTGACTAATACTGAAAATTTTGACGTGCGTTTTATGGAATCTACAGCATATAAAAATATTGAAGACTGGTATAACCCTAGTGGCTTTAATGAAAATAGACAGTTAGGTGCAGATTTAAATTTTAATATAAGCAACTTAAATGCTGACGACAGCGTTGTTCGTGACAACTTAAACAGCATGATACCAGACGCTGGGTCAAATGGAAATCGCGATGGTTTATTTTTTAGACTTACAAAACAAACTGGCGAAACAAATCCTTTTGTTGGTATGAGTGACTTTACAGAAGATGCTATTGAGCTAGTTTATCCAAACGGTAGAGTGGCGGTAAATCCACAAACTAATGAACCAATAAAAATAATGACTGACATGCAAGACACTGGCGCACAAGAAAAAGAACTTCAAACTCTAAAAAAACATTTAATAGACATTGGTCTTTACAACAGCTTATCACCTCTTAATTAATTAAAAATGGCAGATTATTTAAAGAACGGATATCAATATTCTACTCGCCAAGTTAGAAGCATGGCTGATTCTGCTGGCATTAATCTTGAGCAATTTGTTCAAGATAAAGGTTTTGAGTATACTGGAGCACCAGAAAAAGAACCTCAAAACGTAAATTGGTTTGATCAAACTTGGCTAGGTAGAGGTATAGCTGCTGCCAGCACTACGGGTGAGGCTACAGACTTGTTGTTAGAAGGTTCTAACGTAGATATTGAAACTGTTCAAGATTTTATTAAAGCAAAAGAACAAGAAGCTAAAGACTACGTTCCGTCTGAGCGCATGCAAAGATTTCAAGAACAATACAAAAAAGACGGTTCTTCTTGGGCTGCATTTTTTAAAGGCGTAGGTCGTGATCCAGCTCTTATGGCTGAGTTGTTTGTGCAATCGTTAGGAACTCAAATTGGAACCGCTATGGATGCACCAGAGTCTTTAGCTGCAGCTGGTACAGGTTTAGCAGGTGGTGCTCTTGTTGGTGGTATACCAGGTGCTGTTGTTGGTGCGATGGGTGGTTTAGCAACATCAATGGAAGCCGCGTTAACATTTGGAGAACTAATAGAAGAAGAGCTAAAAAAAGATAACAAAGAATTTACAGATGAAAATATAAAATCTTTATTAGAAGGGTCAAAAGGCCAATCAATAAGAAATAGAGCTGTAGGTAGGGGTTTAGCAATTGGTAGTATTGAAGCTTTGTCTGGTGGTTTGGCTGTTAAAGCTACTGCAGGAGCTACAAGAGCGGTTGCCGGCGCTGCTAAAGCTGGTAAAAGAGCAAAACTTGCTGGTGTTGGTGCTGGTGTAACTACAGAAGCTGCTGGTGGTGCTACTGGTGAAATAGCTGGTAGGGTAGTTGCTGATCAAGAAATGGATCCAGCTGAAATAGGTTTTGAGGCTTTGACTGGCACAGTCACAGCTCCTATTACGGTAGCGCTTGGTTTAAACTCATATAAAAAACCTACATACAAGTTAAACAAAGAAGAAGTTACATACGCTCAAATGAAAGAGTTTGTTGAAACAGCTGACAACATAGATGTTGCTAAGGCTAACATACAAATGCGAAATGATTTTACTGGTATTGGTGATTTAGCAACTCAAAAACAAACTGCTGCTATTGAAGCTATAAAAAGAAAAGGCGATAAAACAGAAATAGCTGAAGTTACTAAAGCTAGAAGAGACGCTAGCATACAAGATACAATTGATTTTGCTGAAAAATCTGGTGAGTTTGTAGGTAAAAAAGTTTCAGTTGCTGATGATGGTGCTAGCACGCAAGAAAACTACAATAGAATAGCAGATGAAATTGGTATGCCCGTTAAAGACAGGCAAGACGTTACAGAGGCTGATGGTTTTATTTTAGGAGATGAAATTGTAATAAACAAAGATATAGCCGGGCAAACAGGGCAAATCAACGTTGGTGCTCATGAAATACTACATGGCGTTCTTGACAAGCATTTAAAAAGTTTAAAAACAGAACAAAAGCAAAGTTTTATATCAGACTTTACAGGTATTATATCAAAAGAATCTAAAGACTACGTACAAAACATACTTGAAGAAAGAAACAAAGATACTGTAGATCAAAAAACTGGCAAAACTATTAAAGGTGAAAATTTAGATTTAGAAACAACTGACGAATGGTTTGCTGTTTATTCAGATGGTATAACTAAAGGTGATATTACTTTTAATGAAGGCATAGGCGTTAAACTTAAAAATTTTTTACAAAATATATTTAGAAAGTTTGGCTACAAAAAAGAGTTTGGAAGTGGTTTAGATACGTATAATTTTATGCGTGATTATCAAAAAAGTATTAAAGAAGGTCAAATAAGTAAAAGGGGTATTGCCGCTGGTGGTGGTGGTGTTACAAGGACTGAAGGTGCTATGTCAAGAGTGTATCAAAATGTTGAAGCTATGAAACCTCAATTAACTTCAGAAAATAAACAAGAAAAAAGTAATGCTGCTGTTATGGCTGCTTTTGAACTAGAAAACGAAGTAGATAGAAGACTACCAATTACAGAAGGTATTTCAAGAGATGAAAGAGAAGAAATAGTTAGAGAATTCGTATCTGACACCAATAGAGGTTTGATTGGTTTGTTAAACAAATATAATCCAGAAATAAACGACAGCATAATGGGTTATTTAAATGGATTTGTGCCTGGCACTAAAATGTCGCTACTTGACGCTAGGCTACAAGAGTTTTATCAAGACAACCCAAGGTTTGGTAATATAATACAATCTATGGAGCAAGAAGGTATTACTACTAAAGTAGATGTGTCAACGATATCAAATCCTGTAGATGTTATATTAACGCAGAAAGTACTAGATCAATTTAAAACACCTATATTGTCTGGTTTAAAATTTACAAAAAAACAAATTAAAGAAGCAAGAGAAGTTGTTGCTAGAATTGTTGGTACTAAGCTACCAGCTTTAGATGCTGCTGTTGAAGGTAACAAAACCACAACACCAATTATTGCTGAAATGAAAAAACAGCTTTACTCTAAAAACGGTAAGCTTCACAAGCTTGTTTACGAGTTAATGGGTAAAGACAAAGTTGCTCTTGAAACTTTTTTCAAAAACCCTAAGTATAAAAAAGCTATATTAAACTCTTTAACAACTACATGGCTTTCTAAGTATTTACCAATGGGTGTTCAAAAAGAAGTTAATGGTATAGGTTATACCACAGATCATGTAGGTAGAACAAAAGGTACTAAAGACGGTCAAATAAACTTTTGGAGAGCTTCTGAAGAAGGCCCATACAAAGGTATGACTGATGGTAAACAAAAAATTAGACGTAATCCTAACGCTACAACTGATGTTACTTCTGCCATGTTGCTAAGCGCTTTTGTTAAAGGCAAGACAATGACAGATATAAAAAGAGCTGGTTTAGAAAATATATCTTTAGCGATAACACAAGAGTTTGGTATAGAAGTTTTTAAAGCTGATTTAGTAAACGAAGGTCCACTTAAAAAATTATTTGAAGGTAGACAAGATTTATTTGAAAGAGTGTTAGACGCTAATTATGTTGAAGAGTTTGTAAGACAGCAAGAAAGAGGCTTAGCTAAACTAAGCGTTACACCGATACAGCAAAGAACTAGAGATCTTGCTAAAAAAATAGGTAAAGAAACTCAATATGACGCTTTAGTTTTATCTGCTGCTCTTAATATGACGCCTATAGATTTAGAAACTAGAGAAGGTAGAGAAGAGTACATGCAGTTTGTTGTTAACTACGTAATACCTAATATACCTAGAACTGCTTTAGAAAACATGTCTGGAACATTTGCAAGGGGTGATAGTAGCTCGGAAAAAGCAAATAAAAATAAATTTTTATTTAAAAATAAAGAAGAGTTTTTAGACTTTTTAGATCAAGTTGAAGACACAGGAGTAAGGTTTGGAATAAATTTATCGCAAGAGCAAATAAATGATTTAAACGCTGCTGGTAAAAAAGAGGGTTATGGTGGTGTTAGCGAAAAAACTGTACAACAAAAAATAAATAATAGCGAATTTAAAGAAAGTAAAAAAAGAGGTGTTGAGTTATTTTTTAGAATTATGCAAGACAATATTCAAGCAGATAAAAATAGTATACCCGGCTACGCGCTAATGATGTCTTCTTCTAGCAGGTTTCAAGGCCACATAATGAGAACTGGCGCTATAATTAATTTTTGGAATAATCTTACTGGTAAAAACAGAGAGGAGCACACTAGCCCTGTAACTGCCTTGGGTAAATATTTTTTCATACATGCTGTTCAAGGTAACTTATTTAAAGGTAGAAATAATATATTTGAAAAAGCTATGAAATCTTATTTTCAAGGCTCTTTACCTATATTTATGGACGATAGATTAAAAGGTGTTGCTTTAGACGGGACTAAATACGATTACTCTGGCACACCACCTTTAGAGTTGTTAGCTGATATATTAGATGGTAAAATATCTATATGGGCTAGGTATTTTCACCCTAATGTTAACAATAACTTTAAAATGGAAGTTACAGGTGTTAATAAAAAAGGTGAAGTTTTTGATAGATTAGACTTAACAAAAGCTCAAATTAAAAAATATAGTAAAGTTGGTGGTGTTGATCCTAACGTGTTAATTTTAGAAGATGGAAATAGTGTTGCATATCTTTTTGGCGTTGATGTACCGGTTAAAGATCAGACACCTGAAGTAATAACCGCACAACAAGACCTTATATATAGACAAGCTATTGGCGAGACTATAAGCGCTGCAAAAATACAAGAAACATTAAACGGCGCTAAAAACAGTAAAATACAAGGAAAACAGCTTGCTAGTTTAAGCAAGTCTACTAAAAAAGTTAGAACAGTATTAAAATACGAGAAAGAAGCTAAAGGTATGAGTGTTTTTGATTTTGACGAAACGCTTATTATTGAAGGTAATAATTTTATTACAGCTACAAAAGAAGATGATGTTGTTGAAATAACATCGGCAGAATGGCCTACTTTAGGAACAGATCTTGCAGAGCAGGGGTATACTTTTAACTTTGATGATTTTGTAAATGTTAGAGGTGGTGTTGAAGGACCATTATTGCAAAAATTAAAAAATCAAATAGAAAAGTACGGTAATAAAAATGTATTTGTATTAACAGCAAGGATGCAGGCTAGCGCGGAGGCAATACATGGTTGGCTAAAATCAAAAGGAATAACATTACCAATAGAAAATATAACTGGTTTAGGTAATAGCACTGGCGAGGCCAAAGCGATGTGGATGTTAGATAAGTTTGCAGAAGGTTATAACGACATGTATTTTGTTGACGATGCTATAACAAACGTTGAAGCGGTTAAAAATATTTTAGATCAATTAGATATAAAATCTAAAGTTGTTCAAGCTAGACTTAGTAGTAGTAAAAAATTAGACCAAGATTTTAATGCTATATTAGAAAACAAAAAAGGTGTGCCGCGTGAAAAAAGGTTTTCAGCTGTGGCTGGAGCTAAAGCAGGGTTTAAAAAAGGTAAGTATAGATTTTTTGTGCCACCATCGCATGAAGATTTTTTAGGATTATTATATAACTTTATAGGAAAAGGCAAAGAAGGTAATAAGCATAGAGGGTTTTTTGACAAATTTTTAATTAGACCTTTAAATAGAGCTTATATAGAATTAAATAGTTCAAAACAAGTTATATCAAATGATTATCAAGCTTTGTTAAAAGCATATCCTGAAATAAGAAAACAACTTACTAAAAAAGTTCCTGGCACTGATTTTACATACAACGACGCGGTAAGGTTGTATTTGTGGGATAAATTTGAAATGAATATACCAGATATAGATGCAAACGAGATTACAGAACTTTCTAATGCTGTGAAAAAAGACCCTGCTTTACAAGCTTTTGCTGATAAATTAGGGTTAATATCAAGACAAGACGAAGGTTATGTTAAGCCAAGCGATACTTGGGACATTGGTGATATAAGGACAGATTTAGCCGACGCTACTGGTAGAGTTGGTAGAAAACAATTTTTTTCTGAGTTTGTAGAAAATTCAGACGCAATATTTTCAAAAGAAAATTTAAACAAAATAGAAGCTATATACGGTAAAGATTTTAGAGAAGCACTAGAAGACATGCTTTATAGAACTATAAATGGATCTGCTAGGCCTACTGGCCAAAACCGCATGGTAAATGAATTTGTAACTTGGTTAAATGGATCTGTTGGTGCAACAATGTTTTTAAACGTAAGATCGATGCTTTTACAGCAACTATCTAACATAAACTTTATAAACTGGGGTGACAATAATGTTTTTAAAGCAGCTAAAGCTTTTGCAAATCAAAAACAATATTGGTCTGATTTTACTGAGTTGTTTAGTTCTGATTACTTGAAGCAAAGAAGAGCTGGTATTGGTTTTGACGTTAACGCTGCTGAACTAGCACAAACTGTTGCAAAATCAAAAGAACCTGTTAGAGCAGCTATAAGGCTATTATTACAAAAAGGTTTTACATTAACTCAGCTTGGTGATAGCTTTGCAATTGCAACTGGAGGTGCTACAATGTATAGAAATAGAATAAATACGTATTTAAAACAAGGTTATAGTAAAAAAGACGCTAAAGCAAGAGCTTTTGAAGATTTTCAAGAAGTTGCAGAAGCAACTCAACAGTCTGCTAGACAAGATATGATTTCTTCACAACAAGCCTCCGTGTTAGGTAAGTTTATACTTGCTTTTCAAAATTATGGCTCACAAGTTGTAAGAATAAAAAAGAGAGCTGGTTTAGACTTGATTAATAGAAGAATAACACCACCGTACACAACACAAAAGCAAAGCGACACAGCTAATGTTTCTAAAATTATACACTATGCTGTTGTACAAAATGTGATGTTCCATGGTTTACAGACAGCTTTGTTTGCTTTAATGTTTACTTCCGATGAAGATGACATGGAAGCTAAAAAACAAATAGATAAAAAGAAAGAAAGATTTATACATGGTATGATAGACACTATACTAAGAGGTACAGGTATAGCTGGTGGTGTTGTTAGTGTATTAAAAAACACCGCTATAAAATGGGTTGATAACCAAAGTAAAGAAAGATGGAAAAGAGAAAAAAATATCATATTTAAAGAGCTTTTACAAATATCTCCTCCAATAGGCATTAAACAAAGAAAAATAGATCGTGGTGAAAGAAATTATTATTTTGACGAAAAAGCTGTGAAAAGCATGCCACTGTATGATATTGATAACCCTGTGTGGCCTTCTATATTTAGTGTTGTTGAAGGAGCTACTAACGTGCCTTTGCATAACACATATCAAAATATTATGAACATTCGACACGCTACTGATAGTGAACTTGAAACCTGGAAAAGATTACACTTAGTTGGTGGTTGGAGTAATTGGGATGTTGGTGTTAAAAACGAAGAAGTTGAAGCTGCTAAAAAAGCAGCCAAAAAAAGTAAAACAAAGAAAAACAAAACACTAGACGACGCGATATTTAACTCTTACTAAATGAAAAAACTTCTGATACTTCTTTTACTTTTATCTTGCACTAAAGAAGTTGATGATCTTGGCTTTAGAGTTTACACAATACCAGCTGGTGAGCATAGCTCAGGTAGTTTTATAAACCACCCG
>MDTG01070652.1_pt1 | contig 21815 bp, 15 predicted proteins | sample 811421 | NCBI WGS metagenome assembly MDTG01 (sample SAMN05326645, study PRJNA326480) | marine metagenome | isolation source: seawater | place: Pacific Ocean: South East | collected 2011 | reverse complement strand
GCCCCCCCCTGGAGGGCGGCCTTCGCGGTCGGAATGTCGCCATGCGCGGTCACCAGGATGGTGGCCGCATCCGGCTGCTGTTCCTGGACCAGGGAGAGGACGTCCAGCCCCGCCGACTCGTGTTCCATGACCAGATCGGTGACCACCACGTCGAAGGCACCGTGGATCAGCTCCTCCCTGGCGGACTCCAGGCCGTTGACGATCGTGCACACGTGCCCCGGCTTGCGCAGAGCCTCGGCCATGACGTCGGCGTGTTCGGGTTCGTCGTCCACCAGAAGCACCTGGGCCCGGGGGGGACTTCCTTCGGTTTCCATGCGGTTCGGTCCGGTCATGACAGGGATTGTAGGTCACTCCGCGCCTGCACCCGGCGGGTGTGGCCGAGACCCCTCTCTCGCCGATAGAGTTGGAGAGATGTCTTCCCGGAAGGTCCCCCCCCATCCCGACCCCCTCGACCCCGTTCGAGCCCCGGATCACGCCGAGGGGGCCCACGCCTCCTTGGACCCCTTTCGGGGACGTCGAATCCATCTCCTCGGGATCGGTGGCTCCGGGATGAGCGGGCTGGCCAGGATCATGATGGATCGGGGCGCACGCCCCAGCGGGGCGGACGCGATGGATTCGGAGGTCGTGTCCGGCCTTCGGAATCTCGGGATCGGCATCGCGACCGGTGATGATCCCGCCGCCTCGGAGATCCCCGGGGACTGCGAAATGGTGGTCTGCAGCGCGGCGATCGGCGAGGACGATCCCGCCCTTCGACAGGCGCGTGAACGAGGTATCAGGACCATCACCTACGCCGAGGGCATCGGCCTCGCGATGAAGGGACGAGTGGGGGTCTCGATCGCCGGAACCCATGGCAAGAGCACCACCACCTCCATGCTGGCCCACTGCCTCGTGGAGTGCGGACTCGACCCCAGCTACATCGCCGGAGCGCGATGTCCCCAGCTGGGAGGCGGCTCCCGGGTGGGCGCGGCGAGACTGGGAAACGACGATCACGAACGACCCGGCATCTTCGTCGCCGAGGCATGTGAGTTCAATCGGTCCTTCCACCGCCATCGCCCGACCCTCGCCCTTGTCAACAACGTGGAGGAGGATCACCTCGACTTCTACGGGTCGATCGACGAGATCGTGGAGAGCTTTCGTGACTTCGCTCGACTGATCCCACCCTTCGAGGAGGGCGGGAAGCTGCTCATCGCGCACGACAAGGGACATCGACGAGAAATCTGCACGGGACTGAACTGCGAGGTGAGGACCTTCGGTTTCGCACCCTCCGCCGACCACCAGATCATGCATGACGCCGCAGCCGGGCGAGTGGGACTGATGGAGGACGGTGCCTACGTCGCGGGGTGGAACACCAGGTTGGCGGGCGACTACAACGCCCTGAACGCTGGAGCCGCCGCGATCCTGGCCCACTGGCTGGGAGCGGAATGGGATGACATCTCTGCCGCCCTCGAGTCCTTCCGGGGAGTCGAGCGAAGAATGCAGGATCTAGGCACCGTCTCCACCCGGGATGGTGGTGAAGCCACGGTCCTCGATGACTACGGGCATCACCCGAGCGAATGCGAGGCCGCATTGCGGGCGATCCGGGCCTCGATGAGGCCGCGTCGGCTCATCTGCGTCTTCCAGCCCCACCAGCACAGCCGGACGCGTTTCCTGCTCGAGCAGTTCGCCCATGCCTTCAGCCAGGCGGATCTGGTCATCGTCCCCGAGATCTACTTCGTCAGGGACAGCGAGGAGGAACGACGGCGGATCTCCGCCTCCGACCTCGTCGACCGGCTCCGGGCCTCGGGAACCACCGCCATGCACGCCCACCCTTTCGAAGCGATCGTGGAGCACCTCGAGGAGGTGCTTTGCAACGACGACCTGGTGGTGGTGATGGGGGCGGGACCGGTCTGGCGGATCGGACACGACCTCGTCGCGCGCAATCGCGGGGAAGGCGAATGACCAGCCGATCCACCGCCGGCGGGATCTTCGGGGACCTCGACGTGCAGGTCGAACTCGACGCCCCGATCGGCCTGGAAAGCTGGTTTTGCGCCGGCGGTCGGGCGGACGTGCTCCTTCGCCCCCGAAATCCGGAAACCCTGGCGGAGATCGTGCGTCGGTGTCGCCGGACCGATACTCCGATTCGAATCCTCGGCGAGGGCGCCAATCTCCTCGTGGCGGACGAAGGCGTGGGTGGAATCGTGATCCGTCTCGATGCCCCGGCGTTCCGCGTCATCGAGCGCAACGCCGACGGGGAGGTCGATCTGATTCGGATCGGAGCCGGGGCGGACCTTTCCCGGTCGCTTCAGGACATGTCCAGAAGCGGGCTGGCCGGACTCGAGACCCTGATGGGGGTCCCCGCCTCGATCGGTGGTGCCATCCGCATGAATGCCGGAGGCCGCTACGGTTCGATCGGAGACGTGGTGCACGCGGTCGCATGCATCGACGTCCAGGGCGAGATTCGCGTGTACCCCGGATCGGAGTTGGACTTCGGCTATCGCCGGACCAACATCAAGGACCCCATCATCCTTTGGGCGGTGTTCAAGGTCACCCAGCAGGATCCGATCCAGCTCCGGGAGCGGATCAAGGAGATCGCCGCCTACAAGAAGAGCACTCAACCATCGCTCGCGGAGAAGTCCGCCGGCTGCATGTTCCGCAACCCGACGGATCCGGAATCCGGACAACCCGTCTCCGCCGGGCGGATCATCGATGAATGCGGACTGAAGGGGCTGAGAATCGGATCTGCATCGGTTTCGGAAAAGCATGCCAACTTCATCATGATCGATCAGGCCGGTCGGGCGGACGACGCCATCGCCCTCGGCGACGAGATCATCAGACGGGTGGGCGATCTTCGAGGCGTGGAACTCGTGCGCGAGGTCGTGGTCTGGAATCGCGATGCGGAGACCGGTCCTTGACATCGAACCCGAAGGTGATCGTGCTCATGGGCGGCCCCGATGCCGAACGCGAGGTCAGTCTCTCCTCTGGAGAACGGGTGACCGCGGCACTTGTTCGCCACGAGGACCTGACGGTGACATCTCGAGTGATTGACGCGCCGGAAGAGGAGGTGCTGCGATCGATGATCCGCTCCGTGGACGCGGACGTGGTCTTCCCGGTCCTCCACGGGGACTGGGGAGAAGGCGGGATCCTCCAGGGCCGGCTCGAGTCAATCGGGATCCCCTTCGTGGGCAGCGGGCGAGCGGCCTCGGAACTGGCGATGGACAAGATGCGGTCCAAGAAGGTCGTCGCGGAGCTGGGAATCCCCACCCCGACCGCGGCCACCCTCGCCCCCGGAGTGGAGGTCGACCTCGATCTTCCCCTGGTCCTCAAACCCGTCTCCGACGGATCCAGCGTGGGGGTCAGACCGGTGCGAACCGCGGAGGAGCTTGCTGCGGCGCGTCGCGAGCTCGAGCCGCGACACGACCGGATCATGGCGGAGACCATGGTCTCTGGTCGGGAACTCACCGTGGGATTCCTCGACCACCGGGTGCTGCCCCCGATCGAGATCATTCCCGCGAATGGTATCTACGACTACGAAGCAAAGTATGAACGTGACGACACCGAATACGTCGTCGCTCCGGGACTGCCCACGGACGTCGAGAAGGATCTCGCCCGCTGGAGCCGGATCATCCTCGAGGCGTTCGGAGTCCGGGACTTCGGCCGGGTCGACTGGCTGCTCCCCGGACCATCGGATCCGCTGCAGGGACCACAATTCCCCGAGATCAACACGATTCCCGGGATGACCGACCATTCGCTGGTTCCGATGGCTGCCGAAGCGATCGGCCTCCCGATGCCAGTCCTCTGCCGCCGCCTGGTCGAGGCGGCGATCGCCAGAGCCTGAGCTCGATGGCGGTTTCTGTGGATTCCCGGGGTGTCCGGTCGATGTCTGGAACATGGCCAAACGTCGAACCACTCGTGCCTCAGGAAGCAAATCAAGGTCCCCCAAGAATGGCGGTCCCGGATTCCTCGCTCGAATCAAGGAACGCCTGTCGCCCAGCAAGGGAATCCGCATCGGGCTGCAATCCGTGGGCTGGACCAGCCTGCTGGCTGGAATCGGCGTGGGAACCGCCATCGGACTGCCCGAACTCGAAGGTCGGGCGATGGCCCGAGACCATGCTCTGCCCGGCGAGATCCAAGTCGTCCTGCCCGAGCCCGGGTGGTACGCCGAACATCCGGAGTGGACGTTGCCCGAAGTGGAAGGTGAACTTCAGAATCTGATCCTGAATGCCGTTCACGACCATCCGAGATCACCCCGAGTGAGGGAGGGGCTCGTGGAAGCCCATCGCGAGCTCCAGAAATCCCACTGGTTCAAGAGGATCGATCGACTGCGGTGGGAGGACCCCCGAACCGTGGTGGTCGAAGGTGAGTGGGAACGTCCCGCCGCCTGGGTGACGGTCGGCATCGACGGTCGGGAACGAGACGTGCTGGTGGGGACGGATGGCAGACGTCTTCCGCTCGACCAGGAACCGAGTGACGGACGCCCCCGGATCGTCGGGGTCGAGCCGGATTCGATTCCGGAGATCGGCGACCATTTCGGAGACGAGGTGGTGGCGGGGATCGCCCTGCACCGCCTGCTTTCATCATTCCCCTGGAACGATCAGATCAGTTCCGTCGACGTGTCCGGCCTGGCCTCCTCCACCGAAGGTCTCGTGATCCGAACCAATCGGGAGTGCTCGATCATCTGGGGCGCTTCCCCGGAGACCAGGGTCGACGCCAGCGAGGTGACGGTCAGGCAGAAGATCGATTTCCTGAACTACTTCGATCGAAGCTTCGGTCGAATCGATGCCAAGTGCTCACGGATCAGCGGAGCGGGAAGAGTCGATCTGAGGATCGACTACGCCCTGTGGATGGCGATCGACGGAGATGGGAATCCATCCAATCCGCGATGAAACCGGCTTTTCGGTCTATGCTCAGCCGATGAGTCCACCCGAACGGGAATCCCAGGCCCCGCCGATCGACCTCCCCCGCGGACTGGTCTTCGGGGCCAGCGCCTGGCTGGCGGCTTCCTGGATCATCTCCATCGGGATCCGCCCCCCCGTCCAACCGACCTCCATCTCCTACACCCCCGCTGCGAGGATGCTGGTGGTAGCCACCATGATCGGCATCATCATCGCATGGCCGTTGCTCAGGCTCTCCGCCTCCCGACCGACGAGACCGCTGATGAGCGCGATTCTCGACACGGTGTCGCTCGTGGCCCTGACCCAGATCGTGATCTGGCCGCTGCGCCTGGTGACCACATGGTCGGTCACGCGGAACCTCACGATCTCCCTGGATCTTCTCGCGTGCACCATCTTCGTCGGAGGGCTGCTGGCATTGACCGCGGTCACCCGCCGAGGCGGTACCGCGTGGATGCTCGCCCTGATGGGCCTGGTGGTGGCCCCCCCCTTGCTGGGACTCTTCGTACCGATGGATCCGATCCACTCACCCAGTCCCCTGCTCAGGATCTGGGCGCTGGCCGGTGGCGGTCCGGGCCCCCTCGGTACCGCCGCATGGTCGGGAGGGGCGTTCATGGCCGCCATGGGCGTGGCCCTCTGGTTGACCGCCGCCCGCATTTCACCAAGTCCACTGGCGGATCAGGACGGACTTCGCTAGCCTTTCACCCGTAATGGCACTAGGAAGGACCGCCTCGCCGCCGTGCGGCGGGGCCTTCTTTTTCCGCTCGCACGATCATCGAGTGGTCCAGTTCCCGGAGACCGAGATGGAATTCCTCACCAGGGCCGACAAGGACAATCTCGAGCAGGAGCTCAAGGATCTTCACGCCAGAGGCAAGGAGATCGTCGTCCGCATCGCGGAAGCCAGAGCCCTCGGAGACCTCAAGGAGAACGCGGAATACCACGCCGCTCGCGAGGATCAGGGAATGAACAACGCGAAGATCAAGGAGATCGAGGGTCGTCTCGCGAACTGCCAGGTCACGGATGAACTCGACATTCCGGAAGACATGGTCTTCGTCGGCGCCACCGTGAAGCTGAGGGAAGTGAACACCAATGACGAGGACCTCTACAAGATCGTCGGGACCGCCAGTGGAGACTTCTCCCATGACTACATCGAAGTCACCAGCACCAGCCCCCTGGGAGAGGCGTTGATGAAGGCCCGCGTCGGCGACGTCGTCCGAGTCGATCTTCCCAAGGGGCCGACCCAGTTCGAGGTTCTGGAACTCGCCTGACCTCTTCGGCGTGGCCCGTTCATCGAGACGGTCCCGTCTGCCGACGGGAATGCCATGCCTGAAATCTTTCGCCACATCGATCAATACGGACTGCTGGGAGAATTGATCCTCCTGGTGGACCTGCTGGCCAGGCTGACCCTGGTGACGATCGTCCTGTCCCAGCGCAGGCGAAGTCCGGAATCCCGTCTGGGTTGGATCCTGCTCCTGCTCGGGGTGCCGCTGTTCGGGACCCTGATCTTCCTCCTGGTCGGCGAGACCCGACTCGGCAGGATTCGAATCGGGCGGCACCGTCGAATCCTGAAGGCACTCGATCGCCCGGAGATCCACGCCGAGAGCGACCCCTCGGTCCTCGCCCACTCGCTTCTCGACCGACCGGCATCGCACCTGGCTCGTCTCGCCGAGCAGATCAGCGGCGGAGCTCCGGTTCGTGGCAACCAGATCCAGCTCTACGGCGACACCGACGACGTCATCGCGCGGATGGAGGAGGACATCGACGCGGCGACCATCCACTGCCACTTCCTCTTCTACATCTGGCTCGACGACGATGCGGGAACGCGGATCGGCGAAGCCTTGATGCGAGCGGTCGCCCGGGGCGTGGTCTGCCGGGTGCTCGTGGACGGGGTCGGAAGCAAGGCCTTCCTCCATTCCTCCCTCGCGGGAAGGATGCGGGCCGCAGGGGTGCGGATACAGGCGGCACTGCCCGCCAGCGCGTTGCGGGCGCTCTTCTCCCGCATCGACCTCAGAAACCACCGGAAGATCGCGGTGATCGACCACGAGACCGCGTGGACCGGCAGCCAGAATCTCGCGAAAGCAAGCTTCGCTCCCAAGCCGCGGTTCGCGCCGTGGGTGGATTGCGTGGTCCGCCTGGTCGGCCCGGTCGCGAGAGAGCTCCACCTGCTCTTCGTGGAGGGGTGGTACCTCGACACGGACGAATCGCTGGTCGACGAACTCATGAAGCCCGTCCCCCCCCGCGAGCAGGGGGTCATCGCCCAGGTCGTGGCTTCCGGCCCCAACTTCAGGAACCATGCCGCGACCCAGCTGATCCAGTCCTGCATCCACGAGGCCGACCAGCAGATCGTGCTCACCACCCCCTACTTCGTTCCGGACATCGCCACCATCGTGAATCTCGCCACCGCCGCTCGCCGGGGGATCGAGGTGACGGTGGTGGTGCCGCGTCGCAACGACTCCCGGCTGGTCGCTCTGGCCAGCCGTTCCAACTACGGGCCGCTTCTGGAGGCCGGGGTGCGGATCCTGGAATTCGAGGGCGGACTGCTCCACGCCAAGACCATCACCGTGGATCGTCGCATCGGACTGGTGACCAGTTGCAACCTCGACCGCCGCAGCTTCGACCTGAACTTCGAAGCGGGAGTCCTGATCTTCGACACCGACTTCGCCAGCAACCTGCGATTCCTGCAGCAGTCCTACATGGAACGAAGCGTCACGGTGGACCTCGACGATTGGAACCACCGAAGCCGGTTTCGAAACATCCTCGAGAACGCGGCCGGACTCCTCTCCCCGCTGCTCTAGGAGGTCGAAGGTCAGGGCCGTGCGACCGAAACCCGCTCGCCGGCCTTTGCGCGGCCGCGACGGATCGAGCCGTCCGGCCAGCGGACCTCGATCTCGATCACCTCGCGGTCATCGGATCCGAGTCCGAAGTGCGCCTCCGGCGGCAGGTTGGACTGGAACGGACCACCACCTCGGATCCACCGCCGCTGGGTGCCGCCCGCAGACCGGATCGCCACCTCGGCCCCGAGGGCGGGAACCGGTTCGACCACGATCCAGTCGTCTTTTCGATCGTGCAGGTTCTCGATGAATCGCAGGGAGCCGTTTCGTTCCGCGACGAGCATGTCGACATCGCCGTCGCGATCGAGGTCCGCGAAGATCGCGGCTCGATCATGGCGGGCGTCGGTCAGCCACTGGTTCGCCGCGACCAGAATCGAGCGTTCGGGATCCGATGGATCGACGAAAAGAAACCGGTCCCCTTCCCGGATCCAGAGCCCCGGCGCCTGGGCGTGGGGGCTGTCCATCGATTCCAGGCTCGCCTGCGGATAGACGTGCCCGTTGAAGGCCAGGAGATCCTCGTCGCCGTCGTGATCGAGGTCGACGAACTCGGTGGCCCAGCCGAGCATCGGACGGGAACCCTCCGCGAGTCCCATCGGGCGGGTGCGGTCGTCGAAGAATCCGTCCTTGTTCACATGAAGCGTGTTGGTGTCGCTGGAGAAATTGGTGCTGAAGAGATCGGGAGTGCCGTCACCATCCACGTCCCCGATCGCCATGCCCATGGTGGCCTGGGCGTCGCCTTCGCGATTCATCGCCACTCCGCTCCGAATCGCGACCTCCTCGAAGCGCCAGTCTCCAAGGTTTCGGTGGTACTGGTTGGGGTGCGAGTCGTTGCCGACCAGGACGTCCTGCAGACCATCGCGATCGAAATCCGCGATCACGAGGTTCAAACCGTAACGATCCACGGCCGGAACGTCCCTGGATTCGAAACGATCCCCGAGGTTCTCGAACCATTGATCCCCCCTGGCCTCGAGTCCTCTCGGGCCCGAGAGAACCTCCATTCCACGGAAGGTGGAGGTTCCGGGTGGATGGGAGGGATCGAAGTCCAGGTAGCCAACCGCGACCAGGTCGAGATCACCGTCGCCATCGAGATCTCCAAGCCCCACCGAGGATGACCAGCCGGGATCGAGCCCCAGCCCCCAGCGATCGGTCGCATCCTCGAAGGTTCCGTCCCCACGTCCCAGCCAGAGCCGGTCCGCGCCGAGCGTCGCGATGACCAGGTCCTGGTGGCCATCGCCGTCGACGTCACCGGCCGCGACCCCGAAGCTCCAGTCACGATGGTCCTCGAGTCCGGAACCCGTCGTCGCATCCTCGAATTGAAGTCGTCCGCTCTCGATGAGGAGATTGCGAAGGTAGATCGCTCCCGGTCCCTTCGACGGAGCATCGAGTGTCGACCCGTTGGGAACCACCACGTCCAGGTCCCCGTCGCCGTCGGCATCCAGGACACCAAGTCCGGTCCCCTTCACCTCGAGGATCGTGGTCGCGGGATCCCCTCCGGTAGTGATCCGGATCCCCGAGAGTCCGACATCCCTCGCCGGTTGTGCGCATCGAATCAGAGCGACTCCGCCCGCATCGGATTCCTCACCGCCGACCGCCGCGTGATCCGTTGCATCACCACCGCATCCGAACAGGAGCAGTGGAATCAAGAGATGGATCCGGAGATTCATCCGCCCTCCTCGGAACCCGGCGGATTCTCGTCCACCGGTGCGCCCACCCTGATCCGAGCGTTCCGCGCTTCACCGGCCGCCCACGCGGCCTTTGAAGGATCACCGAGCCGGGCATGACCCCGGCTCAGCTTCGACCATCCCTCGTAGTGATCTGAAAACTGGATCACGCCCTTGTGGAAGGAACGAGTCGCTTCCTCGAAACGTCCGAGCTCCCAGAGGGCGTCACCCCGCCTGATCCAGGTCTTCCCGATCGAACGACGGCGGTTCGAGCCCGCGGACTCCAGCTCGAGGGCGAGATCCAGCGATGTCAGCGCCGCCTGGGAATCTCCGGTCTCGAGCAAGGACACCCCCCGGCCGAAGGCGGAATCGGGGGATCGAGGAACGAGTTCGAGGTGATCCGCGAACGCGACTTGGGACTCGCGTGGTCGCCCCAGGTAGAAGAGGCACCAGCCTCGAAAGTGCTGGATCGAATCACGCCCGGAAAAATCGCGGCTTTCGAGCCGGAGGTCATCCAGGATCCCGAGTGCGACGGCGTAGTTACCTTGCTTCTGGATCGCCACCGCCCGAAGAAGGACCGGCCGGGGATGATTCGGGTGATCGGCGAGGACCGCCTCGAAGGCCGCCTGGGCTTCGGCATAGCTGCCTCCCGAGAGAAGCTGCAGGCCCAGATCGATCCGACGATCATCGAGGGCCACCACCGCAGCTCCGGCCGGCGAGGAGGAATCGGGTGCCGCTCCAAGGTCCGATACCTCGCTGCAGCCCCCGCACATCCCCAGAAAAAGAACCAGCAAAGCCGGATGGTGATGTCTGGAGGATGGAACGAACCTGCGTGCTGCCATCGTGAGCCTTGTCATGCGTGTACATCAGAATCGCGGATCTTCGGATCCACTTTCGGGTCCCGTCCGATGTTTCCCGCCCCAGAGATCCAAATCCCGTCCCGGGAGTTCTCGAAGGACTTGCACTTTCTGGGACCCCGATCGGGATTCCTGCATCTGATCATTGGACCCGACTTCGTCATGGGGTCACAATAGGATGTTCGAGGATATCCACCGTTCCCTGCCCCAGACCAGCAGTTGAAGAAACCAGAGACCAGAGACCAGATCCCACCGCATCAGGACAGGGCGGTAATAGTTCGATGGAGTCGATCGTGAGCACGAATTCCCAGAGTGGAAAATTGGCTGCGATCGCGCTCTCCTCGGTGGCGGTGGCCTTCTCCATCTCGAGTTCCTCCTCGCACGCTGATCCGCATGGAGATGAACGTCGACGTGGCCCGGTCACGATTCCCCAACCCCCCATCGGGGCTCCGATCCAGGGACTCGACTCGACGCAACTCGACCAGTTCTTCCAGGGCAAGGGGCTTTATTCGCTGCCCATTCCGGTCGAGGACGGACTCGGTCCCATCTTCAACAAGTCGAACTGCCGATCCTGCCACTCGAATCCGGATGGAGGCCCTGGCAACATCGCGGTCACCCACTTCGGCTTCCTCGACGAGAAGAGCGAGGAAGGCTTCACCGTGCTTCCGGGAGGAACCCTTCTCCAGCTCGTCGCCATCAATGACCCCAGCGGTGGAACGGTCTCCTGCGCGGAGGTGTTTCCCGTCGAGGCAAACTTCGCCACCAGTCGAATCACGCCCGGCATGATGGGATACGGCCTGGTCGAGGCCATTCCCGACGCCCAGATTGTGGCCCATGCAGATCCGACCGATTCGGATGGAGACGGCGTCAGTGGACGCGTGCACTGGGTGGAGGATCTGGCGGCCCCCGATGGCTCCCCGCTGCGGGTCGGTCGATTCGGATGGAAGTCGATCATCGCGACCATAGAGCACTTCTCCGGCGACGCGAGCCTGATGGAAATGGGGCTCACGAACCAGATTCTGGGCGAAGAGACGCCTCCGAACGGGGACATGGCGGTTCTGAACGCCTGCGACGACTTTGCCGATCCGGAGGATCATCCCGACCGAGAGGGGTTCACCTTCGTCGACCGAGTGACCCACTTCCAGAGATACATGGCCCCCCCTCCGCAGGCACCGCGGGGCGGCATGCACGGCGAGGCGGTCTTCATCGATGCGGGCTGCAACACCTGCCATGTCGCGTCCTTCACCACTTCCGCAGACCCCGGACTGGAAGAAGCCCTTCGCGGCCAGGTGGTCCGCCCTTATTCCGACTTCCTCCTGCACGACATGGGGCTCCTCGGTGATGGGATGCCCCAGGGCTCCGCCGAGGCGAACGAATTCCGAACCACGCCGCTGATGGGTGTGGGCCGGCGGCTCGCGATGATCCATGACGGTCGAATCTCCGGAGGAACCATCGAGGATCGTCTTCATCTGTCGATCTCCCTGCATGGCCCCTTCGGCGAGGCCGCGGCCAGCGCCGAGGCCTACGCCCTCCTCGAGAAGGACGACCAGGCGGCGCTGATCGAATTTCTGAAGTCCCTCGGCCGGGCCGACTTCGACCATGTCGAGGACGACACGATCGATCTCCAGGACTGGTCGGTCTTTCTCGCCTGTTCCCAGGTCAACGAGGCCATCACTCCGGACACCCCTTGCGGGATCTCGGACATCGACCAGGACGGGGTCATCGACGATTTCGATCTCGCCTCGTTCCTCCTCGCCTTTTCGGGCGAAAACGGGGATTGCGACGAGGACGGCGAATCCGATCTGGAGGAGATCTTCAACGGAGCCCCGGACGGTGATTCCGACGGCGTCCCCGACGATTGCGACGCTGGATGCCTCGGAGACCTGAACGGGGATGGGTTCGTCAACGGAGGCGATCTCGGACTCGTTATGGTGGCATGGGGCACGACCGGGGGCGGCCCGGCGGACTTGAACGACGACGGCATCGTGAATGGTGCCGATCTCGGCCTGATGTTCATCGGTTGGGGCGTGTGCCCCTGATCGATGCAGCGCGACCCCCTCTCCGAAGGGATCGGTCGACTTGGAGTGAGTGAAACGTACTCCCGCGAACGCGGGACGACTGGAGAGCCAGATGCGACTCGGCAGAAGAATCGGAACCAGGCTCGGCCTCGCCGCCGCAGCGACCATCGTGACCGTGGCACACGGCCAGTGGGCGGACTACGTGGAGGCCACCGATTCCCGGCTGGTCATCGACGCCCTCTACTCGGTGAACGACAACATCGAGAAGGACTTCGCCTGGGCCGACTTCGACCAGAACGGCTGGATCGACATGGTGATCGTTCGGAAGTTCCCCGGGTCGATCGAAGGCGGAGCCAAGAACATCCTGCTCATGAACGAAGGCGGAGTCCTGGTCGACAGCACCGACCAGTATGCGACCGCCTCCAACACCCCCGGCGACAACGGCTTCTTCTCCCTCACCAACGATCGCGACGTGAAGGTCGCCGACTTCGACAACGACGGCTGGCTCGACCTCGTCACCTCGACGACCATGAGCGACAACCAGAGTGTCCGGATCGGACAGCCCCGCATCTACATGAACCTCGGCGAAGACGGCAAGGGGAACTGGCAGGGCTTCCGCTTCGAGGAGGACCGCATTCCCGAGCTCTTCGCGAAGAACGGGTCGGCGGCGAATCCCCGGGCGTGCGCCATCGACGTTGGTGACCTCAACGGCGACGGCTACGCCGACTTCTACTTCGTCGACTACGACACTCCCGAGACCAGCGGAACGATCTGCATCGATCTCAACGGCGACGGTGACACCGACGACGTCGTCGACGGCGTCAGCGAGTGCAACCAGTCCCCGGGCGAGACCGCGTCCAAGGACTACGACGGGAAGCTGATCTTCAACCGGGGAGCCAAGAACCCCGGCTACTTCTACGACACCACGACCTCGAGGATGTCGAGCAGCCAGCTGGCCCAGGCCTTCGGCAACGAATGCGCGATCCGCGACGTGAACGGCGACGGCATGCTCGACGTGATCCGGGTCAACACCCTGACCAGCGGCCAGGACATCGCGGTCCTCTACCAGGGCAACGGAGGCAGCTGGTCGGGACCGCACCAGATCACGGCCGGAGCCCCCTACGGCATGAACGCCGCGGACCTCGACAACGATGGAGACATCGACGTCGTGACCGCCGACGACGGGCAGGACGCCTACATCATCAACAACGGCAACAACGGAGCCGGCCAGGCGACCTGGACCCGCTACACGATCTCCGACTCGCTCAACGAGTTCGGCAACTCGATCCAGTTCGGGGACCTCGACAACGACGGCTGGACCGACATGCTGATCGCCGATGTCGACTCCGACCTCGGCCCGTTCTGCCCGAGTTCCGGGCGACGGATGCACATCTACCGTAACACCGGAATCACGAACGCCCTCTTCGAGGAGGACGAGCTGATCCTTCCCGAATGGGCGCTGCAGTCCACCTACGACTCCGCTCCGATCGACATCAACAACGATGGATGGCTCGACCTGGTGATCGGTGGCTGCTACGGACTCAGCGTCTGGATGAACAACCCCCCCATCGGAATCGAATTCGGATTCCCCTCCGGAGTCCCCGGCTCGACCGAACCCGGCGTCTCGATGGACATCGCGGTCGACATCGCCACGATCGGCGACACCCTCGATTCCGGAAGTCCGGCGATCGAGATCACCGTGGACGGCAACTCCCCGATCACCATTCCCATGAGTGGTTCGGGCACCAACTGGGTCGCCACCCTTCCCGCGTTCGATTGCGGCCAGGACGTCGGATTCGTCTTCACCGCCCGCCTCCAGGGCGGAGGCGAGTATCGAGAACCCGTGGTCGGGGAATACGCGCTCGAGATCCTCACCGACCTCGTGATCGCGTTCGAGGACGACATGGAATCCGGCGCCAACGGCTGGACCACCGCCAACGAGGGCGCCACCGCGGGAGCATGGGAGATCGCCGATCCCATCGCGACCACCAGTGCCGGTCTTCAGTACGCACCCGGTGACGCATCCAGCGGAACCTTCTGCTGGGTGACCCAGAACGGGCTCCCCGGCGGATCCGCGGGCAGCGCGGACCTCGACGGAGGCCCGGTCACCCTGACCTCGCCGGCCTTCGACCTGTCCGGAGGAGACGCGACCGTCTCCTTCAACTGGTGGTTCGTCAACGACGACTTCGGTACTGCGGCCCAGGACACCCTCCTGGTCCAGATCAGCGACGGCGGTCCCTGGGTCACGGCCCGCGCCATCACCAACGGCACGGCAGGTTGGAACAGCACCTCGTTCCAGGTGAGCGACTACCTCACTCCGGGCGGGAACGTCCAGATCCGTTTCCAATCGGCGGACAGCCCCAACAACTCGCTGACGGAGGTTGCCATCGATGACTTGGTCGTCCAGCGAATCGAGTGCGAGGTCGATGCCTGCCCCGCCGACATCAACGGCGACGGTTCGATCGGCGGCGCCGACCTCGGTCTTCTGATCGCGGCCTGGGGAACCAGCAACGCCGACCTCAACGCGGACGGCAACACCGATGGTGCCGACCTCGGCCTGCTCATGGCGCTGTTCGGGACCGACTGCTGAATCTTGTTCGGTGAATCAAGAATCTGAACGCCCCGCCGGCCGCATGCCGGCGGGGTTTTTCATCCGATTCGATTCAGCGTCCGTAGCGAACCCGCCCGGGTTCGATGGGGCCTTCGATGTTCGTGACCTGGCCGTCCGGCCATCTGATCTCGATCGCGTCCAGGGCCGGCGCATCCCCGAGACCGAAAACCGCCACCGGTTCGACCTGGGAGAGGTAGCTTCGAGTCGGCATGATTCTTCGAATCATCGTGTCGTCTCCAATCCTTGCGTGGATCACCGCCCCGATCCCTCGGGGATTCCCGGCGGTGCCGTCGAGGCGGACCTGTACGCTTCGCCCCCCGGATGCATCGTTGCGAAGCACCATCGCCGGTCCTGCCACCTGGGTCAGAACCAGATCGAGATCACCGTCGAGATCGAGATCGCCGCTGGCGAGGCCGCGTCCGACCACCGGGGTTCCGAGGTCACCGAGCGCTTCGACCGGGACCTCGCGAAAACCACCACCGGCACTGCGGGGACGTCCGCGAAAGACCTGCGCCGCCTGTCGGTAGGACTGACTGGACTGGACGACCGTGATCTCCTCCTCGAGATGGCCGTTGGCCTGAACCAGGTCCTCGACTCCGTCGAGATCAAGGTCGTTGAAGAGCAGGCCGAAGGTGAGCGCCCGTCGAGTGGCTCCGGAGATGCCTTCCGCCGCCGCATCGTCGAAGAAGCCGGATTCCCCTGGTCGACGGATGAAGAGGGAGCTCGGTTCGTTGGCGAAGTTGCCGATGGCGACCAGGGTCTCCTCGCCGTTGCGTCCGGGTCGGGAGGCAACGTCCACTCCCATCGCTCCGGTGGCCGCTCCCGAACGATCGAATGCCACCCCGAGCCTTCGACCCCGTTCCTCGAACCGTCCGGATCCGTCGTTGATCCAGGCGGCGTTGGGGGTGGTGTCATTGGCACCGATGATGTCGAGATCCCCATCGGAGTCCAGGTCGACGAGGCTGATGGCGAGGCCCTTGCCTTCCGGATCGCCGGTCTGCGGATTGGCCTGCCGCAGGCCTCTCTCCTCGGCCCGGTCCGTGAAGACGGGGTCTCCGCCACCCTCCGGGCGTTCATTGAAGAGGAGGAAGGGAACCGTTCCCGCGAATCCGGTGGGAGGACCGTAGGCACGCCCGAGACCGTCGATCCTGAAGTCCACGGCGGCATCGATCTGCGGAGTCCAATCCACGTAGCAGAGACCCACGAGATCGAGGTCGTCGTCGCCGTCGAGGTCCGCGAATCCGACCGCGGTGCTCCATGCATGGTCGTCTGGAATCCCCCATTCCTCGCTGGCATCCACGAATCGGATGTCACCCGCTGATGATTCGTTTCGAAACAGGCGATCACGACCCATCATCGACAGGTAGAGATCCTCGTCTCCGTCTCCATCCACGTCCCCCGCCGCGACGCCCATGCCATGACCCGGCACCGACGGAATGCCCTCGACCCTCGTGAAGCTTGGAGAGCCGTCCGGCTGCATGCCGTTGCGGTAGACCACGATCGCCTCCCGCGCTGAATCATCGAGAAGATCCCCTCCGTCGACGAAGACCAGGTCCGGTCGATCGTCGCCGTCCAGATCCACGATCGCGACGCCGCCTCCGAGCGACTCGGGAAGAAGCTTTCCGCCTCGAGCCCCGTTGTCCCGGTCGAAATCGACCCCCCACTCCGAGGCCATCTCCGTGAACGGCATCTCGAGATCCACCACATCCGGTGCCGGGGATCGATCGATGGTCGGCGCCTCGACCCGGGCCTCGTCCGCGACCCGTTGTTCCTCCACATCGAGCAGGGTGCGGGCGAGCAGCACGCCTCCGACCACGATGCCGATCCCACCGAAGACGATGAGACTCCTGCCGAAGGCGACACCGATCACCTCGTCCTTGTTGCGAGAGGGCTGGGATCCGGACGGAGTCATCGTGGTTCATCCTCGTCAAGGGCGTCGATCATTGCCGCGTGGTCGGATGGATCGAAATCGAGAGGTCGGGAGAGATCGTAGATGGCGATCGGCTCCGCGGCATGATCCGCGATCTCGCTTCTGCTCCGCGCCATCCGGATCGCCCGGTCACGCGCGTTGTTGTCGGGGCGAATGATCTCGAATTCGGCCTGCGCCCTCCTCGCGCCCTCGACGTCACCCTCGGCATCTCGAATCCTGGCCGCGAGGAACCAGGACTGGGGACTCTGGGGATTGAGCTCCAGGGACCTGGATACGGCCTGCGAGGCCAGGGCCACCTGTTCCACGTAACGCTCATCGGTCGACGCCCGACGGGCGAGCTGGAAACGCACCGTCGCGAGTTCGTTCCAGACCCGTTCATCCAACGAGAAGTCGTATCCACGCTCGACCGCCACCGGGTAGCGGGCGGCGATGATCCGCTCGAGCCGTCGAATGGCTTCCTCGAGATCCCCCTGTTCACGAGCGGCTGCGGCCGCATACCAGTCCAGGGCCCACGGCCACTTGAGTTCGGGATTCTCCGCCGCCCGAGCCAACGCCTCCCCCGCGTCGTCCACCCTTCCCTCGATGAGCATCGCCCGCCCCTGGTTGAGGGCACCGTCGGCTAGGCCCAGCGCTTCGACTTCCGCGAAGACCTCGATCGCCTGGGCAAGCTGCCCCTTCGCCACGCCGCCTCCGGACCCCGCTCTCACCAGGCCGATGCCGTAATCGTTCCACCGCTGCCAGTCGGGAGCCTGCAGCGTGGTCGTCGATTCGAGTCTTCCGCCGCGTCCCACCGGAATCGTGATCGTCGTGTCCGCCAACTCCAGGATTGGCAGCTGCTTGAGAAGATCGGTCCCCTTCTCCTCACCGAATGCATGTCGCATCAGGGCTGAATTGAACTTTCGGTAACGAACCCGGCCCCGTATCACCAGCTCCCCGCTCGCATCGGAGGGCACGTCGATCCGGTAGTGGGTCAGATCGGCCGCCCCGGGCGGGATCTGGTGGTTGTAGAGAGGAACGAAGATGTCCTCCGGATTTCTCGCCTCGATTCGGTTGCCTTCCCGGTCGAGCAGCCAGACATCGAGGAATTTGGACCAGGGATCGATCACCCCGTCGGAAGCGATCGCTCCACTGCCCCCGATCGAACGGCTCCCGGCATCCGGCGCGGGTCTCATGCCGACGTCGATCTCGATCCAGATCTCGTTCGAATCCGCGGTGCCCTGGGTGAGCGGGTGACCGAGTCCGAGGGTTCGGGTGACACTTTCGAGCAACACGGTCTCGCCGGGTACGACCCACACCGGATCCATGCCCACCGGACCGCGAAAAGCTCCGTCCACCCGCCCCCCCTCGCGAAGACCGATGAGGTCGATTCGCAACACGTCCTCGTTGAGTCGGCTGCAGGCATCGACCACCCGCTCCAGACGGGCACTGGCCTCCTCGCTCGGCGAGAGCGCGGCCTCGATCGCGGAGACTCCGGTGTTGGCCGCATGGAATCCATGATGATGGATCGTGGGCTCCCCGCTGTCGTCACGAGGACGGGCCGCGATCTCGTCGGAGGACACCAGTGGCATGTGACAGACGTTGCAGTCCGTGCTCGTCTTCCCCGGCCAGTACCAGGATCCGATTCCTCGCCCTGAAACTCCAGAGAGACGCCAGGTGTCGTAGTGGTTCTGTCCCGGAAGCCACTTGTATCCGTTCAAGGCCTCGGGAATGAAGACCTTGTGGCAGGTTCCGCAGAATTCGGGGCTCGAGTGGACGGGCTTGAGAAAGGTCTTCTTGTGGAAATCCGGCTTCGCGAGGATCAACTGGCGGTTGACCCACTGCAGGAACGACGAATCGCTGAAGGCGAATGGATATCGCGGAGGATCACGGAAGGTGTAGGAGGCGTTCCCGAGGGTGGAGACATCCTCGATGCCGTGGCAGACGATGCAACCGATGCTCGCGCTTCCCAGCGGATCCCGGGAGACCTCTTCCGCCATCGCCGGGTCGGTCCAGCGATCCTGCTCCCAACTTCCGGACATGAGGATGGCCGGATCGTGGCAACCGGCACAGAATCGACTGGGCCCCAGATCGTCGAATCGATCGAGCATCGCCTGGCGGGTGTTCCGTACCGAGAATGCGTAGACGGGGTTGTTGAAGGAACTCGCGGCATGGACGGAGTCCGACCACTGGGCATGAGCGTCCTGATGACACTGAAGACAGTGATCGTTGCCCAGCAGATGCTCAAGAGGCACCGTCTCGCGATCCGCGGTCTCGACCAGGGATGGACTGAACCGATCCACGCTGGAACTCGAGAGGGCGACCAGGCCTCCGCCTCGCGCTGGAGTAGGGGGAGGCGCCATGGTGGCGGCAACCGCGACGAAGACGCTGACCAAGCCGCCGAACGCCCAGGGAATGCTTCGCTGCCAGGCGAGCCGCGGGCCCACCAGGCGGTGGAGGATGAACAACCAGATCGCGAAGAGCGGACTCAGGGCGTGCGTCCAGAAGATCACTCTTCGCGCCGTGGGCTGGTCGATTCCGAACCGGACCCCCCCGATTTCGACCCGGACCAGCAGGATTCCGGTCACCAGGAGGGCGACCCCGACCCAGAGAAGTCCCCAGCCGACCGCCACCGCCCTTCGATTCGGCCGAAACCGACCTCGCCAGGCGTGCCGGGTGCCGTAGATCACGAAGGGAACCAGAAGCAGCAGACCGAGGGCCAGGTGCACCAGGATCGCCCACAGGTAGCCCTGATTCTCACGGGACACCCCCGTCCACCATGCCACGATGTCGACACTGGACAGGTAGATGCTGTCGAGAACCAGGATCCCGAAAAGCACCAGCAGGATCCGAAGCCAGACCCGAAGTCCGCGAGTGACCACCGGGCCACCCGGACCGCGTCGATTCGAAGGGACCTCGGTGGTCCTTTCCAACGGCATCTTCTGATCACGAACCGGGGTTGGCGAAGTCTCGGACATGCTCAAGACGGCTCCGTCTTGTTCATCGACAGCACCGACGAATTTGGTCGACCTGTGGTGACCCCGAGAAACCGTTTCACGACCTCGAGCAAACCCTGGATCGAACCATCAGTGGGGTATTTCCTTCACGGCATTCCTGTTCCAGGCCGGGACGCGAACGACGATCGGCCCATCCCCCTCGATCAGACACTGGCACGAGAGTCGACTGTCCATCTGAAGACCGGGGGCCTCCTCCACGCGATCCTCCTCGTCCTCCTCGCTTTCGGAGATGTCGTCCATTCCCTGCTCGACGTACACGTGGCAGGTGGAGCAGGCACAGACGCCTCCGCATGCATGCTCGATGTTGATCCCGTTTTCGATGGCGAGTTCGAGGAGACTCTCCTTCTCTCCGCCCATCAGGTCCCATTCGGCGCGGTCCGAATCCGTCAACCCGTCTGGGTCTTCGAGGATGAACTTGACTGGTACGACGGGAGGGCCATGCTCCTCGCCGCTGTGCTGCATGTGCATGGTCGTGATCCGGGGTTGATGCGACCTGAATGATCTACATGATCGTACCTCGGCGAGCCTCTCGTCGAGGGGGCAAGCACCGATCATCATAGACCTTCACGCTCTTCTTTCCTCACGGGATGTCCCCCCGGGATGCTAGGCTTCGTGATCCGGGAGGGAAAACCTCCCAGCCCAACCGCGAGGATTGCCCTGAGATGAGCGAGACCCGCCCATCCCCGAATCCAGATTCAGTGATCACCCCCGATCCCCTAGAACTCACGGGATCGGCATTCGTCGCCGCGTGCCGCAGCGCCCGGAACGCTCCGAGAGGGCTCGAGGCGCTGGCGGCCTATCGAGAATTCCACCGATTCGGGTCGGTTCCGGCCGGAACCAGCCCCCGATTGCACCCGATCGGGAAGCAGGAGGTCGAGGGCGAGACGATCAAGTTCACCCTTCAGCTCGCGGACGGGGTGGAAACGGAATCCGTCCTCATCCCCATGAGACGACGAGATGGTTCGACGACCCGGACCCTGTGCGTCTCCAGCCAGGTCGGCTGCGCCATGGGCTGTCGATTCTGCGAAACGGCCCAGATGGGGCTGGTGAGAAACCTCGGGATCTCCGACATCATCGCCCAGTGGCATGCAGCCACGCATCAGTTGAGACAACGACCGAAGAACATCGTGTTCATGGGAATGGGCGAACCGACGGACAATCTCGACGCCGTCCTCCCCGCGATTAGGATTCTCGCCGATCACGACGGGCCCGCCATCGCCGCGTCCAACATCAGCGTTTCGACCGTCGGCAACCCCAAGGGGATCCGCACCCTAGGCACCCTTGCCGCGGAACCAGGCTTTCATCGTCTGAATCTCGCGGTGAGCCTCAACGCCCCGAACGATCGAATCCGGGCCGAGATCATGCCGGTCGATCGGGCCTGGCCGATGGATGACCTCATGGACGCGATGCAATCGTGGCCGGGGCGGCCAAAGTCGGCGATCTGCATCGAGTACGTCCTGATTCCCGGAGTCAACGACGGCCTGGAACACTGCGACGAGGTGTGCGAATACCTCCGGCCCCTGCGATGCTCCTTGAACGTCATCCCCTACAACCCACGACGGGGCTCGCCCTGGCCCGCTCCGGATGAGGCCTCCGTGGAGGTGTTCCTGGATCGGGCACGATCCAACGGACAGTTCACCAAGCGACGAGGCACCAAGGGCCGGAACGTCATGGCGGCCTGCGGCCAGCTGGGCAATCCCGACATCCGACGCCGACGTCGGGTTTCGGACGGCGTCCGTGTCGGTCTCACCATGGATTCGGTGGCCCGACGTTGACGCGGCGATTCGACGAATCCGAGGACCTCGACCGCGATCCCTCCCTCCGCACGGGGACAAGCAGCCGCCGATTCGCGGCCTATCGCAGGGTCCTCGCCAAAAGAAGGCATCGAGCGAAGACCGAACCCGCGGCCGTGACCAGGACGGGTTCGATTCGAAGCCTCAAGCGTCATCGGAGTTCCCGCGTGCTCCTCGGGACGTTCTTCTCCCTGCTGGGTCGACGGCGGATTCCGATCCTCTTCTCCCTGGCCACCCTCACGATCGCGACCCT
>MDTG01026916.1_pt1 | contig 21816 bp, 26 predicted proteins | sample 811421 | NCBI WGS metagenome assembly MDTG01 (sample SAMN05326645, study PRJNA326480) | marine metagenome | isolation source: seawater | place: Pacific Ocean: South East | collected 2011 | reverse complement strand
TGTTTGATCCCGCGCGTCAGAAGGTCGCCGACCTCACCCCCACCGAAAGGAAATACATGGATATCCAGATCGAAACACCTCTGAATACCGATACATTGAACGACAGCTTCGACATCGTCGCCCGCCAGGACAAGGCCGACGAAGCGATCAAGGTGCTGCGTTCGGATGTCGACGAAGTGAAGGCCCGGATTGACAAGATCGGCAAGGCCGCCGCGCGTCCGGCCATCGGCAACGCCGCCGGCACCGAACCCAGCGCCGAAGTGAAAGGCTTCGTGGATGGCTACCTGCGCCGTGGCCGCGAGACGGAACTGAAGTCGATGTCCGGCTCCAGCCCGGCCGATGGCGGCTATGCCGTCCCTCGTGAAATCGACGCGATGATCGCCAGCGAGCTGAAGGAAATCTCTCCCATCCGGCAAATCGCACAGGTGGTGCAGGTCGGCTCTGCAGGATACCGCAAGCTTGTCACCACTGGCGGCACCGCATCGGGCTGGGTCGGCGAGACTGCGCCGCGTCCGGAAACCGATCCGCCGAACTTCGCCGAAATCGCGCCGCCCACGGGCGAGCTTTATGCCAATCCCGCCGCCAGCCAGTCCATGCTGGACGATGCCGCGTTCGACCTTGAAGGCTGGCTCGCCAGCGAAGTGGCGATGGAATTCGCCCGCTCAGAGGGTGCGGCCTTCGTCAATGGCTCTGGCGTGGATCAGCCGCGCGGCTTCCTCGCCTCGCCGACTTCGATGGCGGGTGACGCGGTGCGTCCGTTCGGCTCGCTGCAGTACATCGGCTCGGGCGATACGGACGGCTTCGATGCCAACCCCGAAGGCCGCCTGATCGATCTCGTGCACACGATGAAGGCCGGGCACCGCCAGGGCGCAAGCTGGGTGATGAACTCGGCCACGCTGTCCGAAGTGCGCAAGCTGAAGACCAGCGATGGCGCGTTCCTGTGGCAGCCGGGCCTTGTCGAAGGCCAGCCGGACCGACTGCTGGGCTACCCGGTGATCGAGGCGGAAGACATGCCGGACGTGGCAGGCGGCACTTTCCCCATCGCCTTCGGCAATTTCAAGGCTGGCTACATCATTGCCGAACGCAGCGCCACGCAGATCCTGCGCGACCCGTTCACCAACAAGCCCTTCGTCCACTTCTACGCCACGAAGCGTGTGGGCGGCCAGGTGCTCGACAGCTCGGCGATCAAGCTGCTGAAAATCGAAGCGTAAGCGCGCGCCATCTGACGCTTCGACCAGCGGGCGGCGAGGAACATGCCGCCGCCCGTTTAGCCCGCCTGCCGTTGAGTTTCTCCCCTTCCCCAACTCCGGCAGGCGGGCATCTTGTTTGCTTTCCGCTCCCGCCTCCGCGGGAGCGTCCTCGGTGCAATTCCCTCCGCTTCGCTGCGGGGCACCTGCGGGCTGCGCATTCGCGCGCTGTCGGTCGCTTGTCGCGCCCGATACCCGCGCAATTTTCACAGCACCTCGCGGGACACGGCGCACGCCTAGTGCGCCGCAAGGGCGAACGCCCGCCCGCAGCCGGCGCAGCTCTGCTGCGCATCTAGCGAGGACGAAAGCGCGGAGGCGCTTTCGAAAAACAAAGGAACTATCATGAAGCGAGCTATGATCGTGCCGCCGCTGCTGGCGGACGCGGCGCTTGCCGAGCTGAAAGACTGGCTCGCGATTACCACCACCCGCGACGACGACACCCTCACCGCCCTGCTGCGCGCGGCGCTCGACACTTGCGAGGCCTTTACCGGGCTGATGCCGCTGGAGACAGGGTGCGAGGAGGTGCTGCCCGATCGCTTTGACTGGCAGGGCATCTCCGCCGCGCCCGTCATTGCCATCACCGGGGTCGAACGTCTGGCGTCCGACGGAACCCGCTCGCCGCTGCCGGTGGACGGATACCTTATCGACATCACGGCAGAGAGCTGCGGCCGCGTCCGGCTGACGCGCGCCATTGCCGAAAGCCGCATCGTGGTGCGCTTCGATGCAGGGCTTGCGCCGGACTGGGCGAGCCTGCCCGAGGGCCTGCGCCACGGCATCATCCGTCTCGCCGCCCACCAGTACCGGGATCGCGATTCGGGGGAGGCGAACCATGCCCCGCCGCGCGCCGTCGCCGCAATGTGGCAGCCCTGGCGCCGGATGCGGCTGGCATGATCGAGGCATCGACGAACGGCTTCGCCGCGCTCGCCCGCCGCCTTGCCGCCCGCGCCCGCATCGCCGCCGAGGCGCGCGCCGAGAATGCCCTGCGCGAGAAGCGCCGCGATCCCTGGCGCTGGCGCAATGCGCGCCTGCTCTGGCCCGATCTCACGAAGGACACCCGCTAGATGGAAAGCCTGCTGCGCACGATCCTGATCGACTGGCTGGCGAGCGACCCTGTCCTGTCCACCACGCTCAACGAAATTGCCGAGGAAGCCCCTTCACGCGCCAGCCTGCCGTGGCTGGGCATCGCCGCCAGCGCCAGCACCGACTGGAGCACGAAGACCCGGCGCGGGCGCGAGGTTCGCGTGGCGCTGGAATTGCAGACGCGCGGCGACGGAGCAGCGGAAACCTCCGCCATTGCCGCGCAGATCGAGGAGCGGATCGAGAGCCTTCCTCGCCAGCACCCCGGCCTCACCCTGGCCAGCTCCACGTTCCTGCGCACCCGCGCCGAGCAGCGCCCGCGCAACACGCGCGCGGTGCTGATCGAATACCGCTTCCGCATTCTCGAAGCCTGACCCCAACACCGGAGAAACACCCATGACAGCCCAGAAAGGCAGCGCCTTCCTTCTCAAGATCGGGGACGGCGCGCAGCCACCCACCTACGAAACCGTCGCCGGTCTTCGCACCACCCAGATGTCGATCAACGGTGATGCCGTGGTCGTGACGCACAAGCAGTCGGGCGGCTGGCGAGACCTGCTCTCCGGCGCGGGCACCCGCTCGGTCTCCGTCAGCGCGGCGGGCATCTTCCTCGGCAGCGATGCCGAAGCGGCGATCCGCGCCCATGCGCTGGCGGGCACGATCGAGGATTTCGAACTCTCGTTCGAAGACGGCGCGAAATTGCGCGGCCGCTTCCTCGTCCAGCGGCTCGACTACGCCGGCGATTTCAATGGCGAGCGCAATTACACGCTGCAGCTGGAAAGCTCGGGAGCCGTGATCCCCGCATGAGCCAGTCAGCCAATCCCGAACGCGGCGAGGCTGCCCTGGTCGTCGCCGGGCAGGTTCGCATCCTGCGCCCGACTTTCGCCGCGCTGGTGGCCGCCGAGGAAGAACTCGGTCCACTTTTCGCGCTGGTCGAACGCGCCAGCGAAGGCCAGTTGCGGCTGGCGGAAATCGCTGCGCTGTTCTGGCATTGCTGCGAGGGGCGCGAAGGCATCTCGCGCGATGTCATCGGCGAGGCGGTGATGGCCATGGGCCTTGCCGGAGCGTCCGGTCCGTTGCGCGAATTGCTCAAGCAGATCCTGCAAGGCCGGTCATGACCGAATGCTTCGCACAACATGCCCGGCGTTTGGCCGGTGTGGCCGCGCGTCTGCTGGGCTGGCCGCCACACTGGTTCTGGCAAGCGACCCCGCGCGAATTTGCCAGCATTTTCGAGAACCCTGATGGCGAGGCTGGCGGCATGACCCGAACCGAGCTGGACCGACTTCTGGAGGAAGACAGCAATGGATGAAACCGTGGAAACCCTGATGGTTGACGTGCGCGCCAGCGCCAGCGGCTTTCGCGCTGACGTGGAAGCGATGCGCAGCAGCCTCGATACCTCCCTGCTCGACGGGTTTTCCCGCGCGGGAAATGTGCTGGAAAGCGGCCTCCTGTCGGCCATCCGGCGCGGCAAGCTGGGCTTCGACGAATTGAAGAGCGTGGCTTTTGATGCGCTCAACCAGATCGCCGCGCAGGCCGTGCAATGGGGCATCGCTGGCTTGTTCGGAAATCGACGGGAAGGCGGCGGGAACGGGCTTGGCTCGCTGCTGAATGGCGTAGTTGGCTCTATCTTCGGCTTGCCCGGACGCGCCACCGGCGGGCCTGTATCTCCCGGCAGTGCCTACCTGGTGGGTGAGCGTGGGCCCGAACTGTTCGTGCCGACCAGTGCCGGACGGGTCGAGGCCGGACTGCCGCAAGGTGGCGGCGCGCGCGACGTGCGCGTTTCGATCAATCTGGCCGCGCCGCGTGGCACCGATGCGCCCGTCATGCTGCAACGCTCCTCCCGTCAGGTCGCCAGCGCCGTTGCCCGCGCGATGCGCAATAGTTGAATTCACCAAGGGCGGGCACCGGCGTCCGCCCGCCTGGCTTTCGCGCCAAAGCTCGGCGCGGCCGTTCGGCCTTGCGGTCCGCAAAAGCGGACCGAGGAACCCTGAATTGAGGTAACTTATGACCTATTGGCTCGCCCGCGAACGCAATGGGCAACAGACCGACTTCATCCAGCGCTTCGATCCGCGCTTCTGGACCGTGGATTTTCCGCGTGGCGACATGGCCAGCGTGGTCACACCCTCGCCCGATAGTCTGGTGGTCGATGTCGAGCTCAATCTCGAAAACGGCCTGATCGGGCTGATCTGGGAGAGCGAGGATCGCTTTGACCACCCTCTGCTCGCGTATGATACCGATCGCGACTACTCGCGCACGACGCTCAGCTTCCGCTGGCAGTCGTCAGGCGTGCTGCCTCTCGATGCAACGCATGGGCCAACGCTGACGATCGAGGGGCGAGATGCGGCCGGCAATGCGCGCAGCTGGTATGTGCGACTGTGGAACTATGCCACCGGCGCCCCTGACGATGCACGGGTCGTGCTACCCTTTTCGGAGCTTCGCGAAGGCTGGCTGGCCGATGGAGAGCTGATCGCGCCGGGGGACATCGATCGCATGTTCATCTCGCTCGTCTCACCCGGTTACGATCCTGACGCAGCCGGCCTGCTGCCCGCACAGGTTAGCGGACAGATCACGCTATCCGGGATCGTGTGCGACGGCGATCGGGCGATGCTGACAATCGGCGACGTGATCCTGCCGCCTCACGAACTGCGCATGTGCACCGCCTACGACGACAGTTACAATCTCACGCCCGCACGAATCCTGCGCGGCATAATGCAGCTCGGCTATCGCGAAGATCTGGTCCACTATCTCGGGATGAGCCATTATTACCGCCTTGCGCACGAAAATGGCGCTTTGGCCGTGATACCGTCAGGCGAACTGTGTCAGCCTTGCGTGGCATGGCACCGTGAATTCTTCGCGCGCTGCAAGGAATTCGGCTTTGCGCCGATCATTTCGTTGTCGTTCGAACTGTTTGCAGACCATTGTCCGCCGCATTGGGCACAAAGAAGCTTTGCAGGGGAGCAGGCGCTGACCGGGTGGCAGCCGCCTTCCACCCTGCTGTCGCCCGCTTCATCGCCCGGCAATGCGTTTCTGCAGCAGATCGCCACCGGTTTCGTCGCCCTGATGCTTGCCGCAGGATTGCCGGTGAAGTTTCAGATCGGAGAGCCTTGGTGGTGGGTGACGGCCGATGGCAAAATCTACCTGTACGACGACAATATCCGCAGCCTGACATCGGATCCGCCCGACATTCCGGACCTCTCCGCTCCACTTTCAACTTCGCAGAAGTCGCTGCTTGATCTCGGCGGCGCCCAGCTATCACTCGCCACGCATTCGTTGCGCGACAGGGTGAAGGCGGCAGCCGATGGCGAGGCGGAAGTTTCCCTGTTGGTGTTCACGCCCACGGTGCTCGATCCGAAATGGCCGGAACTTGGCCGCGCCAATGTGCCTTCCGGCTGGTCCTATCCCGAATATGACCGGCTGCAGCTGGAAGACTATGACTGGCTCACCACCGGCGCAGAGGCCAACCGTCGGCGCGCCTATGCAGTGATGCAGCAGCGCCTTGGCTACCCGCTTTCGTTGCAGGACTATCTCGCTGGTTTCGTGCTCGATCCAGCCGATGCCGAGCGCTTCTGGCAGCGCATTGACGATGGCGTTGCCGAAGCTGCCAGACGCGGGGTGGACCGCCAGTTCGTCTGGGCGATGCCCCAGGTTTTTCGCGATGGATATGTGCGGCTTTCGCCAGGTCAGGAGGACCAATTGCAAGCGTTCGACGATGTACTCTACCCTTTGGCGCTGGGGCGCGATGCCTCGGCCAGTCCTGAATTTTCGACTGCGATCTCGCTCACGGCTTCCGGTTTCGAAAGGCGCAACAGCCAGTGGAGCGATGCCCGGATGCATTACGATGTCGGTCCCGGTCTCCGGTCGGAAGCTGAGCTGGGCGTGTTGCTGGAATTTTTCAGGGGCCGCCGCGGTCCGGCCCGCGGTTTCCGCCTGGCTGATCCTTTCGATTACAGTTCCAATGGACTTACCGGCAATCCAACTCCAGCCGATCAGCTGATCGGCACGGGTGATGGTTTCGCAGGGACTTTCCGGCTCAGGAAAATGTACGGCGCAGGCGTTGATCCGCAGGTTCGGCAGATCACCCGGCCGCGCGCAGAGACGATCCGCGTCAGCATTGACGGAGAGGAAACCACCGACTGGACACTCGACGCGGGGGGCTGGATTGTCCTGAGCGAGGCGCCGCCGGAAGGGGCCGAAGTGCGCGCAGGATTCCTGTTCGACGTGCCGGTGCGTTTTGCACAGGACCGGCTCGACATCTCAGGCGCGACATTCGCGGCTGGCGAAGCACCGAGCGTACCGCTTATCGAAATCCGCGAGGACATATGACGCCCGTTTTCTTCGCCAGTGAACTGGAAGGCGTTGCCACCTACTGGCGTATCATGCGCACCGATGGGGTTACTCTGGCTTTCACCAGTCACAACCGCACGCTGATGTTCGATGGCATTTCCCACCTTGCCGCACCCGGCATGCTGCCATCGGCCATTCGCCGCACCGCACGGCTGGATCGGGACAGCGTGGAGGTGCAGGGCATCTTGTCGCACGATGCGATTTCGGAAGCGGACCTTGAAAGCGGGCGCTATACCGATGCGCGCGTAACCATCGGCCTGGTCGACTGGATCAGCCTGAAACGGGCCAGCCTGTTCAACGGCACCCTCGGCAATGTCTCTGCCCAGGATTACGGTTTCACCGCCGAACTGCGCTCCGCCAAGGCAGAGTTGGAGCGGGATTTCGTGCCGCGCACCAGCCCCACGTGTCGTGCTGCGTTTTGCGATGCTGCGTGCCGGCTAAACCCCGCACAACACACGCGTATCGCAGCGGTCATGGCTATCGACGATCAGACCAACGGCGTGCAATTCAACGGTGTTGCCGCAGCGGAAGGGTATCGGCACGGACAATTGCGCTGGCTCGATGGGCCGCATGCGGGGCTTACCATGCACGTGGTCGATGTGCTGGGAGAGGCGCTGGTTCCGGACCAGAGCGTCTCACCGGGTCTGGACGTCGGCCACCGCGCCCTCCTTCGCGAAGGCTGCGATCACACCATCGCCACTTGCTCCGGCAGGTTCGCGAACGCCGCCAATTTTCAGGGCGAGCCGTTCCTGCCGGGTAATGACCTGCTGACGCGTTATCCCACGAGTTCATCTTGAATGACGCTGTTGCGCTGGCAGAGGCGGCGCGGCAGTTGGTGGGAACCCCGTTTCGCCTGCGCGGCCGCGATCCGGAAAGCGGCGTCGATTGCATTGGTCTTGTCAGCGTTTGTCTTTCGCACATTGGCCGCACGCCTCCAGCGTTGCCGCGCTATGCAATGCGCAATCTAGACCTTGATGCTTTCGCACGGATTTTGCCCGCCGTCGGGCTGCGCCCGTCCGGCTTGGCCGCGCAGCCCGGCGATATCGTGCTGATGCGGCCCTCTACAGCACAGTATCACCTTGCCATCATCGGACCATCCGGGCTGTTCATCCATCCCCACGCCGGCCTGCGGCGTGTGGTGGAGGGGCCGGCCCCGCCGCTCTGGCCCAGCATTGCTCGCTGGCACCTGATCGAAACCTGAAGGAAAATCCCATGGCTACCATCGTTTTGACCGCCGTCGGCACGGCAATCGGCGGCCCGTTGGGCGGCGCTATCGGCAGTCTGATCGGCAGCCAGCTCGATGGTGCACTGTTCGGACCACAGGGACGCGAAGGCCCGCGTCTGCATGAACTGGCCGTTACCACGTCCAGCTACGGCTCGGCCTTGCCGCGCCACTTCGGTACCATGCGAGCGGCTGGTTCTATCATCTGGGCCACTGACCTTGTTGAAAGCAGCGAGGAAGCAGGCGGCGGCAAGGGCCAGCCTTCGGTCACCACTTACAGCTATTCCATGTCTTTCGCGGTGGCGCTGGCCAGTCGGCCCATTGCCGATATCGGGCGCATCTGGGCCGATGGCAATCTGCTGCGCGGCCGCGCAGGCGATCTGAAGGTGGGCGGAGCGCTGCGCATTTACACCGGGCACGGAAACCAGCAGCCCGACCCACTTATTGCGGCCGACAAGGGGCCTGCCTGTCCTGCCTTCCGCGGGCTTGCCTATTGTGTCTTCGAAGACCTGCAACTGGGCGACTTCGGAAATCGCATTCCGGCACTCACGTTCGAGATCATCGCCGATGACGGTGCAGTTACCTTGCAATCCATTCTTTCCGTCACACGGGGCAGCACGGTGGCCGATCGCCCGCTGGCTGGGCTGCACGGATATTCCGATACCGGCGGCCCGCTGCAATCCGTGCTGGACTCGGTGGACCGGATCTATCCTCTCGCCTGCGATTCAAGCGGGGCGCAGCTTGCTTTCTTTGACGCACATCCGTCCGGCGATCCCGTAGCAACCTTGCCGGAGGCCGCCACCGATCATTCACGAGAAAGCTTTGGATCAACGACGGGCCGGGCCAGCCAGCGGCGTGCCGATGCGTCACAGGTACCCGGAGGTCTGCGATACTACGACGTAGACCGTGATTATCAGGCGGGATTGCAACGCGCCGGGGGAAGAGCACAGGCAGGACGCAACCGCATTATGGACTTTCCGGGTGCGCTGGCGGCTGGAAAGGCACGGAAACTGGCAGACGATGCCGCCGAGCGCGCCAGCTGGTCGCAGGAGCGGATCGCCTACCGCGTGGCCCAGCTTGATCCGGCGATTGGCCCCGGTCAGATCGTGTCAGTGCCCGGGAAACCCGGAAAATGGCGTATCGAGGCATGGGAATGGCGTGAAAACGGGCTGGAACTTGAACTGCTCCGCCTGCCTTATTTGCGCGGCACGGAAACAAAAACCGATCAGGGAGCAGCGATCGCACCCAGGGACAAGGTGGCAGGCCCCACGACTCTGCGCGCTTTCGAACTGCCGTGGGATGGGCAGGGCACCGCCGATCAGCGGCAGATCTTTGTCGCGCCGAGTTCCACCACTTCCGGATGGACGGGCGCCACGCTTTATGCGCAGCGCGACGCGGCCCTCGTGCCTATCGGTGGCACCGGCACAAGGCGCAGCATTGCGGGGCTTACGACATCGCCGCTGATGCCGAGTGCAGCACTTTTCATAGATCGGCAGGCCAGTGTCGATGTCCAGCTTGATGACCCGGACTTCACCCTGTCATCCGCACCGATCGAGGATGTGGCCAATGGCGCCAACATGGCATTGGTCGGCGAAGAGCTGATCCAGTTCTGCCAGGTGGAAAAGCTGGGTAACGGTCGCTGGACCCTGTCGGGCCTGCTGCGCGGGCGCGGTGGGACCGAGCATGTCGCTTTTTCCGGATCACCCATCGGCACACATTTTGTACTACTTGACCAGAAGCCGATTGCCCTGGACGCAAGCGATGTCGGTGAAAGCGACATCATCGCCGCCATCGGCCTTGCCGATGAAGACGCGGTCATTGCGCCGATCATTGCGCCGGGCCGTAGCCGCACGCCCCTTCCCCCCGTGCACGGCAAGGCAGAATGGACTAATGCCGGTGGTCTGGCACTCTGCTGGCGGCGGCGTTCGCGCGGAGCATGGAGCTGGAGCGGCACTGTCGAGGTTCCTTTGAACGAGCAGGTTGAACGCTACGAAATCGGCCTTGGCGATCCTGCCCAGCCACAAATCAGTTGGGATGCTTTCGAACCTGTATTCGCGCTCGATGCCGTCACCGTTTCGCAGCTTGCCGTGAATTTTCCCGGCAGCACCATGTGGGTGCGGCAAGTGGGCACATATCACCGCTCCGCCCCCCTGTACCTGACAACATTGAATTGAGGATACTATGCCCGACACCTTTGCTTCCGCATCCACCACGCCGCGCCACGGGCTGCCCAACCTTTTCGTTGCCCAGGCACAGAAGGAGATCACTGTTAACGAGGCTTTTGCCCTGATTGACGCACTGCTGCATGCGGTCGTGGAAGGTGAAGCCAACGATCCCCCTTCCGCCCCGCGCGACGGAGAATGCTGGATCATCGGCGCCTTGCCAACCGGAGACTGGTCCGCCCGGCCCGGTCAGGTGGCCTGCCGTCAGGTCGGGAACTGGCTGTTCACTGCACCAGTCTACGGCATGACAGTTTACGATCGGTCGGCTGGCGCCGTTGCGCATTTCATGAACGGCTGGTCCCGTGCTGCAGCGGTTTCCCTTCCCAGTGCTGGTGACATCGTCGATAGCGAGGCGCGTGCCGCGCTTTCCGATCTTGTTGCATCACTGCAGGCAGTGGGGGTGTTACCGCAATCGTGATGGACCCTTTCGCGAATTGAAACGTAAGGCAATTGAATGCCACGAACAGGAGCCATCATGCAGCGCCGCAGAATCGTCCTCTCCACCCTCGCCCTTATAGCCACGGCAGCCTGCGCCACCCCTTACGAAGAGGCCGGCAGCGAAATCGGTAGTGCCGCGATCTCCGATCGTTCGGGCGCCAGTGTCGGCACGGCCATGCTGTATTCGCAGAATGATGAAGTGACGGTTTCTGTCTCGCTCAACGGCCTCTCCGAAGGGATACATGCCGTTCACCTGCACACGACCGGCGATTGCAGTGCCAGCGACTTCACTTCCGCTGGCGGACACCTGAATCCGATGGGAAACCAGCATGGAAGCCAGAACCCGCAAGGCGCTCACCTGGGCGACTTGCCTAATGCGGTAATTTCCAGCGCGGGTGTTGGCACAGTCAGCACCATTTTGCGCGGTTCGAGTGCAACAGTGATCCCGCAGATCTTTGATGCCGACGGAACCGCCGTGGTGGTGCACGAAGGTGCCGACGATTACATGAGCGACCCTGCTGGCGATGCCGGCAGCCGCGTGGCCTGCGGCGTCTTCTCGCGAGAGTAAATCAGATTAGTCCGGCTTGCTGGCGTATGGGCTGGTGTCCGCCACCCCTGCTTCGGCAAAGCCCTTCAGCCTCAGGCGGCAACTGTCACACAGGCCGCACGCCCTGCCATCGGGTGCCGGGTCGTAACACGACCAACTCCACGCAGGATCAAGACCAAGGCGCTGGCATTCCCGCGCGATGTCGGCTTTTGTCAGGTGTTGCAGCGGCGCATGGATTGCGAAGGGCCGGCCTTCAACTCCCTGCCTCGTTCCAAGCCGGGCGGTCTCAGCAAAGCTGGCGATGAATTCGGGGCGACAATCGGGATAGCCCGAATAGTCGAGGGCATTCACGCCGATGAAAATGTCGCTTGAGCCTGAGCTTTCCGCGAACGCTGTCGTCAGGGCCAGAAAAAGCAGATTACGCGCAGGGACGTAAGTTACCGGAATGTCATCGCCGATTCCGGTCTTGGGAACATCAATGTCGGCAGTCAGTGCCGATGCGCCGAACTGGCGCAGGTCCAGCGGCAGCTGAACGTGTCGCTCAACACCAAGTTTTCCTGCGATAGTGTTGGCGCTTTGCAATTCACGCCGGTGTCGTTGGCCGTAGTCTATCGTCAGGGCATGGAGGCGGTAGCCCTGCTCCCGCGCCAGTGCGCCAGTCACCATGGAATCCAGTCCGCCCGATAACAGGACGACAGCGATCTTCGCGTTTGCGGTCATATTTCCGGGCTAGGCACTGTAGTGACGACGGGCAAGTGCAGGGAACAGATCAGCAGGAGCCGACGCGGCGCGCCTCGCCCTCCAGCGAGAACGGTGCGCCGCCGTGGATGCCCTGGCTGCGAACCTGCACAACATCACGGCCTTCACTGCGAATAGTCGTGCGCCCATAACCATTACCCCGGCAGGTGTACTGAACTGTCACTTCGTTCCGCTCATCTTGTACGACGAAGCGATCGCAGTTTGGCTGCCGGTGGCGTATCTGGATGAATTCCCGTCCGGTTCGTACGCAAATGCGCTGGGTATCCCCATCGGGACGCAGGCGCAGTTCCCACGCACCGCGTTGGAGTGAATTCAGCATGGCGAGTTCCGGTGCCTGAGCGGATGCAGGCGCAAGCGCCACGACAGCCGCGGCTGCCGCGCTCAAAATGCTGATCTTCCTGCTCATACCAAACACGCTCAAACTGCTCCTTCAAATTTGTTCTATAGCACGCCTTACATGAACGCCCAATTGCACCCAGTGAGCGATGAACGGTTAGTCCTGAATTGGGAATACTTTTGAACAGAACGCGCAATCGACAAATATTATCCCTCCCTCGTCGGACATTTCGCGGCGATCTTCTTTGGGGAAGCGCGAAAGAACGTCCTCGAAATGCTCTACCGTGCACCGACATCCTTTTGAAAGAACCGCACCGGGCCCGATCAGCACCTTTTCTTCATCATGGTAGAGGCGCCATACAATTCCTTCCAACGACAGCCCTGGCTCGACCAGTTCCTCGTGCCGAAGGCTTTCCGCCAAAACAGAGACGTGTTCCCACTCAGGGTCGTCCAAACGCACATGCAGGCGCTCGCGTCCCTCTTCGCCCTCGGGCAAGTGCTGGACCAGGAGGCCGGCAGCAGTTGTGCGGCCGGATCCTGACTTGATAGCTGTCTGAATGAGCGTCGGGATCTGCTCACTCTGGGCGAAGTAGCTTTCCACCGCCGCAGATAGCGAATCGCCCTCCATGGGAACGATGCCCTGATAGCGCTTGCCCGTCTTCGCGATATCGAACGTGATCGCCAGATGAGCCTTGCCGAACAGCCTTTCGAGTGAAGGATTGGCTCCCTCAGCCGCCATCTGCTCCTCGTCGTGCTCAACGTAGCCGCGAATCTGGCCACCGCGATAATCGCACACAAGCAGACTGACGATACCACCTTCACCCTGAGCCTGCATGGTCAGCTGGTCGTCTTCGTCCTTCAGCAAACCACCCATCAATGTCACCAGCACCAGCGCTTCGGCCAGGCAATGCTTCAGCGCGGGTGGGTAGTCGTGCGCTGACAGCACATCCTCAAGCACCGGGCCAAGTCGTACCGCGCGGCCCCGCGAATCGCGCGAAGGAATGGAGAAGCCCAGCAGCTCGTCGGAAAAGGTTTCGGATTGGGTATCGTTCATGCGGCTCATATGGGGCGCAGTGGCCTATTGTGAAGCGCGTTCAGCCTAGCTTCCCGAAACACCAGAGCAGGATGGATTTCTGGGCGTGAATACGGTTTTCCGCTTCGTCGAACACCACGGATTGCGGGCCTTCGAAAACATCCGCGCTCACTTCGTCGCCGACATGGGCAGGAAGGCAATGCAGGAAAATGGCGTCTGGCTTGGCCCTGGCCATCAACGCGCCATCGACACGGTAAGGTTCCATGGCCGCCAGCTTCTCTTCCGCATGGGCCTGACCCATGGAAATCCATGTGTCGGTCACGATGACATCGGCGCCCGATGCCGCCTGCGCCGCGTCGTTTGTCAGCGTGATGGTCGATCCAGCGGACCGTGCCATCTGCACGAATTCCGCCTCAGGCTCAAAACCTTCAGGAGTCGCCACGCGGACGTTAAATTTCATCAGCGCCGCTGCCTCCAGTATCGAGTGCAACACGTTGTTGCCGTCCCCGAACCAGGCCACTTCCAGTCCCGGCAGCGCCTTGCGATGCTCTATCATGGTGAGCAGGTCAGCCACGATCTGACAGGGGTGCGAGCGATCAGTAAGGCCGTTGATCACAGGCACATGCGCATATTGCGCCATTTCCTCGATTTTGCCGTGGTCGTCTGTGCGAACCATTATGGCATCGGCCATGCGGCTGATCACGCGTGCCGTGTCAGCAATCGATTCTCCCCGCCCAAGCTGCGACGTTCCCGAATCCAGGATTAGCGCCGTTCCGCCAAGCTGGCGGATGGCGATATCGAAGCTGATCCGCGTTCGGGTAGAGGCTTTCTCAAACACCATCGCCAGCACGTGGCCTGCAAGCGGCCGGTCGGAGTCGGGCATTCCCTTAGGCAAGCCGCGACGGGCCCGTTTGCGGTCCTGCGCATCATTGATCATCGCCGCAATCGCGTGACCACCGGCGTCTGACAGATCGAGGAAGCTGCGCACTGCCGGCGCAACGTCGAGGGGGGGCTTTCCGGTCATGATTCCTCTGGCACCTCGAAATCGGCAGCACCTGCCGAAAGTTTCTCGATGAATTCGTCCATTTCGGCATCGCCGATCACCAGCGGCGGCAGCAGCCGCAGAGTGGAATCGCCAGCCGCGACGGTGAGCAGCTGATGGTTATCCCGCAAATGGACCATGAACGGCCTCGGCTCGACTTTCATCTTCAGTCCCAGCATCAGGCCCATCCCGCGCACTTCCTCGAACAGGTCGGGGTAATTGCCGATGAACTGTTTCAGACGAGCCTGCAAACGCTCACCCTTGGCGCGCACCTCGGCGAGGAAAGCGTCATTGGCGACAGTTTCCATCACTGCCATGCCAGCAGCCATTGCCAGAGGGTTGCCGCCGTAGGTGGAGCCGTGCGTGCCGAATACCATGCCGCGGGCAGCCTTCTCGGTGGCGAGACAGGCACCCATGGGGAAACCGCCGCCGATGCCCTTGGCAGTCGCCATGATATCGGGCTCAATGCCGTACTGCTCATACGCATACAGCGTGCCGGTGCGCGCAACGCCCGATTGCACCTCGTCCAGCACTAGCATCAGATCGTGTTCATCGCACAGCTGCCGCAGACCGGCCATGAACTCCGGCGTGGCGGGCCTGATACCACCCTCGCCCTGTACCGGCTCGACCAGGAATCCCGCCGTGTTCGGACCAATAGCCGCCTTCGCGCCTTCTAGGTCGTTGAAATCGACATATTTGAAGCCTGGCAGGAGCGGGGTGAACCCCTTGTGCATCTTTTCCTGGTTGGAAGCGCTGATCGTCGCCATCGTTCGTCCGTGAAAGGCGTTCTTGAACGTTATCAGCTCGTACTTCTCGTCGTTGCCGACATGCTGGTGATAGGCGCGCGCTGCCTTGATCGCGCATTCGACAGCTTCGGCGCCGGAATTGGTGAAAAAAACCGTATCGGCAAAGGTATTGTCGACCAGCTTCTGCGCCAGCGCCTCGCCTTGCGGGCTGCCATAGAGGTTGGAGACGTGCATGAGCCTGGCCGCCTGCTGCTGGATCGCGCCGATCAGCGCCGGATGCGAATGGCCAAGGAGATTCACCGCGATACCGGCGGCGAAATCGAGGTAGCGGGTGCCGTCCTCGTCAATCAGATGACAGTTATCGCCTTCCACCGGCCGCACCGAGCACCGGGGGTAAACTGGCATCAACGCTGTGATGGACATGGTGGAATTTTCCTTGAGAAAGCGTGTAATCAAAAAAGCGGCCTCACCGGACCGCCAATATGCTCTCATCTAGGAGGGTGGCGGCGGCCGGTCAAACTTGCTCGGCCGCCACAACCTGAACTGGTTGCCTGCGCAGTCAGTCCTGCGCTGGCACCAGGTTGACAGCCGAGTACTTGCCTCGTCGGTCGACTTCGAGATCGAATTCGAAGCGGTCGCCCTCAGCAATACCGGGCAGGCCCGAGCGTTCCACGGCGCTGATGTGAACGAAAGCATCGTCCTTGCCGTCATCGCGCGTGATAAAGCCAAACCCCTTCATGGAGTTGAAGAATTTGACAGTGCCGACGGCCTTCTCACCCGTCAATTCGCGTTGCGGGCTGCGTGGTGCGGACTGCACTTCTATAACGTCGCCAACAACCTGGAGATCCGCCGCAGAAACCTTCCCGCCGCGATCGACGAGATTGAACTGCAGTTCCTGACCTTCGGCAAGCCCATCAAGACCCGCACGTTCGACCTGGCTGATGTGCACGAATACGTCTTCGCCGCCCTCATCGCGCTGAATGAAGCCAAAGCCCTTCTGGGTGTTGAAAAATTTTACCTTGCCCTGGCCGGTCCCCACAACTTGCGCGGGCATTCCGCCACCGCCACCGCCGCCGCCACCGCCGCGAGGGGCGCCGCGACCGCCGCCGCCGCCAAAGCCGCCGCCGCGGTTGCCACCGCCGAAGCCGCCACGTTCGCCGCCACCGAAGCCGCCACCACGATCGTCATTGAAACGACCGCCGCCGCCACTACCGCCGCCGCCATCGCGCCAGCCACCGCTTTCCATCGGCGGAGGTCCATCCATGAAGGGATCGAAACCTTCTTCGCCGATATTGTCCCGTTTGTCGCGTCCCCGACCGCGACGCCCTCGATCATAACCCATCTATACGTAAAACCTTCAATCCCGCCCTGGCAAAAACCGCAGCCGGTGACGCGAGCGAACTTCTCACCAGCCAGAAACGACGGACTTGCCCAGCCGCTCCAGCGCGCTTGTATAACGAAGAAAGCGCCTAGACGCGAACGATTTAAGATGACGCCGCTGTGACAGTCATGCAACGCTGCGGGGCTTGTCCTCTCCGCATGCTTGTCGCATGGCTCCGATCAAGAGGCGGGGCGACCGTCGATTGGAAGCGAGGGGATATCAGTGGCTGAATTCAAGCAGCTTAGCGAAATGGTTTGGGCCAGTCCGCAGATCACGGCCGCCGAGCTGACCTGCGCGGCGGCGCAAGGATTTGCCCTGATCATCAACAATCGACCCGATAGCGAAGGGGAGGATCAGCCGGACGGGGCGGAGATAGAGCACGCCGCTGCCCAGCATGGCTTGGCTTATGTTGCGATCCCGGTGGGACAGGCAGGCTTCAACCAGACGATGATCGAGGGAATGGCCCAAGCCCTTCAAAACGCTGAGGGAAAAGTGCTTGCCTATTGTCGTTCGGGCACGCGGTCCACGTTCCTTTGGGCGCTTGCTGAGGCTAGTCGGGGAGAAAGTCCGACTGCGTTGCTGAATGCGGCGCGCGAGGCCGGATACGACATCAGCCCGATCGGGCCGATGCTTGAAATGCTTGCCGCCAAAGCAAGCGATTGAACCCTTGTCGGGCGCCCTGGTCCAATTCCTTGGCTCGCTCTTGGCCATTGTGGCAATCGTGTTCGTGGCGTGGCTCCTCGGTTTCAGACCGGCAGCGCGGCTAACATCCGAAGCAGAAGCGCGCGAGCTGTTCCGGCTTGCCCCAGGCGGGTTCGAACCCGTCGCTATCAATCTCGATGTAAAGGGCCGAGCAGCGATTGCGCGCGATCAAACGGGCCGGATTGCGGTGCTTGCGCCGCATGGAAACCACTTCGTTTTTCGCCTGCTTGCCGCTGAGTCTTCAATCATGGCGAGGGGTGATTCGCTCACCATCGAATGCCTGCCCGAATTGCCCCTTAGCTTGGGTGACAGTGCAGGGGTCTGGGCCAATACTGACACTGATGATAATATGGGCTGATGCCCTTTGACCCCATCACCTATGCGATTCCCGTATTCGTTGCGCTGATCCTTGGTGAATTGCTGTGGACGCGTTTCGGAGGCCATCATTCCGCATATGAATGGCGGGACACCGGCCTTTCCCTGGCGATCGGCCTCGGCAGCACTGTGGCAGGCGCGCTGACCGGCGGGCTGACAGCCGCTCTGCTGGTGTGGATTCACGGCTTTGCGCCGCTATCCATCGGCTGGGTCTGGTGGGCATGGCCGCTGTGTTTCGTGCTGGACGATTTCGCCTACTACGTGTTCCATCGCAGTGCCCACCGGGTTCGATGGTTCTGGGCAAGCCACGTCAATCACCACTCCAGCCAGCACTATAACCTTTCCACCGCTCTGCGGCAGAGCTGGACGGGCTTCGTCGCGCTGGCATTTGTCTTTCGCATCCCACTGGCGCTGATCGGGTTCGAACCGGGCATGATCCTGATCTGCGCAGGGTTGAACCTGATCTACCAGTTCTGGATTCATACAGAGGCGGTTAAACGTCTGCCAGCCTGGTTCGAGGCGGTGATGAACACCCCTTCGCATCACCGCGTTCATCATGCCGTCAACGCCCGCTATCTTGACCGCAACTACGCTGGCGTCTTCATCGTCTGGGACAAGCTATTCGGCACTTTCGCACCGGAAGATGATGTCGATCGGATCCGTTATGGGCTGGTCAGCCAGCTGGGCACTTTCAACATTTTCCACGCAGTATTTCACGAATGGATCAGCATTGCGCGCGATGTGCGCCGGGCGCCCTGGCGGCACAAATTGTCCTACCTGTGGCGCGAACCCGGCTGGAGCCACGATGGCAGCCGCGAGACTTCCGACATGATCCGTAGACGCTGGAACAAGCGAGCCTGATCACAAACGAAAAGGCCGGAAAGATCGCTCTTCCCGGCCTCATTTTTTCTCGTTGCTGATTGACTTGGGTTAGTTCCCCGAACCCGGTCCGTAGGTCACTTCCACGCGGCGGTTCTGGAGTTCGCGAACACCGTCTTCTGTGGGGACAAGTGGCTGGCTTTCGCCAAAGGCTTCGCTCGCAATGCGGGCTGAGGGAATTCCGCGAGCCGTGAGATACTCCGTGACGGAGGCATTGCGTCGCTCGGACAGGCCAACGTTGTACCGCACAGGACCCGACCGATCTGTGTGTCCCGCAAGCATAATCGATGCATTGCCGCAATCGCCATAGGCGGTGATTGCTGAGTTGAGCACTGCTGCTGCCTCGGGCGTGATATCCGAATCATCCCAATCAAAGAACACCACATAAGGGCCCGAATTGCACGGCGCGGCCTGTGGCGGAGGCGGCGGGGGCGGCGGCGGTGGTGGGGGCGGCGGAGGAGGCGGAGCCGGTTCCTCGGCACCGAAGTTGAAGATGAGGCTCATCAACGCAGAGTGGCTGCGAATGTCGAATTCGTTATCGCGGCCCAGAGTATCGGTGATGAGGAAGTCCTCAGTATCGAGATAGCGATACTTCAGCGCCAGCTCGGCATTGTCAGTCACTGGTACGCGAACTTGGGCAATGGCCTGCCATGCCCATACATCGTCATCGCCGTCCAGTAGAAGGCCGCCGGGCGCGATGGGATTATTCGTCTTCGCATCCAGCCAGGTGCGACCGAAACCGCCGCCTGCCGAAAAACCGACCTTGTCATCTTCGCCCCCGAAATCGAGCAGGGCATTCGCCATCAGCGTAGTCAGACGCTTTTCACCAAAGTAATCGACAGTGCCTGTAGGCGTCGACCCGTTTACCGATGCGCCTGTGATGCTTTGCGTATCAGCGTCCTTGTATGCGCCTTCCAACTCGGTTCGCACGGGCCCCCAGTCGTAACCCAGTACTGCGCCAAGTTCCCATCCAAGATCGTAATCAACTTGAACCTCAGGAGCATTCGCGATTGAAACGTCGGCCTCGTCATAAGCGACGACACCCGCATCGAAACCCAGGTATATGTCGCCATCGCTGGCCATTGCAGGCCCGGCAACGGCTATGGTCGCCACCCCGGCAATCAGGGCAAACTTGCGCATCATCGGTAGTCCTTCCAAATCTATGAAAACAATTGAGACCTGAACCGGTCTGTAAAACTCTAGATTGCCAACTCGCCGGTTTCACCGGTGCGGATACGGGTTGCGTCTCCCACGTCGAGAACAAAAATCTTGCCGTCGCCAATGGAATTCGTGTTCGCGGCTTCCCGAATGGTTTCCACGATCTTGGGCGCGATATCATCGCTCGCCACGATCTCAAGCCGAACCTTGGGCAGCATATTCACAGCATATTCGGCGCCCCGATAGATCTCGGTCTGCCCCTTTTGCCGTCCAAAGCCTTTGGCTTCGCAGACGGTCATGCCCGAAACGCCGATTGCAGCCAGCGCCTCGCGCACTTCTTCCAGCTTGAACGGCTTGATGACTGCGACGACCATTTTCATGCGCGTATCCCCTGTAAGATTTCACCCGCCGCATTCCGGCGGACCTTGTCTTCCTTGTAACCTGCCACCGGGGGCCACTGGCAACTAAAAAATGGGCCGGAGCCTTGCAGCTTCCGGCCCATGTTAGTTGTACGTTCGCAGGAGGAACGAGTGTTGGCGGGGTCGGGAGGGAGAGGAGAGAGATTTCCCGCCCCCGCCAATTCGGTGATGGGTTACGCCTGGTTGGCGAGACCTGGATAGGCTTCCACGCCGGTTTCGTGGATGTCGAGGCCTGCGGTCTCGACTTCGGCAGAGGGACGCAGCCCCATGGTTGCCTTGAGAATGAACCAGACGATGGCAGAGGCAACCGAGACCCAGACCATGGTGAGCAGGACGCCCACGAGCTGGCCAACGAAGGTGGCATCGCCCGTCCAGGCTACGATCAGCGTGCCCCAGATACCGGCTACGAGGTGAACCGGGATGGCGCCGACGACGTCATCGATCTTGAGCTTGTCGAGCAGCGGAACCGTGAACACGACGATGGCGCCGCCAATCATGCCGATCAGGATCGACTGGCCAACGGTCGGAGCCAGCGGCTCTGCAGTGATCGACACGAGGCCGGCCAGTGCACCGTTCATGGCCATCGTCACGTCAGCCTTCTTGTAGCGCAGCTGCGTCAGGATGATCGCGACTACCACACCGCCACAAGCGGCCATGTTGGTGTTCACGAAGATCTTGGACACGTCCGATACGTCACCAACGGTGCCCATCGCCAGCTGCGATGCGCCGTTGAAGCCGAACCAGCCCAGCCACAGGATGAAGGTGCCCAGCGTTGCCAGCGGAATGTTGGTGCCGGGGAAAACCTGCACCTTGCCATCCACATAGCGGCCGAGACGCGGACCGAGGATCAGCGCACCGACGAGGGCGGCCCAGCCACCGGTCGAGTGGACCAGCGTGGAACCGGCGAAGTCGGAGAAGCCCCAGACGCTGTCGAGGTAACCGCCACCCCATTCCCAGCTGACAACGACCGGGTAGATCACGGCTGTCAGCACGGTCACGAAGATGAAGAAAGGCACAATCTTGATACGTTCGGCCAGTGTGCCCGAAACGATCGAGGCAGTCGTGGCACAGAAGACCATCTGGAAGAACCAGTCGGATGCAACCGAGTAACCGGTATCGAGATCGGCGGCGCCGACATCCTGCATGCCGTAAACCGTGCCGGCCATGCCGAACAGGCCCATGCTGTCTTCCCCGAAGCCGGGGTATGCAATGTTGTAGCCGATAATCCAGAACATCAGGCCGGCAATGGAATAAAGGCCAATGTTCTTGAGACACTGGGTTGAGGTGTTCTTGGCGCGCACGAGGCCCGCTTCGAGCATGGCGAAGCCAGCCGCCATCCACATCACCAGGAAGCCGCCGATAAGGAACAGCAGCGTGTTGAAGATATAGGCCGTGCCGCCGGAAACGGCGTCGGCCGCCACTTCGGCGGCAGCATCCGCAGCCGGGGCCGCAAAGGCCGGGCCGGACGCGAGCAGCGCCGTCGCAAAGACGGCGCCAGTCTTGAGAATTGCAGATTTCATTGTGTTAGACCCCCTGATCACAACGCGGTGTCGTCGGTTTCGCCGGTGCGAATCCGCATGGTCGACGCAAGGTCGAGCACGAAGATTTTCCCGTCGCCGATGCTTTGCGTGCTGGCGGTTTCCTGGATGGTCTCAACGACCTTCGGCATGAGCTCATCGCTGACCGCGATTTCCAGCTTCACCTTGGGAAGCATGTTCACCGAGTACTCGGCACCGCGATAGATCTCGGTCTGGCCCTTCTGGCGACCGAAACCTTTCACTTCCGACACGGTCATGCCGGCGACGCCCAATCCGGCGAGTGCTTCGCGCACTTCGTCGAGCTTGAATGGTTTGATGATGGCGATGACGAATTTCATCCCTGACCCCTATGAC
>MDTG01409035.1_pt1 | contig 21817 bp, 18 predicted proteins | sample 811421 | NCBI WGS metagenome assembly MDTG01 (sample SAMN05326645, study PRJNA326480) | marine metagenome | isolation source: seawater | place: Pacific Ocean: South East | collected 2011 | reverse complement strand
TGGGAAGAAGGGCGCACGGCTGACGCGATCGCACATTACGAAAAGACTATCAAGCTCAGTGATCAGGCTTATCTTGATCCAGGTAAACAGCTATCAGAATCTGACCGTGATCGTTGTCTGCAACGCGTGCGTGGTCGAACCAAAACTAAAAAATAACACTCAAATCAGATGGTTTGCGTGGCAACGGTCTTGAGTTGAAATTGATCGCGGATCTGCTTGGCCAAGTCGTTTGCGTGCGCTGTATCTTTACATATCAAATACATTGTCGAGCCTGAGCCGGTGATGTGGACGGGTTGATTCAGCGCGTCTGCAATCTGTTTTTGAAGTGACGCTAAATCAGGTTGGACAAGACATGCGGGATGAGCCAGATCGTTGAACGGGTCAGCAGGATTGAGGGGCTGCTTGTTTGCCAACTGCTGGACTAATGACAGGTCGGCCTGCTTTGTCGGATTGTTCAATTGTTGATCAAACGCTCGATAGACTGCTCCCGTCGGACAGCCAAAGGGCGGGAAGATCAGCACCATATCCAAGGTTTGCTTGAGCTTGATAGGCGTGACTGTTTCACCAAGTCCACTGACAATGGCGCCACTGAGTTGTTCGGCCATGGCATAAACCATGAAGATCACATCACTGCCAAGTTCAGCAGCAAGGTCAGCGAGCGTCTGTGTACTGAGACTCAGGTCATAGAGTTGGTTTAGGCCGATGAGCATGCCCGCAGCATTGCCTGAACCGCCAGCCAAACCTGCGCCTGCGGGGATGAATTTGGTGAAGGTTGCTGTTATGGGTAATGACCTGCCAACCGACTGCTGCATTACAAGTAAGGCTCGATAGGCGAGGTCTTTTTCGATGGGCCAATCCACGACACCCATCGCCGAGTCATCGTCAGGATGCAGTTTGTTGAATTGGATATCGAATTGCGATTCACCGTCGGTTTTTGCCAAAGTCATCACATCACCAAAGGTCAGCGAGCACATGAGGCTGGCGATTGGATGCATACCGTTGGATTGCGGCGCACCGACAGATAACGCCAGGTTGACTTTGGCCGGGCAGTGGAGCTTGATGGTCTTTGAATCAGTCATCAAAGCAGTGTGAGATCTTCGGAGGACTCCACAGCCTTGGGGGTGGCAGTAGGGGGCGTTGGAATCTGCAAGTTCGGCATGATGACCACTTCTGGTGCGTCAGCTTCTTGCGTATCATCCGTGTGCGGTTTGGGCTCTGTATCGAGTGATCCGCCTGACGCCTGAGTCATTGGTTCAACAGCAGCTTGCTCAAGAGGCTTGAGCCCCAGCTGAGAGAGCGTCTGTTCAAGGATATGATCCTCGGGGCGGTTGAGAATGATTAAGCCATGGAGCATTGCCCATAGGCTTGCTGCCTTGTCTTCGTCACCCAACTGGGTTCCCCAATGGCTGATAATGGCTTTGACGACTTGCGGAAGATCAGTGTCAAACTGACTCCTGCAGGCAAGCCAGAACATCAGGCGATAGGCCTCGGCGTCACCAGTGGCCAATCGACAGTACATGCCGATGCTCCGGTCGATGGGACTGCCGTTCTCCAAGCCGACGACGACTGGTTGGAGCAGTTCCTGAGTGACCGCAGAGAGCAGGTCTCGCTTGTCTCGGAAGTAACGGTAGATTGAGCCGATCGCACAATCCAGACGTTTGGCGATGCGGCGGATGGTGGTCGCCTCATAGCCTTCTTCACGAAGACAGAAAAACGTCGCTTCCAGAATCTGGGTACGACTAAGCTGTGCCGGTGTATGGGGTGGGCGATGTTGAGCGGCCGACGGTTCCGATACCGGGGCCACATGGCTGGAAACAGCCTCGCTGATACGATGATTTGTCGTTGTCAAGGTTCACCTCCTTGTGAACAAGTTCCTATTGTTCCCAGATTGCGCAATCTGTCAAGACCCACTGGTCCAATAATTCCAGCTTTCGTGCGCCAAGAGGGATAAATATCCGAAAAAATATCTTTTCTGGACGCAATATTTCGCATAACTCTTTTTGTTTGCACGATTGATGAGTTCGAATGGATTTATGACCGTTGGCAAAAATGAATTGTCGCGGCATCTGTGTTTGGCTTGGGTTATCCCCATATTCTCCCCCGCAAGTGAGCTGATGCCAGTTTTTGATGATTCATTGAGAAAATTTAGCCTGCCGTCCGACTGGTGTAATAGTAATGAACGTAACGGTCAGTTTATGCATCATCAGCTGTATATGCGTGAATAACTGCTAAGGCAGGCAATTTTTTCGGACGATGTAACGATTGAAGATGAGCGAAATTGCCACTGACTATCCGAATACCAGCCGGGCGCATACGGTATCTTTTCCCACGAGGCCCCGTGTATCCTTGCAGCATAAGCTGCTGTTGTTGACGATACTCGTGGCTGTTTTGCCGACACTAGTCTGTGTGAGTTGGATTAACAGTCTGACCCGTTCGGCCATGAATCAGCACCATACGCGTAATGTTCAAATGCTCGCAATGGCTTTGGCGGACCAGTTGGCCAGTGATGGGAAGATACCCGACGAAAAAGTCATCAACGCCAACATCTCAGGTTTTAATCTCGATCATCGCCTCTCATTTATCATCATCAATAATCCGACGCATCACATCATCTACCGCAAGGCACTCCGAGCCATGGAATGGATGGATTATCAGCAGTGGCTTGATGCTTCAGGTGAGAGTCTGGTTGTTCCCATCAGTCAACCGGTCCTGCTGGGAACCTATGGCCAAATGGCGGTCTCACGCGTGCCGATCTGGTATCGCCCGGACTTGAATAATCAGGGAAACAAGCTCAGAGGCCCCAGGCAATTGCTCGGATACCTGACCATTGCAGTTAGTGACCGAACGCTGCCCCAGACTTTGGCATACATGCGTAGTATCCAGATCAGTGCTGCTTTACTTGTCTGTGTGTTGATTATCCCCATCGTGCTGCTATTGGTGCGTATCCAGATTCGACCACTTAACCAACTCATTGATGCAAGCATCAGTATGGCAGAGGGGCATTATCCTGACCTGGAAGATGTTCATCGCTCTGATGAAATTGGACTGCTTAACAAAGCCTTTAATCTCATGCTCAATCGTCTTAAGACGCATCAGAATATTCAGGATCGACTCCACGAACAGCTCGAACACAAGGTCGTTGAACGAACTCACGAGCTCGAACGACTCAATCATCAACTCGCTCAAACCGTCAAGCAGTTCGAATCCCTTGCAGCAACGGACTCATTAACCGGGCTGGCCAATCGACGTGAAATCGGCAAGACACTCAAACGCTGTTTCCTCAAAGCCGAACACTACAACCATGACCTGGCATGCATCATGCTCGATATGGATGGCTTTAAACTCATCAACGACACCCTCGGCCATCAGATGGGTGACGAAGTCTTGTGCGCGACAGCCAAGGCATTGAGCCTATCCTGTCGGAACAGTGATGTGGCAGGGCGGTACGGCGGCGATGAATTCGTCATCGTCCTCCCACAAGCTGATGAAGACATTGCTGTCACCGTTGCTGTCCGTATTCGTGAGCAGTTCGACAAACAGGTCCGCATGCTCCTGCACCAATATCCGGACATGGTTAACAACGTAACTTTGAGTATGGGTATTGCCATCAAGTCCGCAGGTGAGTTGGCAGACTCCGAACTGATGCTCGCCAAAGCCGACCACGCGCTGTACCGTGCCAAGAACACCGGCAAGAATCGCATTCTCATCTACAACCCCAATGACAAAGGGGCACGTACCACAGAAATCGTCCCGACGAATAAGTGATGTGCGAAATGAGTCTTCGAACTTCAAATACAGCAAACAACTAACTAGCTGCATCACCACGTGATGCTGTTGCATCAAAGATGCAAGTGATGTTGTCTAACAAATCTTACTTCTTCAATGTTTGAATAAGATACTCCGTCGTATTCTTGAATCGGGGCTGCTTGATCCCCTTGTGAACAAACTCATAGTCCAACCCCAATCGCTCAAGCTTTTCAACCAGTAACGCGCCATAATTCGAACTATGCGTCGGGTCTTTCTGGACCTTGCCTTTTTCCGGCATGTCACCATAAAACAAATACACCGGCGGATCATCTTTCGTCACCAAAGCATACGGCGAATACTCAGCGATCCAATGCTTGACTGATTCACGATCCTTCAGGAAGCTGCGTATCTCCACGGTGTGATCGCTGTGATCCCAGACATAACCAAAAGCATGCCCGCCGTAAGTTGCGTTAGGCATCCATTCCAATATCTCAACCGGATCAAGGGATGTTTGTGCACCAATTGTTGCAGCACACCATGGCTTGGTTGATTCCCGCGCAACAGGATCAGGGGATTGCGGGTCGGCAAGGTCATCATGAAATGCTAACCACAGTGACGTACAGGCTCCTGCTGATCCGCCGGTCACTGCGATGCGTTTGGGATCGATATTCCACTGCTTGGCATGGCTGCGAACAAACTGTAACGCACGCGCAGCATCATACAACGGTGTTTTGACTGGCGGCTCTGGATAGTTGCCTCGTGGTTGGATCGCACCGTTGCCACGTGTGCTGCCGGTATTCACAATCGTCTGCTTGAGGTATCGGTAGTTGATCGAGACAACCGTGATGCCTTCGGTCAAAAATGCCTTTGGCCCACCGGGTATCGAGAACTTGGTTTTATCACCACCGAGCCAGCCACCCCCATGAATATGCATCACACAAGGAGTCGGCTTGTCACGGTTTGGTGCCAGATAGACATCCAAGACATTGCGATCATGCGGTCCATATTTCACATCAGCCAAGTTAGGCACCTTGCCAAGATTTTTAATCTGCGGTTCTTGTTTATTATCTTGATCCGAACCTGATGCAGCAGCATTGCACCACGCTTGAGTATTACCCATGAAAAAAACTCCGATGCATAGCATCCCTAAATACAAACGTGAACGTGTCATTAATTGATCCTCATGAGTATCTCGTCGACCTCGAACCCGGACGTGTTTTATACGATCAATCTACCTTGCGAAGGCTAGTCGTATCTGCGGGAAGCTTGCCTGATTAAGCATCTTCAACGTAGCGGATAGAGTTGTAACGTAGGTAGCGATGCTTATCGTCTTTTCCACGTACAACGATCCACATTTCGTTTCGCCAAGCATCAGCTTCTGAATCATCGCTAATTCCTACGACGGTGACGTTATCAATTTTACGACCGTGGCTTAGCTGAATGTTGTAGGTTCGCCCCGCAACAAGTGGTGCTTGTGCATCGGGTAAACATTCGGTTTGACGTTGCCTGCGATTACGATCAGAAATCTTTGATGAAATGTAAGCATATACGATGAAGAGAAAGACGGAGCTTGCGAGAATGAGCCAGCCGATTGATTCCAATGTTGCCACCCAATGTCTTGATTGTGTTGCGATAAGACGGGAGAACGTCCCCCCAATGTTCCACCGTATTGTCCGACAGGATGGGTAATGGGTCAAGGCTGAATATTGATTTGAAAAGGCGAACTTTACCCAGCGCAAAACCAGCTTGTGTTGAGCACCGGATGTGAATCCGGTGCAAGTGTATTAAACATAGATTCACCTGCAGCGCATTGACATGCGGTGCTTGAAAACCTGATTTATTGTGACAGCTAATCTACGAACATCAATTCACCGCGCCGCCGGGGATGGGTTGGATGTTCCCGTTTTTGTTGACGCAGACCAAGGTGGTTTCTGCGGTGGCGATCAGGTCGTTACCACGTTTGATTTCGTAGGCATGATCGAGCTTCGCACCGGAGCAGGTGTCGATCCAGCAGCGGACGGTTAGATCGTCATCGTACTTGGCGGGCTTGCGATAACGGATACTCATGCGGGCAACGACGAAGTACGTGCCTTGCTCTTCGAGCTTGGCATAGGATGTCCCATCGCGGCGGAGCATGTCGGTGCGGGCGATTTCCATCCATACTGCATACGAACTGTGATGAGCGACATTCATCGGATCGCATTCACTGTATCGAACACGAACCGGAACTTCGATGACGTTTTGAGGATCATTTCCTGGAACAGATTGCTTTTGAGCCATGATTCACTTCTGGGCTTAAGGTCAGATTAACTTATTGATCAACGGACATTTTCAGGGGTTCAAGATACCAGCCTGATGCAGTGACGGGTTCGGGGACTGGCATGACATAGGGCTTGCCTGCTTCGACTGACTCGGCCCAGACCTTGCAGGTTTCCAGAACTTGGAGATCGAGCATTGCCATGCTGGTGCCTGCTGCACTCAAGAATCGATTAATCAAACTGTGATGGCCGAGTCTGACTAGAGTGACGATGGCTGCAATTTGAACATCGACACTTTCGGGATTCATTTCGTTGGTGTCTTTAACACGGCCCATGAGCTTGTTGCCCAGGTTTTGGGTGAGTTGATTTTTACCAATCTTGCCAATCGACCAGACGGCAGCTTCACGTGGGGCACTTGGGACCACATTCTTGGGGATGTATTCGAGTAGATGCTTGGTAGCTGGCTCGTATTGGGTCTGCCCAAACCATTGAATAAGCTGGGCGGACTCCATGGCATGAGGTGAAGCCATGTTACTTTTCATGCTCGCAAACAAGCTTTGAACACGTCCTAATGCAACAGTCTTTTGGCTGTCAATATCCAACCACCGGATGGCAGTTGCTGCGGCAACGCGAGCTTCCTGACGCGTTGCGTTGTCCAGGACATCAAACAGGGCGTCGACTGAACTTTCAATATCCAGTTTGCCAAGGATCAAGGCTGCCTGTTCCTGACCCTGCCATTGGGTTTGCTTGAGGATATTCAAGGCAGACGATTTAATCGCATCAGAGAGTGCATCACGTTGAGCAAGTTTGATCATCGCTTCACGAACCATCACACGAGTTTGCGGGTTGGCATCGTTGAGCATTTGAGCAAGAGCAGGAACACGTTGCGCGGTGATCTGATCAATCAAGCATTGGCCAGCTAATTGGCGTATACCTGCATCTGCATGTTCACCTAGTGCCTGGGCATGCTTGACGAGTTCAGATGGGTTCTTGGTTAACAGGAGGTTGCCTGCTGCAAGGATCACCGCAGGGTCTTCATTGCGATTGGTCATTAAATCCACAGCAACATCAGTCACATCATTCGAATCATGATTGGCTAAACAGGCAATTGCCATCAAACGGCTGGGGATATCACCTTTGGCAAGACGTTTGGCATCGGCTACCAATCCGCGTTTGGCGACTTGGCCAAGGGCTTTGGCGGCTGCGAGTTTGAGCAGGGGGTCAAGCGAGCTTTCACCAAGCAATTGACGCAGTGGTCCCTGCGCCTTTTCGGGGGCGGTGACAGTTAATTGTTGCAATGCAGAATTGCGAAGTGCCCAACTGACTTTGGGGTTTGTTGCACGACTAAGCCACAGGTCGTTCATGCTTGATGCCTGCCATTTAGCCAAGGTGCTGTCGGTAAGTAAGACCCAGTCGGTCTTGCCGGTTTTGTTGAATTGAATGAGGATGTCACTTGCAGAACGATCATCAAGCTCGATGAGGGTCGCGACCGATTTGATTGCCAGGGGTTGTGAACTCTTGGGGTTTGGGGCGATGGATTTAACCTGCATGCCGTAGATGTCCAACAGGCCGCTGATGCCCATTTGCTGAGCCTTGTCAATGGATTGGAGAATCGCAAGACGCAGTTCAAGTTCCGGCCGATCCAATGCCGTCTTCCACATCTGATGGACGGTCTTCGGGAGTACGGCAGTAGATGGGGGGGGCGTGACATTGGGATCAATACGCATCGGCCAATCAATGATTGGATCGGTATTGAAGGTCGCTTGCGCCATCGCCATGTGGCCAATGAATAGCATCAACACTAAGGCAATTCGGATGTATATAGGGTGGCTTTTCATTTGAAGCAGAGGTCCTGAAAGTTAACGCGGGCGTGAAAGTTGCCACGTGCGAATCACCAGAATGATAAAGGAAACGACACTCACCACAGCTTGGATATACCAGTTAAGTGGGATCAAGGCATAGTCGACAAACTGCGGGACTTCAATGAGTTTGAGCGCGCCAGCCAAGGGACTGATCATCAAAGCTTTTTCGACGGTCGCATGGGTAAACGGAGCGTCCAGTCCAAGCCAGACAAGCATCGGCAGCAGGAAGATTCCCACCAGCAGGGTGTAACTGATCGCCGTGGCAGTAGCCGTTTTACTCACCATTGAACTGATCGCAGCAGTGATCATCAAGGCCATCACTGCCGTCAACGCCAGACTCACCAGCGTGTTTGCGATTTGAGTCAGCAGCGTATCGTCAATGAGATACAACGTGGCATAGGCAGGCATGGTGGCCATGAGCATCATCACCAAAGTCAACGCTGCGGAGGTGAGCTTGCCTTTGACAATGGTGAAGGTGGATAGTGGGGTGGCTTGGAGCAGTTGCCAGCTTTTGGTTTCGATTTCTCCGCAGATCATACCACTGGCAAGTGACGGGGTGACCAAGACGATCAACGCCATTTGCAGCAAGACGACGATGCCGCCAAGAGTTGCAGCACCCCAACTCATCGTACTCATGGTGGTCATGAGAATCAGGCCAAGCGATAGAATCAAACAGACACCAAAGAGTCGCAGAATCCAATGGGCACGACCGAATTTACGGGTCCGAAATTCCTTGACGCGAACCGGATTGGTCAGCGGCCCGATGAGTCCGGAACGACGTTGTGGATCAAAGAACCACAGGTACATAATGCGTCGGTAGATTTGAACATTGGCACTTTGCTCGTCGGTAATTTTGCCTTGAGCGCGGGACTTGTCGAAGATTTTCGAACCAAAGCGTGATGCCGTCCAACAGGCCGATGCGACGGTGATCAGTCCGCTGAGTATGGCAAACTGCATCACCCAGTTCACATCCGAGGTAATGCCCTGAGCACCGACTGCGCCATGTCCCATCAATTGCATGACGGCTGGCAGCGGTGAAAGACATCGAACCCAAATCATCACTTCCAATGCGGGGCCTTGCACGTTGCCTTGGAAGAATTGGTAAGGCCCCAGTGTAATGACAACCAGGAAAAGGACCACGCTATAGGTCAATCGCAAAGCCGAGTCTGGCGTGGCTGCATAGCTGCTGACCAATAGGCCCAGCGCCGCATACTCCAATGCCAGTAACAACAGGATGCCATAGAGCGCGAGCATTTGGGACGGGTTCACGCCCCCCATTGCGATGCATGCCGCCGCAGCAGGTGTGCTTAATGCAATGAGCATGACGACGAATCCGACGACGCCCACGAGTTTGCCAAAGAAGATCGACCAACTGCTCATCGGTGAGTTAAGTAGTAGAGCAAGTGTGCCTGATCGCTTTTCCTTGACGATGCTCGTTGCCGGGAAGACCGGTGCAAGCAGGACAAGGCTGACCATTAGGCCGTAGCCAAAGAGTTGGAGAATCTGCTGAGCCTGCATGCCCGAGTGGTCAGCCATGGCATCGGTGGGCCACCGGAAGATGACCAATGCAGCGAGGACCGCCACAACCAGAAGCTGAATCATCACAGCCTTGCGGGTGCGAAGCATACCGAGCAGTTCGCGTTGAATGATGGGGTTTGAAATCATTTGTTACCAGGGGCTAGGGACTAGCGATTTTGGACTTGGGTCAAGGCACGATATCAAGCACGGCAAGTCAATGCAGTGCAGGTTCAGTGCATTATTCAGCGTTGGTCTTGGCATAATTGGTGACCGGCCCGGAGGCTTTTTCCATGCCATGTGCACCCTTGCGTCCTGTGCCGGTGACACTCAGGAATGCGTCTTCAAGGTCCTGGACCACTTCACGGAACTGGCAGATGCCCAGCTTCATCTTGGTCAGTGCGTTGAGCAGTCGCGCCAGGTCATCGTCGGTTCGGGTGGTGGTGATGCGAACCATTGCTTCAGCGGGGTAGCTTTCGACTTCTGCTTCTTCACCGAGTCCTTGTTTGACGAGTCCTTCGACCTGTCCGACGTTGTCACCTGATAGCAGTTGGATTTCAAACTGCCGTTTTTGGCTGAGGTTTCGCATAATGTCCGAGAGCGTGCCAAAGGCTTGGAGTTTACCTTGAGCGATGATGGCGACAGTATCACAGATGCGTGAGAGTTCTGGGAGAATGTGACTGGTGACGATCAGCGTTTTACCCATCTCCGCAAGACGCAGCAGAATCTGACGCATATCGATTCGCGCATTGGGGTCCAAGCCGTTTGCCGGTTCGTCAAGGATCAGAACCTGCGGGTCATGGAGCATGGTTCGAGCAATCGCGCAGCGTTGTTTCATACCATGTGAAAGGGCTTCGACATAGCGGTCTTTCATGTAGGTTGAGCCGGTGATGTCCATGACTTCATCAATGCGCTTCATGCGTTGCTTACGCGGGATTTTGAAAGCTGCACCAAAGAAGTCCAGATATTCACGTACCCGCATATTGTCATACGCGCCGAAGGTGTCGGGCATGTAGCCGACAAGGTGTTTGATTTGTTTGGCACCCGAGACACAATCCACGCCAGCGATGGAAGCCGACCCACTGGTGGGTTTGGACAGGCCAACGAGGATTTTGATGGTGGTGGTTTTACCTGCACCATTGGGGCCGATGAATCCGAGGATGCTTCCTCGTGTTACGTTGATTGTCAGTGCGTCCAGTGACGTGAAGTCACCGTATCGCTTGGTTAGGTTTTGTGTTTGTACAACAACTTCTGATGCCATGTTGATCTCCTGGGTGTGGAGCGAATCGTGTTTGAGTCGGGATGTTTTTTTACTGTGTGACCGCCGTGATTTGAAGTCGGATACCACCTGATGCGTCCCACATATGTGAGCTTAGCGGGTCGGTATGTGTCGTGACTTCAAATTCCAAAACAATTTGTCCTTGACGATTGATGGTGAGAAATTCACCTTTGACCGGGATCTGGATTCGGTTGGCCAGGTTGGAACGTCGGGCGATTTCCTGTCTGCGGTTATCGGTGACGATGAAATCTCGCCCTTGTGTTTTAAAGTCGATATCAAGTGTGCCGCTTTGGACTTTCAATGGGAGTAATTCTTTGGGCACCTTAAATGCCAGTTTAAATTTGGTTTCACTTGAGATCGTCGAGGTCCATCGTCCGGTCATGGGGTTGATCACGGTACTCATACCATGATCGTTTTTGGAACTGCGGAAAATGTCGGTTTGAAGGATTGGCGAAGGGATGACGAAAGTAGTTCCCGGTGCAGGGCGTTCGTAGCTTAGCGGCACACAAATCAAGGCCTGCTGTTTTTGACGGGCATCATTGGCTGCCTGTGTAAAGCCGATATCCATCGCACGAGCCCACCACATCGCAGAAGGCTCAGACGGATAAGCGACTACATTCAGTGCATCAGAGTTAGGATAAATCAGGTGACGATAGATATCCTGACGTTGAATATCCTGAGCAGTCATGGTCGTTGCGGTGACGAACTGATCCAGGCCGATCGTTGGGTCTGGGGTGATCGTAAAATTGTCATGGCCGGTGAGCTTGCCCACTGCATGATTGTTGAGGCTGGCAATAATCGGATGATCCACGCCAGCGTAGGGGCCTGATGAAATGGTACAGATCATGCCATCCTTGGTGAAACTTGCGGTGGCTTTAACCGGCTTGTCCAGTGGCACGACGCGAGCGATGCTGTGCGATCGCAACGTTGCTTCGGGCAATTCCAGATTATCCCATTTCCATGTGTTGTTATCCGTCCAACGCATGCGAAGGACTTTGCCAGTTGAACCTGAAAGGTCCGGCCAGATCACACCACCATCGTTGGCTTCAAGGGGGGAGGACAATCGCGATGGGCTGTACGTGCTGACCACCGCATTGGTGATGGCATAGTTGCCGACCGGATCGATTTGTGCCAACTGCACAGAGGCAACTGTCAATGGTGTTTGACGGTGATGCGTGATGCCCATAAACCAGATCACACCTGCAATCACAATCGCCAGCACAACACTTACCGGCGCGAGCATTTCCGGATTGCCTTTTTTCCAGAATACGATGCCAGAGACAAGCATCAAACCCAGCATCGTCAACAGGCAGATCATCACCGGCGTGCGCGAGAGCACTTCGTAACCAATCTGCTGTGTGCCTGCCTTGGCAAGGATGTCATTGTCAATGAGCGTGTCTGATTTGTTAAAGCGACTGTTCGTGCGGAATGCTTGATCGATGACGCGACTGCCGGCTTTGCTTGCTGCGGACCAGTATTCTGTACCAAGTGTCAGAACAGTGACCTGGCCGCGTCCCATTTTACCGCGAAGCATCATGGGCCAACCGTTGATCATCAAGTCATCATCGGTTTGCATGTCCGGGCCAAGGACACGCCAGAACGAGACAGGTTCTTCAAATCGCATGGCAGTCGGGATGACTTTGCAATCGCTGACCCATAATGTTCCCTTGGCATTATCGAGTCCCAATTCTATTTTGAGATGTGTCGCGCTATTTGGGATCGAGAGTGTTTTCTTGTTCTCCCGCCAATTAGAGCCAAGGTTGTCAGCAAAGTCGATGGGATTGCCAACTGGCTGTTTCATTTGATCTAAGAAAATCGCCCGACTGACCGTGTCGGATGGTGAACTGGATCGATCCATTCGAAATCGTGCCGACACATCCACCGTGGCCCATTGTTCAGAAAGGGTGACCGTGTTTGAGATGATAGTGCTTGTTTGATTGTCAGGATTGCGCAAGCGTGTACCGCCGCCATTAACATCCACACGATTTTGCCGCAGGTCGTCAAGTTCCCATCCGCGTGGACGTTGATCCTTATTACTCACACGCGAATTCAAACCACCGTCGGAAAGTACATTATTACCTTGGATAGTGGCTTGGGTTTGAAGTGATTGGTCAATGAGCATCATCGGCAAGTGATCACCAATAATACTGCGAGTTAATTCCATCCCCGTGTCTGGTAACACCACGATCATCTGACCGCCTGCAAGAATCCACTGACGCAACGCTTGAATCTGCATCGGGTCCAACTGCGGATCACTATGCCCAAGGAGCATGACGCTCATGTTGCTCAACAAATTGGCATCACGAGGCAAACCATGTGGCTTGAGATTCATATAGGTGTGAGATACACCAAGTTGTTCACGCAACGAGCCGGTGAGGTCGTAACCTGCAGCGGACTTGAGTGAAAACATCTTGGCATTGATTTGTGGTGAAGTCACCGCCCGATACAACGCCACGTCTCGGCTGAGCATCACATCCGAACTGCCACGGGTGTCGAGTAACTGCACCTGGGCTTCGATGGATTTGGTATTGCTGGGATAGTCCGGTGATTTGAACGGGATGTAAATATCACGCCGTCCACCAGCGGGTATCCAGAACTCACGGGCAAATTGCACATTACCCATCCTCGCGTCCTTGGTGAAGGTCACCGTGGTGAGTAAGGTTTGATCGCTCATCGTTGGATTGACGACTGACGTTTGAGCCAGCCCCCATTGATCCGGTGCAACAACCCCCGGGCCGACTACGGTTCCGGATGAGACAAGTTTTGGTTGCTCAGCATGCGCATTGCCCATGCAGATAAACAACAACAGGTAAATCCAACACAAATATAGACGTCGCGCCACGCACTACCCTTCCCATGAACAGATGCTAGCGGAGATGGAAGAATAGAATCATATAACCCATCTAGTCTTTTTTCCAATCGTTTGGCTTGATTTTTATCCGATCCTGTCATCATGCCAATTCTGGCAGTACAATACTCGGATGTTCACAGGACTTATCGAAACCATAGGCCGTATTCATGGCATCGCTTCCACGCCCGGCGGTAAACGCCTTGTGGTTGATGTCGCAAATTGGACACCTCGCAATAGCAATTTTGAACATGGCGATTCAATCTGCGTCAGCGGAGTTTGTCTGACCATGACCGACCAGCAGGGGACTTTATTGAGTTTCGATGTGATCAATGAAACACTTGACCGCTCACGCCTGGGAACTTTGGCAGTCGGCGATCAGGTCAATCTCGAATCATCATTAACTGCCAATACTGCAATGGGCGGACACATCGTCCAGGGGCATGTTGATGGCATGGGACGTGTCGTGAAAGTCACCTCAACCCCACACGAATTTCGTGTCACCGTCGCGCCGCCAACTGAGTTGATGGATGCGATTGTGCCTAAAGGGTCAGTTTGCATTGACGGGGTGAGTTTGACCATCGCGTCACTGACCGACAGCACGTTTGATGTGGCCTTAATCCCAACCACGTTATCTTTGACCACATTAAAAGATGCAGCGTCCGGTCAAATGGTGAATCTTGAAACCGACATTGTTGCCAAGACGATCTTGCACTGGTTGACACGCAATGGTTCCAAGGCCAGCGGCGTGACCATGGAAAAACTTCTCGACGCCGGGTTCATGTGAATCATTCAAACCGCTTGCGGTTTAGCGCTCCCGTGGTTTTGGACGTTTGATTTTACCCCGTAGCGCCTTGAAAAAGTCCGAGAGTATCTGCCCGGTTTCTTCTGCCATGACACCGCCGACGACTTCGACGCTATGGTTGAATCGACTGTCGTTACACAATTGATACAGCGTATTAACGCATCCCATTTTCGGATCACTGGCCCCATACACCAACCGTGGCAGGCGGCAGTTCACCAACGCTCCGGCGCACATCGCACACGGCTCAAGCGTCACATACAACGTACAGTCATCCAATCGCCAACTGTCGATTTTCTTTGCTGCTTGGCGGATCGCTAAAATTTCAGCATGGGCCACCGGGTCCTGATCCAACTCACGTCGGTTGGATGCCTCAGCGATGATAGTTTCATGCTGACAGACGACAGCGCCCACAGGCACTTCGCCAATTGCTGCAGCTTGTTTTGCCAGTTCCAATGCGTGTTGCATCATTTGCATGTCAAAGTCGGTGGTCATTTGAGCATTGTATGGCGTTTTAAGGTTCTTGTGTTTTGGAATGGGAAATCCTGCCAGAGTCAAAATGCGTTTCCATTCCCTTTATGCAGGTTGTAAACTATGAATCAAATGAAAATCATCTGTGCCCCTGATAGTTTTAAAGAATCCATTTCCGCCACCGATGCTGCTCATGCCATGCAGCGTGGGATTTTGAATGTCTATCCCGAAGCCCATGTGGAAATCTGTCCCATTGCCGATGGCGGTGAAGGAACACTGCAGGCCATGGTTGATGCCACCGGCGGGGAGTATCGCCAATGTGCCGTCACCGGACCACTGGGGCAACCTGTTAAAGCCCTCTGGGGATTACTTGGTCAGCAGGACAATGAACCGTTGACCGCGGTCATTGAAATGGCTCAAGCTGCCGGTATCCATCTGGTTGAACCTGATCAACGCAATCCGTCATTGGCAACGACCTATGGTGTTGGGGAACTTATCCGCGAAGCCTTATCTGCCGGTGCTCATCGTATCGTCATGGGGATCGGTGGCAGCTGCACCAATGACGGGGGCGCGGGAATGGCGCAGGCGCTGGGCGTCCATTTTTTTGACCGCACCGGTGAGATGATTACTCGGCCAATGACGGGTTCCATGCTGCCAACCGTTGAACGCATCGACAAGACGCATATGGACCCACGCATTGAATGGACGCAGATCATCGCAGCATGTGACGTGAACAATCCGTTGACGGGCGCTTTGGGAGCGTCGGTCATTTACGGGCCGCAAAAGGGTGCCTCACAATCAATGGTTGAAATGCTCGATGAAGCCTTGGTCTACTTTGCTGAACTCGTTGGCGGAGACTTCGCTTCGACTCCCGGCGCCGGTGCAGCTGGGGGCTTGGGATTTGGACTGCTCGCCTTTTTGGATGCCAGTTTACAGCGTGGTATTGATCTGGTCTTGGACACGATCCATTTTGACCAGCGATGTATTGGAGCGACCTTGTGCCTGACTGGTGAAGGTAAACTCGACGGCCAATCGCTCCAAGGTAAAGCCTGTCTGGGAGTCGCCCGTCGTGCCAATATGCAAGGTGTCCGAACGGTCGCATTGGTGGGGTGTATCGGTGATGAAGCAGAAAAAACGCTCACTGCCGGACTGGCTGAATACCATCTCATCGGCCCGGACTTACCTGCTGAAGTTTCCATGACCCAGGCAGATCGACTCATTGAAGAAACAACTGTTAAAGTCCTGCAAGCTGCGATGGTTTAAGATGGCCAAACCAGCAGGATTTGGTATGGTTGAGCAGTCACGGACATTCGTTTGATATTCAAATAGGACGAAGGTTACCTTCATGCGCGATTGGTTACCCAAAATAATGATTCTCGGTGCACTGGCAGTTGTCTTGGGTGTACCGTTTATTTTCAGGCCAGCGACAGCATCGCATACTGCTGGTAATGCCGATGGTTCAGCAAGACTGGTTATCATCACGCCGCATAACGAACAAATCCGTTCGGAAGTAGCAACGGCATTTAACAATTACCGAAAAGCTCTTGGTAAACAAGCCATCGGTTTTGACTGGCGAACCAGTGGCGGGACCAGTGACCTGCGACGCATGGTGCAGGCTGACTTCACCGCCAAGGCAGCCGACGGACTTGCAGCAAGTGGTATCGGTATCGACCTGTTCTTCGGAGGAGGAGACTACGAACACAACCAACTGGCCAAAGGCGTCTACGTCAATGGGCAGGATCAACTTGAACCGATCATTGAAACAATAGTTCTGCCTCAAGGCCTGCTTCAGCAAGTCTATCCAACTAACAACATCGGTGGTGAACCACTCTATCATCCCAAGCTCGCATGGGTCGGCGTGGTGCTTTCAAGCTTCGGTATTGTCTACAACCGTGACATTCTGGAAATCCGAAAACTCCCCGAACCCAACACATGGACGGACTTGGAAAATCCCAATTATCACGGCTGGCTAGCTCTTGCTGATCCGGCACATTCCGGTTCACTGGCTCAAACCTACAACACCATTTTGCGACGCTCAGGTTGGAATGAAGGTTGGCGACACCTTCGCCGCATCTTTGCCAACGCTCGGTATTTCACATCCGGTGCATCCAAAGTCCCCGTCGATGTATCCGCAGGTGAGGCCGCAGCAGGCATGTGCATCGACTTCTATGGCAGATACCAGGCAGGTGCCGTCGGAGGCAATCGCGTGGGATATGTCGACCCACCATTTGTCACCGCAGTGACCGCTGATCCAATCACCATTCTGCGTGGCGCTCCGCAAAAGGAGTTGGCTAACGAGTTCATCGTTTGGTTGCTGCAAAAGAATACTCAAAAGCTTTGGCAGCGTCGCAAAGGCACGCCCAATGGCCCGGTGACTTTTGAACTTCGACGCCAACCCATTCGACGTGATTTGTATACCGCTTCGGAAATGAAGCAATGGACTGACCCGCAGATCAAGCCTTACCAGATCGCGCGGAATTTCCCCGATGGGACACCCAACTACTATTCCTACGTCGCGCCCATTGCCCATAGCATGGCCATCGACATTCACGAGGAGTTGGGGAAAGCCTGGGGCGTTCTTAATGCGAATCCGAATCATCCGAAAATCACTGAAATGTGGGCTTTGTTTGATGCGATGCCTCAGCCACTAGTCCTCAATTGGCCGACCACAGAATTGCAGACTAACTGGCAAAGCATCATGCAGGACAAAAATCACAAGCAGCATCAACAGGTCGTCGATACGATCCGTGAGCATTACCTGTCGCTCAAGACGCGTTGGAAAGATCACGATCAACAACTCAAAGACCGTCTGGAATGGACACTATTCTTCCGCGGGAACTATCGCAAAATCGTGGAGATGGGTAAGGCAGGTTGACAAGCGAATAAGCTGTCAATGTCTCACGAATCAGTGGTTGTTTTTTTGACTCCTTCACAAAATCTGTAGGTCGGCATCGAAGTGATCACACAAGGATTCGCTGGCCAGGGAGCTTCCGCTCCCCGGACCCCTTGTCGAGTTCATGGCATCGCTGTTTACTGTGCTTTTCAAACAAGATAAAAAGGCATCGGTTCAGGGGCGATGTCATCCTTGTGCATTGCAACCCCGTCCGCGCCGTGCAGTATGGATGGACAAAAAAAACTCGTGCAGCGATGGCCACTCACCGGTGAATTGTAGGAGACCTGTACGCCGCGGACGCCTTCTCGAAGCCCGGAAAGTCCCGAAAGCGCTTCTCGATTTTCTGTCTGGATGTATGCATCAAAACAGCATTGGGCTATCGTCTTCGTCAGCCGTTTTGCTTTTGCCTTTAGACTTGGCAGAAGAGGGGGGATCGGATTCTTCTTCGTCTTCTAATGCTTCGTCGGTAACGTCTTCATCGGTATCCGATTCGGAGTCGTCTTCTTCATTCTCAGTATCATTTTCGTCTTCTGAGTTATCCTCATCCGACTCTTCGTCTAACGCGTCTTCGTCTGATTCGTCATCCTCTTCAACGGATTCTTCTTCTTCGTCGTCGTCGATATCTTCCTCGACTTCTTCTTCCTCAAGGACTTGATCTTCTACTTCATCCTCTTCTTCAGATTCGTCGGATTCTTCTTCGAGGACTTCGGCGTCGGGCTCCTCAACGTAGTCTGAATCATCTAAGTCTTCGTCATCTTCTTCTAGAGAGTCGTCATTTTCTTCGACTTCTTCTTCGTACTGGTCTTCGTCTGATGCCTCTTGATCATCGTCCTCAGATTCGTCTTCCTCTTGCACTTGAGCATCATCCGATTCAGACTCGTCTTCTTCAGCGTCAGCATCGTCCTGGTCACAGGAGATTGCTTCAAGCTCATCAGTCGCTTGATTGTCATCGTCCTGGGGTTCAGTGACGGTTTCTTCTGCTAATTCGACCTGATCTTCGGTGGAATCTTCTTCATCCGGCGTAGTGGCTGCATTCGCAGCAGTGACAACCGCAGCGGTCGCAATAGCGGCATCCACAGCAGTGACTTGTTGATCGTCGGACTCTATCGTTGAATCAGTGGTGGCCTCCGTTGCTGAAGGTGTTGTGCCGTCTTCGTCTTCTTCACCTTCACGGACAGGGCCGATATTGATATTCGCCAGGATGGTTGATCCGCCGTAGACATATTGTCCTTGCTCGACGACAACCTGTGGATTGAATCGGGCGGGGATGTACAGTTCGGTGGTTGAACCGAGTTTGATAATGCCAAAGCGTTGGCCGCGTTGGATGACCGAACCGGTGCTGACGGTGCAGCAGATGGTGCGGGCACAAAGCCCAGCGACCTGTCGGATGGCAGCAATGGTGTCGCGTCTGACAGGGTGGGCAAGAATGATGAGATTTGACTCATTGACCTCAGCGGATTCGGGGTTGAGGACGTTGAGATGTTCACCGGGTTTATGGGTGATGGAGGTGACCACACCGTGAATGGGTGATCGGTTGATGTGAACATCGAAGACGCTTAGGAAGATACGGACGCAGGTTGCCGGGCCGTTGAAGGGTTCGAAGAATTCGACTTCATGGATGGATGAAACTTTGCCATCAGCGGGGCTGACCATGATGCCCCTTTGCGTGGGGATGGGTCGATCCGGATCACGGAAAAAGAGGATCAGGCAGATTGTGGCGATCATCACTGGGATCGAGACCCACCACCATCCGGTAATGACTGCGGCTACTGATAGTAGGACACCAATCGCAAAGATGGTCGTCCACTCGGATTTGGCGTGTGGGCTGAGCATAGGGGGATTTTATCACGAGGGAACGGCTTGCGCAACCCATCCGTATTTTTGATGGTTAAATGTGTCTAATCTTTTGTCAGTCTCAGGTCATTTGGCCAGTTTGGGGCCAATGACCATGCCGATGATCCCAAAGAGGATGCCGATGCCAAGTAATCCACCTGAGTAGATGTACAGTGAGTTGGCATTTTTTGCGACCAGTGGAACCAAGACGCTGGTGCCACCAAAAAGGGCGGAGACCAATACCATGAAGATGCCTACAAGTGCAACGGATGCGACGAAGAGCATGCCTGAGGAAAAGCCACTCCATGCCGGATCGAACGGTTCAGCGGGGACCATGTTGGCGCCGGAGGGAGCAGCGGCTGGCGGACGTCTGTCCACGGCAGCTGCTTCGATGACTGTTTCGGTTGCGGCAACGGTTTCGTCGATGACTTCTGCAGCGGCAATGGCGGTGCCATCAGCGGTATCGTCCATGCCGGTGTCACCCATGCCAGTGGCAGCAGAGGTGCCTGAGCTCATCGCAGACGCATCAGTATGTGAGGCTTCCAATGTCACTGCACCGTCAAACACGCCAGATGAACCGGCAGCTGTATCCATGCGTGAATCGGAAATGCTTTCGCCAGCGGCGCTGCCACCGGTGGGATAGATTTCGTCAAGTAACTCGGCACCCAGCGAAGTGTCATCACTTTCACGAGTCAGATCCAGTAGTCCACTACCCGAGCCTACTGAGTCCAGCGACAAATCATCGTCATCGGAAATACCAGCGTTATTGACAATAGTCGCAGCCATGGGGTCGGCTTCATCAACTTCACCAGCATCAAAGACACTGATACCAGTGGATGACTTGATGTCTTCTTTTGAGCCTGAATTGTTGCCATCGAGATTCAATGAATCAGCACCAGCAGCAGAACCGCCAAGGTCATCCAAAGCCAGTCCAAGACCGCTGGAACCTTCTTTGGGATCAATGTCCAGATTGGATTCATCATTGCTGGTGAGCTTGATATCACCATCCGTGTCATCCAGGCTCAGATTCAATGTGCCTGACCCGGCAGTGTTGGCGTCAAGACCTGATCCAATTTCGCTTAAGCCTATATCATCCAGCCCGGTTCCGGCGCCGGTGGCATCAAGGCCGATCCCGCTGTCACCAAGACCTGTTGCGGACAAGCCGATGTCCGAGCCATCATCTGATTTACCAGTATCAGACAAGGGGACAGACGTATTACCTGCTGTAGTTGAGAGGTCGCCGGTTTCACCCAGGCCGGTGTCGGCAAGAGGTAGTACGCCGGTTCCGCCTGAGTCATCAAGGTTGATTGCTCCGGTATCGCCAGAGTCAGTCAGTGGGATGATGCCGGTGTCACCTGAGTCATCAAGTGAAATCATTCCGGTGTCATCGCCACCTGCAATGGACAGATCGCCGGTTTCGCCGAGGCTCAGATTGCCCAGTGTGCCGGTCTCGTCAAGTGAGAATTCATCGGTGCCTGCCGAGAGTCCGATGGAGTCTCCCATGGACTCGTCACGTGCAGCCAAGGCATCAACTTGTTGTCGTTTAAAGAGCAGTTTATCACGGTCGCGGAAGGGCTGTAGCTCTCCACGTGAGACCAACTGTTTGAGCGCGGCTTCATCCACCCCGAGTTTCGTGGCGGCTTCTTCCTGGCTGTAAAATTCCATTTTGGCCATCGTGGACCTCCTGCCCTGTGATTCCGCGGCAAGAAAATGTGTCTCTGAGAATTAAGATCGCAACAGGTGACCCTGAGCGCCATGCCGAAGCCGGTCGATTCAACCAACTTAACTGATGTACTTTAAGTCAATTTTATCATCTGTACAACCCGCTTGGCAAAGTCCGTGTCAGTTTTTGATCTGCCATCAATTGTTATGGCTCGTCGTGGATAGGAAATTTTCAAATGGCATCCTTGAAAACAACAACGTTCACGACTTTGTCAGACTCATCAATGGTCAACTTCAAAAAAGAAACCGACTCAAATTTCAATAGTGCATGCGGGTTGGTATGACGCCATCCAAGATTATAGATCAGGTGCCGTTGGCTGTTGTTTGGATCGTCGAAATCGCGGTCAGGTTGTCCAAGTAAATCCAAGATGTAGTCCACTGTCTGCTGCTCTAATGTATGGTGTTTAAGCAGGTCGTCGAGCATGTAGCCTCGAGTTTGAGTATCAGCCCAGAGCCATGAATTTGAAGAAAATGGGATCGGTATAATGCTGCGGTTTGGGGTGATATATCGAGAATACAAAAGGTATCCAGGATAAACTGCAAGAATCAGCAGGATTGTTATTCGGACGGTATGCTTTTCAAAATAT
>MDTG01332646.1_pt1 | contig 21818 bp, 19 predicted proteins | sample 811421 | NCBI WGS metagenome assembly MDTG01 (sample SAMN05326645, study PRJNA326480) | marine metagenome | isolation source: seawater | place: Pacific Ocean: South East | collected 2011 | reverse complement strand
TCAGGTTCAAGTGGCTCAAGTGGTTCTTCAGGAACAGACGGCACAAGTGGAACAGACGGTACTTCAGGTACTAATGGTTCTTCAGGATCAAGCGGAAGCTCAGGTTCTTCTGGTACAACAGGTACTTCTGGTACATCTGGTAACTCAGGAACTTCTGGATCGTCCGGTTCAAGTGGTTCAAGTGGTAATTCTGGTTCATCGGGTTCTTCAGGTTCAAGTGGGGTTTCAGGTACGTCTGGTTCTTCAGGTGTAAGTGGCTCAAGTGGCTCTTCAGGAACAGATGGTACAAGTGGCTCTTCGGGTGTTTCTGGAACATCAGGTTCATCAGGTAATACTGGTACTTCAGGTTCTTCGGGTTCAAGTGGTAATTCTGGTACTTCAGGTACAAATGGTTCAAGTGGGACTTCAGGTACTAATGGTTCCTCAGGATCAAGTGGTTCTTCTGGAACGAATGGTTCTTCAGGTTCTTCTGGAGCTGATGGTTCAGCAACAATTACAAATAATGTTAATAATAGAGTATTAACAGCTACTGGAACATCTACAATTAATGGTGAAAGTAATGTAACTATTGGAAGTACATTTATGAATGTTGGAGTTAATATGGCTATGATTGGATGTAAGTGTATTCTATTAGATGGAGATGGTGATGGTTTTGCAAGAATCTTTAGTGATACGGGTAATACATGTGGATATGGTGCTAATCAAAGCATTTACAGTACGGCTGCTTGTTTACATGTTTTTGAAAATGGGGAAGAAAATACATTAGCTGATGTAAGATCAGGCAGATTATTTATTGGTTGTAATTCACTTTTACCAGATGGAGCACAACATTCTTCTATTTTAGGTGGATCAAATAATTGCATGACTACGGGTGCTAAACATTCTACAATAGGAGGTGGTTGTAAAAATTCAGGATCAAGTGCAAGTGCTGATTGTGCTTTTATAGGTGGAGGATGTAGTAATAGAGTAAGTAACGGTTATAATATAGTAGTAGGTGGTCAAAGTAATATTGCTGTAAATAATTATGCAGCTGTAGTCGGTGGTGCTAATAACTCAAATGCGGCATGTTATGGATTTTTAGGAGGGGGTTCTAGTAATACTCTTAGTCTTGGTTGTGCAACATCATTAATTGGAGGTTGTCTTAATGCGCTTGACAGTGTTAACTGCTCAATTTTATTAGGAGGTAGAGAAAATTGCATGTATGCTGGTACTAGTTTGCCTGCTTATTGCACCCATTATGCTTTTATAGGTACTGGTTGTAAAAACCAAATTAATAAATCAGGTTGTCAAGCCTGTTTTTCAACAATATTAAATGGATCCCATAATGAAAATTTCTGTAATTTTTCTTTTATAGGAGGAGGAACAAAAAATACTGCATCTGTAAGTTTTAGTTCAATTTTGGGTGGAGAGCAAAATACAATAACAACCGAAGGATGTGGACTTTGCTGCACTGGAAATAATCTTATTGGAGTAGGGTATAAAAATTGTATTACGGGTCAACACCATGCAGGTGTAATTATTAGTGGTACGTGTAATCGTATTACTGGTTCTGTTGGTACTTGTGTTACAGTTACACCTAACCATAATGCAATAGCAAGTGGTACGTGTAATTGTATAATGGTTGACCAAGCAACAAACCATAATTTTATAGGTGGTGGTCGAATTAATAGGATATGTTCTTTTACTACAACTAAGGATAACAGTCTTTATATATCCCCAGGAAATAATTTTATAGGCGGAGGACAATTCAATCTTATTATAAATTGTACTAGGCAGAATTGCGGTTATTATGGAGCTGCGGGTCATAATACTGTTTCAGGTGGTGCATTTAATAAAACTTGTTGTCAGAGTTATGCTGTTATAGGCGGAGGAACCTTCAATTGTATGCTTTGTAATGGTTATACAAATACTATTGCAGGTGGTTATCGAAATAAAATGTGCCAACAGGCTGGTGGTGCTATCCTTGGAGGATGTAAAAATGAAATGTGTTCGACAGGTACTGTAACAAGTAATACTATTGTTGGTGGGTTTTGCAATAAATTAGGATTTGGACAGGGTGGTGCAGATTATAATACAATTGGAGGAGGAGCATATAATATTATTTGTTGTAATAGTAACTATAACTTTGTAGCAGGATATTGTAACCGTTTAGGTGCTGGTAGTAGTACTAATAATTCAAATTTTTCTGCAATATTTGGGTGTTGTAATATAACTTGTGCAGATTATAACTTTATAGCAGGATATTGTAATACTATAGGATCAAGTTATAATAGATCAGCTATTATAGGTACTTATGGTAAAACCGCTACAGCAGATGATCAATTAATGGTTTGTTGTATTTGTGCTCTTGGAGCATTAAGTAAAGCTTCTGGTACTTTTACAATTGATCACCCAAATCCATGTAAAACAGAAACACACCATTTAAAACATAGTTTTGTTGAATCACCAACAGCTGGAGATAATGTATATAGATGGGAAGTTGATGTTGATGATACACTTCAAGGTGAAGTAATTCTTCCAGAATATTATAGATATTTAAATGAAAACTCTCAAGTATGGATTAATCCTGTAGATAATTTAGGTAGAGCATTTGGTATAGTAAACATTAGTGCAACTAAAGTAAAAATTACAACATCAGACCCTGGAAAATTTAATGTATTAGTTATTGGAACTAGAAAAGATAAAGCAGCAGTTGAAGCTTGGAAAGGTGTTGAAGTTCTAAAAACAGAAGAAGAAAAACTTAACTATAAAGGTTAATTTAAATAAAAAATTTAATATTTATAATAAAATAAAATAAATACAAATGGTACATAATTGGAAAATTTACGATCTTAAAAGAACAATTTCAACTGGAGTAGTTACTAAAGTAACATATGCTTGCGAATCTGAAGAAAACGGAATGAGTGCTAGAAAAATTGGGGAGTTTAGTATTTCTGGTGATCCTACTGATGCTGGATTTATCGCTTATGAAAGTCTAACAGAGGTTGATGTTTTAGAATGGGTATATGCTAATGTTAATAAATCAATTTTTCAAGATGCTAATACAACTGAACTACAAAATGCAGCTACTGCTAGGGCAGCTATAACAGAAAAAAATGGTACTCCTTGGTAATATAATTAGGAGGATTTAAATTAGTTTCGTACATTAGTTCTAACAAAAAATAGTTATAAATGAATATTATATTCCAAATAGATGGTGGTTTAGGTAAAAGTATTATGTCAACTGCTATGGTTGAAGTTATTAAAAAAAGATATAAAAATTCTTTTCTTATAATAGTAACAGCATATCCCGATGTTTTTTTGAATAATCCTCACGTAGATGAAGTTCATAATATGAACCAAATTAATGGGTTATATTTAAAACATATAAAAGATAAAGATTGTAAAATATTTGTTTCTGACCCTTATAGAGATAGTGATTTTATACTTGAAAAACCAATTCTTTTATTTAAAACTTGGTGTAAAATATATGGTTTAAGATATAATAATGAACAACCCAAAATTTATTTATCTCAACCTGAAATAGATTATTTTGAACCTTATTATAAAACAGATAAACCAATATTAGCTATGCAAGTTAATGGAGGACCTGCAGGATTAGGTTATCAATATGCTTGGACAAGAGACATACCAGAACCAACAATATTAGAATTAATAGAACATTATAAAAATGATTATACTATTATTCATATAAAAAGGGAAGATCAAAAGATGTATCCTGATACTATGCAAGCATTAGATGGATTTAGAAGTATAGCTATATTACTCCAATTATCAAGTAAAAGGTTATTAATAGATAGTTTTGCACAACATTTAGCTGCGGCACAAAATTTAAAGTCTACAGTATGTTGGTCAAGTACCAAACCTGAAATATTTGGGTACAAATTACACGATAATATAAAATCAGAACCATTTACAAAATCTCCCAATATACAACAATCAATTTATGCCCCTTTTAATTTATCTGAAGATATAAGTACTATTCCTTATAATGATTTAAGTGAAGTATTTGATACAAATAAAATTATAACTTCGATAAATAATCAATAATGGAAGAAATATTTTTTCAATCTTCATTACCTAGAGCAGGTAGTACTTTATTGCAAAATATATTAGGCCAAAATCCTGATTTTTATGTAACTCCTACTTCTGGTGTGTTAGAATTACTATTCGCAGCACGTCAAAATTATACAAATGATAAAGCATTTATATCCCAGGACCCAGAATTAATGAAAAAAGGATGGCTTAATTTTTGTCGTCAAGGTTTAGAAGGATTTTATAAGGGTATAACACATAAAAAATTTATTGTAGATAAAAGTAGAGGATGGGGTATACATTATAATTTTTTAAATTCATTTTATTCAAACCCAAAAATAGTTTGTATAGTAAGAGATTTAAGATCTATTTATGCTTCTATGGAAAAAAACTTTAGAAAAAACTCAGATAAGGATAGTGGTATAGTTAGCTGGGCTGAAATGAAAGGTACTACAACTGCTAAAAGAGTTGATATATGGGCACAAACCCCTCCAATTGGTATTGCTTTAGAAAGATTAAAACAAATAATAGATGAAAATATAGATAAAAATATTTTATTTATACGATTTGAAGATTTAACTTCTAATCCTCAAATAGAATTAGATAAAGTATATGATTTTTTTGGTACGGATAGGTATCAACATGATTTTAAAAATGTTAAACAAATTACTCAAGAAGATGATACAGTCCATGGTATATTTGGTGACCATACAATCCGTAAAGAAGTCAAACCCATTCCCGAACAGCATAACGAATATTTAGGTTTAGAACTTTCACAAAGTATAGTTAATACTTATCCTTGGTTTTACGAATACTTTAATTATAACATATGATATATTGGTTTACAGGACAGCCTGGTTCAGGTAAGACAGTGCTAGCAGATTTACTTAAAGAAAAATATCTACCTCATGCTTATAGAATAGATGGGGATGAAATGAGAGAATTATTTACTAATAAAGATTATTCTATTAAAGGTAGGATATCTAATATAGATACAGCTCAAAAAATATCACACTATTTACATAATCAAGGAAAAGATGTAATTGTATCTTTAGTATCCCCTTATTTAGACCAAAGAGAAGAATTTAAGGATAAAATGGAGTGGCAAATGCAAGAAATTTTCGTACATTATAATATAGATAAAACCCTAAGGGGTAGAGAAAATTATCACGTTTTGAATTTTCAAAAACCAATTTTTGATTACATAGACATTGATACAACTTCTGATGCACCTGAGGAATCATTAACTAAAATTTTAAAATATGTTAAAACAGTATAGTATGTTTATTGGTAGGTATCAACCATGGCATGAAGGTCATCGTTGGTTAATAGACCAAAGACTAAAAGAAGGAAAAAACGTATGGATAGCAATTAGAACTAGACCAGACTCTCCAGATGAACCTTGGGGAGCTGATAGAGTTCAAGCTAATATACAAGAAGAACTTAAAGATTTAATTGAAGAAGGAAGAGTATTTGTTTCAATTATACCTGATATTGAATCTATTAACTATGGTAGAGGAGTTGGATATGATATTATTGAACATACCCCACCAAAAAAAGTTGAAAAAATATCAGCTACTAAAATTAGAGCTAAGTTAAGAAAAGATGGTAAGCTATAAAAGGCACCTTGCTAAAACAATTTCATGGAGAATAATAGGATCAATAGACACAATAATCATTTCCGGACTAATAACGGGTTCTTGGGAAGCAGGTTTGGCTATAGGGGGAATAGAAATTATTTCCAAAATGGTGCTGTACTTCCTACACGAAAGACTTTGGTATAAATTTAGTAAATTTGGGGTAAATGGTAAAAGAAAACCTTAATGTATTATTTTTAGCCCCCCATCTTAGTACAGGGGGCATGCCCGCCTTTTTATTAAAAAGAATTGAAGCTTTATCTACTTATACTAATGTTAATTTATTTGTATTAGAATGGTGTAATTATAGTCATACTTTTGTAGTACAAAAAGAAAAAATTATTGAATTAGTAGGAGAAAATTATTTTAATTTTGGAGACCTTTACACCCCAGAAAAGGGAATACATGGAAGTAAAGAAGATTTAATAGAATTTTTATATGAAAAAAATATTGATATAGTTCATATAGAAGAAATTCCTGAAGGATTTGATTCTTTTAATCCTTTTGATCAAAAATTACTAAAAAAATTATATAGTAAAAAACATCCATGGCGTATAGTTGAAACATGCCATAATATGTATTTTAAACCGGATACAAGCAAGTTATTTGAACCTGATGGGTATGCATGTGTAACACCACATCACGTAAATACAACGTTTAAAAATAGTAAATCCCCAAAAGAATTAATTACTTTTCCTATAGATAATTCTATTGAATATAGTGGAACTCGAGATAGTTTATTAAATGAAATGGGTTATAAATTAAAAGGAGAATTTCATATAATTAATATAGGATTATGGACACCAGGTAAAAACCAAAACTATGCTTTAGAAATAGCTCAATTTTTGTATGATAAGTATGGTTTTACTTATATTTTTCATTTTATAGGAAATCAAGCACCTAATTTTGAAAAATATTGGAAACCTTTAAAAGATAATATACCTCCAAATGTTAATATATGGGGAGAAAGAAAAGATGTAAATAAATTTTATAAATTTTCTGATTTAATGTTATTTACTTCTAATTGGGAATGTAATCCTATAGTATTAAAAGAAGCTATATCTAACAATAAAAAAATAATGGCCTATAATTTAGACCATTATGGTGATGAATACACACCTTATATAGTTCCTTTAAAAGGAGATGTAAAAATAGATTCAAATGTTTTAATTGATACTATTTTTACACCTGTAAAATATAATGTTAAAGAAAGTAAAAATGATGTTAAAAATTTTGCTTTAAAACATATTAATTTTTATAAATCTTTACTAGAAAATGAAACAAAAAGACAATAAAATAGAAATAAGTTTTGAATACGGCCCCAGAGTAGAGGTCATAGGAAACAAACCTAGAAATTATTTTATTAAATTTATTAATGGGTTTAATAATGAAATAGTACATTCTGATCTTATTAAAAATAATATGTGGACCAAAGCCCATTTAGAATATTATATTCCTTGGATTATAGAAATAGATGGAAAAATAGTTCATAAATTTAATGTTAAAGGAAAAAAAGTAAAAATTACATTTGATTCTAAATCAATAGGGGATACAATCGCTTGGATGCCTCAGGTTGTAGAATTTCAAAAAATATATAATTGTAAAGTATGTGTTAGCACATTTCACAATGAATGGTTTGAAAATTTAAAAGCATATAAACATGTTAAATTTATAAAACCAGACACCCCATATGAAGCATATGTGCATTATAAAATAGGATGGTTTAAAACAAATGGAAAATGGGATAATGGTATAAAAAATCCAATCCAACCTAATACAATTCCTTTAATTAAATGTATTACTGATATTATTAATGTACCTTTTAGAGAATTAAATTATGGTTTAGATTTTAATCCTAGTAAAAGACCCATAAAAGAAAAATATATTTGTATAGGTCCTAGATCAACTGCTGGGATTAAAGAATGGCCATATGAAAATTGGAGAGAATTAGCTACTAAATTAAATAAAAAAGGATATAAAGTAGTTAATTTGTCTTATGAAGGATTTGAAGGTAAAGATATTATAAATAAAAAAGAATTAGATTGGCCTACTACTTGGAACTATATGCACCATGCAGAAGTATTTATTGGGTTAGGTTCTGGTTTATCTTGGGTAAATTGGGCTTTAAATAAACATACTATAATGATAAATAATTTTATTCCTTATGGTTATGAGTTTACCAACAATCTTACTAAAATAGAAAACCATACAGTAAACAATAATGTATGGTCAAATCCCCATTATGTATTTGATGCAGGAGATTGGAATTGGGACCCAGAATATCAGGGTACTGAAAAACAACATATAGCACAAAAATCTATTACAGTAAAACAAGTATATGAAGCTGTAATAAAATATTTAACTACTAAAAATTAATTAATATTTATAACAAATAAAACAAATTATGAGTGAAAAAATCAAGTTATCAAAAGAAGAATTAAAAACTCTTAAAGGTTATCAACGACAACAAAATCAATATACTTTTGATCTGGGTAATGTAGATCTTCAGAAAGCGATTTTAGAAGGACAAAGAAGTTCAATTTTAGAAAACTTTGCGAACTTACAAGAAAATTCTAATAAAACAGCTAAGGAACTACAAGAAAAATACGGTGAGGGAAACATTGATTTAGAAACTGGAGAATTTACTCTAGTAAAATAGTTTTTTGAAGGATTTTTTAATATTTATAATAAAACAATATTAAAATAATATAATAAGATGGCAGAAACATTAATATCTCCTGGCGTATTAGCAAGAGAAAATGACCAATCCTTTGTTACAGCTCAACCCCTAGTAAGAGGTGCAGCTATAATTGGACCAACTGTTAAAGGTCCTGTAGAGAGACCAACTTTAATTAGTTCGTTTAGTTCATTCCAAGCAATTTTTGGAGGATCACTTCAAAGTGGATCAGGTCAATATACAAACTTAACTTCTATCGCCGCTAATCAATACTTCCAAAATGGAGGTGAATCTTTATTGGTAACTAGAGTAGTATCAGGTAGTGGCACTAATTGGTCACCAGCCTCAAGTTCATACATTAATACTTCATCAGCAACCCCAGGTCCTACAGCGGCTACATCACCGTTTATATTAGAATCAATTTCTGAAGGAGAAATAATGAATACAGGAGTTACATCTGTTGGTGGTGGTGCTTTAACTAGTGGTACTGCTGATAATATAAGATGGGAAATTGCTAGTTCAAATTCAGGATCAGGTGTGTTTTCTTTATTAATTAGACGTGGTAATGATAATCAAGCTAATAAGGTAGTTTTAGAATCTTATAATAATATTTCATTAGACCCATTTGCACCAAATTATATTTCAAAGGCAATAGGTGATATGTCTTCAACTGTTGTAGTAGCAGCTGATGGTTCAGGAACATTTTTACAAGAATCTGGTTCTAACCCTAATATTTCTGCTTATGTAAGAGTTAAAGCAGTTAATTTTAAAACACCTAATTATTTTAATAATGATGGTACTGCGAAAAACGAATTTACTAGTAGCTTACCAGCAGTAGGATCAGGTAGCTTATATGGAAGTTTTGGTGGTGCAATAGGTAGTAACTTTAATTCGGCTGCAGCTAATAATTATTACCAAGATATAAATTCTACTAATACACAAGGTTTAGTAGGTTCAGATTATACAAATGCAATTGCTTTATTAGCAAACCAGGATGAATATCAATATAATGTAATATCAGCTCCTGGTATATATTATAAAGACTATGGTACACAATGTACTAGCTTATTAAATAATACAATCGCAAGAGGTGATAGTATTTTTGTAATGGATTTAGTTCCTTATAATACAGCTATTGGAACAGTAACAACACAAGCAGCTTCAATTGATTCAAGTTATGGTGCTACATACTGGCCTTGGTTACAAACAATTGATCCAAATAGTGGAGAATTAGTTTACATACCAGCATCAACATTTATACCAGGTGTATATGCGTTTACAGATGCTTCAAGTGATCCATGGTTCGCACCAGCAGGTATTACTAGAGGTGGAATGGGACAAGTTGTTAGAGCTGAAAGAAAATTAACTTCTGCTAATAGAGATACATTATATGAAGCAAATATTAACCCAATTGCTACATTCCCTCAACAAGGAGTAGTAGTATTTGGCCAAAAAACACTACAAAAAGCAGCATCTGCTTTAGATAGAGTAAATGTACGTAGATTATTAATTGTACTTAAAGATTATATTTCTCAAATTGCAGATAATTTAGTATTTGAACAAAATACAATTGCAACAAGACAAAATTTCTTAACACAAGTAAACCCGTACTTAGAATCAGTACAACAAAGACAAGGATTATATGCTTTTAAAGTAGTAATGGACGAAAGTAATAACACACCAGATGTTATAGATAGAAATGAGTTGATTGGACAAATATTCCTACAACCAACTAAAACAGCTGAATTTATTATACTAGATTTCAATGTATTACCAACTGGAGCAACATTCCCAGCATAAAAACTAAAAAGATAAATATTTATAATAAAATAAGAAAATAAAATGGCAGTATTAAACCCAAACGAAATATTTTTCACAGCATTTGAACCAAAACAAAAGAATAGATTTATATGTTTTGTAGATGGATTCCCTGCTTACATTATGAAAGGTGTAGGAGCTGTAACTTTATCACAAGGAACAGTACCTTTAAATCACATCAACGTTCAAAGATATGTAAAAGGTAAATCTACTTGGGGAACAATTCAGTTTACATTATTTGACCCTATTACTCCATCTGGTGCACAATCGGTAATGGAATGGGTTAGATTACATCATGAATCAGTAACTGGTAGAGATGGTTATAGTGATTTCTATAAGAAAGATCTTACAATCAATGTACTAGGGCCTGTAGGTGATATTGTATCAGAATGGATCATCAAAGGAGCAATGATTACAGAAGCTAACTTTGGAGACTTTAACTGGGATACTGAAAATGCTGCCCAAGAAATTACAATGACTGTACAACCAGATTATTGTGTATTAAATTTCTAAAAATTTTACCCACCCCTAATTTGAAAAATTGCTTGGCTTCGGTCAAGCTTTTTTTTATCTTAATATTTATCAACGATAAAAACGTTTTAATTAAATAAAGATTATGGCTGAATTTAAATTCCCAACAGAAGAAATAGAACTTCCCTCAAAAGGTTTAGTATATTCAAAAGATAACCCTCTTTCAAGCGGTAAAGTAGAAATTAAATATATGACTGCCAAGGAAGAAGATATTTTATCCAATCAAGCATATATCGAAAATGGTACAGTACTAGATAAACTTTTAGATTCTGTAATTATTTCTAAAATTAATGCTAAAGATCTCATTATTGGTGATAAAAATGCAATATTAATTGCTACTCGTATACTAGGATATGGGTCAGATTATAAAGTAACAATTAATGGTAAAGTACAAGAAATTGATTTATCAGAATTAGAAAATAAACCATTTGATGAATCTACAATGTTAGAAGGTAAAAATGAATTTGCCTTTACTTTACCCCATAGTGATACTAAAGTTACTTATAAGATTTTAGATGGACATGATGAGAAAAAAATTGAAAGAGAATTAAAAGGACTTAAAAAATTAAATAAAAATGCTTCCCCTGAAGCATCTACTAGATTAAAATATACATTAACTTCTGTCAATGGAGAAACTGAAGCAAAAGATATCAGAGAATTTGTTGATAATTATTTTTTAGCACGTGATGCTAGAGCATTTAGAGATCATTTAAGACAAACACAACCAGATGTGGATCTTAATGTAATCCTAGATTCGGGAGAGGAGGTAACCGTGCCCATTGGGCTTAGCTTTTTTTGGCCTGACTTCGGAGACGGCACCTCAAATTAGGTTAAGTATATTTAAACAAATCCATGAAATAGTTTTTCATGGGAAAGGTGGATACGATTACGCTACTATATATCATATGCCATTATGGCTTCGTAAATTTACATTTAAAGAAATAAATGATTATTATGAAGCAGAACAAGCAGCAATAAAAAATGAACAAACAAGTGGAAAAACTTCACTTGTAGATTCAGAGGGAAAAGTAAATGTCCCTCAGTTTCAACAAGCATCTAAACCATATGAAGGAAAGAGCAGCTACAAATAGCTGCTTTTTTTCATATTTATAATAAAATACCCTTTAAATGGCTACTAACGAAGAATTAAAAAAAGGACAACAATTATTAAAAGACCAAATTGAAGAAGTTGGGTTTTTAGATAATGCCTTTAAAACTTTATCCGCCACTATAACATCAGCTATAGATGATGCTATTGATAGTATGTCAGGGTTAGATGATATAACTAAAAAAGTTGCAAAATCTTACCAACAAGATATAACAGCATCAATAAAAAAATCAACAAAAACTTTAGAAGATCAAGTTGCTCTACAAGTAAAAATTAATGCTGGTAAAAATGTTGGGAAAGAAATAGAGGATAAACTTGCAACTAATTCTGCCCGAAGACAAATAACTCTTAAAAAAATTGAACAATTAGAGGGTATATCTAATAAGCAAAAAAGACAAATGCTTGAATCTGCAAACGATGTCTTTAAAGCAGAAGAGGCAGCATTAAAAACTCTAAAGAAAAATAATGAAGAAAGACAAAAAGGAAAAAGTCTTTTTGAAATAGCTAAAGAAAATGCTGGTGATTTAGCAGATAAAATTGATAAATCAGGTACCCTATCTATGGTACTAAATAAAGGAATAGGATCTGTTTTAACTACAGCTCGTATGCTTGAATTAGCAGTATTAGGAGTATTTAATGCTATGATACAAGTTGATAAACAAAATGGTGAGTTAGCTAAAAATCTTAATATAAGTATATCGGAAGCAGCAGAACTATCAACCGAATTATCAGAAGCTGCAAATAAATCAGGTGCATTATCAATTACCACTCAGGGATTAGGTGAAGCTTTAATGGCAGCCAATGGTGAGTTAGGTATATTTAATACAACTATTGATGATAATTTAATATTATTTCAGAAACTTCACAAAACAGCAGGTTTAACTTACGAAGAATTAAGTGGTATTAAATCTATTACAGATGCTACTGGAGGAGATTTAGAAACAAATACTAAAGAACTTTTAGCTCAAGCTAGACTAACAGGTCAAAGATTTGGAGTAGCTTTAAATGAAAAAGATGTATTAAAAGATATTAGTCAAGTATCAAAAGCTACAACTTTATCATTAGGAATGAGTACAAAAGAATTAGCAAATGCTGTTTCAACTGCTAAGGCTTTAGGTATGGAATTGAGCAATGTAGAAGGTATTGCTGATAGTATACTTGATTTTGAATCATCAATTGAGAAGGAATTAGAAGCCGAATTATTATTAGGTAAAAATATAAATTTAGAAAAAGCAAGACAAGCAGCATTAAATAATGACTTAGCTACAGTTGCAGAAGAAATTGCTAAACAAGCTGGTTCAGCAGCTGATTTTGCCCAAATGAATAGAATACAACAACAAGCATTAGCTGATGCTGTTGGTATGTCTAGAGAAGAATTAGCTAGTTCATTGTTCATACAAGAACAAATTGGTAATCTTACGGGTGAAGAATTTGCATTAAGAGAAAAACAAATTAAAGAACTTCAAGCAGAAGGATTATCTCAGGATGAAATTAAAGCAAAATTAGGAAAACAAAGTATAGAAGATTTAAAAAATCAAAATAGTGTTCAAGAAAATTTAAATAAATCTATTGCAAAAGCTAAAGAAGCATTTGTTAGTATAGCTGCTCCTTTAATGCAACTTATAACTCCAATTGTAGAACTATTAGTTCCTGCTATAGAAATGATTTCGTTTTTACTAGTCCCGGTATCAGAAGCATTTCAAGGAATATCTGGTATATTAACTGGTAATATAGAATCCCTAAGTACTATGTCTACTATTTTAGGGGGTATAGCAATTACAGCAGGTACTTTTTATGCAACAATGCAAGGTATAAGTGCTGTTCAAGGTGTTATAACAGCTTTAAAAGCAAGAGATAATGCTCTTAGTTTAGCAGGTTTAGGTATAATGATTAAGAGAAAAGCTATTTCTTTTGGGGACGCTATAATTAATATTGTTAAGGGTGCATATCAAACATTTGGGCCTATCCCTTTTGTTGGTGCTATTATAGCAGCAGCCGCAGCAGCAACAGGTATTGCATATTTAGCATCTCAATCTAAAAAAGGTAATGATATAATGTCTCCGGGATCAAATACATCTGGATATGGTAATAGAACATTATTTGGCCCAGAGGGTGCAATAGCATTAAATAATAAAGATACAGTTATAGCTGGTACAAATTTATTTAGAGGGAATGATGTAGTATCCGCCCCAGCAGGAGCAATCCAAATGCCAGATAACTCAGAATCTAAAAAAACAAATTCATTATTAGAAGCATTAATAAACAAACCCGCACCTAAAGTACAAATGGATTCGATTGAAGTTGGTACAGTAGCGGGTATGAGTGCATTTTCTATACAATAATAATATTTATAATAAACGTTTAACAATTAAAAATTAAAATTATGCCTTTACTAAATAAATTAGAAACTACAGGTACTACATTATCTCCATTAAAAGGAAATAAACCATCTGCTCCATTACAAAGCGGTGCTATTCCAATTAATAATTCATTTGAAGCAGGTACTTATATAGATACTATTTCAGATACACCAAGAGCAGTAGATACCACAGGTAACGCATCTTAAATAAAACATGGCTTTAGTTAATCTAACAACCGATCTTAAATCTTTAAGGTATGGAAATGATAGACGTGGTGGTGCAGATAGTGGACAACCGTATATCAAACAACCCATACCCGATGGAAATGGTCCTGGTTTAGGTGATACAGATTTCTTACTAAGAGGAGGATCACTAACCCCAGGAAGAATAGCGGATGATGTATCTAGATTAACTAAAATGTTTTTTGATTTTAAATCACCTAATGGTTTACTATTTACTGTAAAACAAGAGGGGTTATCTAGAACAGGTGTAAATATAGATGCTAAATTAGCAGGATCAAGTAATAAAAAACCCTTTAATGAAGGTGTTTATTTACCAACTTCTACTTTAGCACAGGCTGCTGTTAATCCTTTAGGTGGACATTTACTAAAACAAGGAATCAACCCATTTGCAGAAACTAATCAAGTAGCAAATGGTAACACTTTATCAACTGGATTTTTTGGTGCACTTCCTTTATCTCAACCTCTTTATTTAAATACTGATGCTCAAAATGAGAGACAAAATTGGGCAACTTTAAATGTTAATGAATTAGTAAATATACGAAATAGAGGAAGTAGATTAATAGGATTTTTAAATGATAAAATAAATTCCAACCCACAAGATAATATTAACCTATATACTTACTCAGGTGGACCAGGCTCTACTTTAGGAGTAGGAGAAACTAATATAAAATTAGCCTCTCCTCAATTTAGAACGGGAAAAAATAATATATTTTTAGCACAAAGTGGATTTTATAATACAGGAATATCTGAAGATACTAATTTTGGATTTAATTATAGTGTATTTGGTAAAAAACAAGTAGGTGCATCTCCATATAGTTTTAAAGGTGGAACATATTTTGGAAATATAGTATCTGGGTCAGGAAAATCAATAACTGGTATTTATCAAAATCTTACGGGAGTTAGTCTTTTATCAGGGGGTGATATAAAAATTACTAATGATGAAGTAAATGGAACCCAAATCAATGGAATCAATAAAAGTGTTTTTCAAACAGGTTCATTTGATGCTAATAATATTAATGGTTTAGGCCGAACTTTAAATTATAATCAATTACAAAATTCATTTGATTCTACATCAGGTGACTTAAGTAAAATAATTACTGGATCTTCTAATGAAGTTAATAGTGGTGGAACAAATAATATTTATGCCACTCCAACTATTAAACAAGACTTTAGAAGCAAAACAAATTTTACAGGTTCAACTAAGTCTTTAGACTATTCAAACTTTAATCAAACAATAGAAGGTAGGGTAAATTTAGGAAATCCTTTTAGAGCAGGAAATAGAACAAGTTATTCTAAAGGAGTAACAGATCCTGCAAGTGGACAACCATTAGGTGCCTTAGATAAAATAAATGCTTTACCTATCTATAGAAGTAAAAATGCTGAAAAGAATTCTGAAGAATATCCTGTAAATGATTTAGTAAAATTTAGAATAGGAGTAATAGATAATGCAAACCCGGAATTTAAACAATATATTCATTTTAGAGCATTTTTAAATAGTATGGATGATTCATACTCGGCAGATTGGTCATCCCAAAAGTTTGCTGGTAGGGCTGAAAATTTTTACAATTATCAGGGATTTGATAGATCAATTGGTTTATCATGGACAGTAGCAGCTCAATCTAAACAAGAATTAATGCCAATGTATCATAAGCTAAATTATTTAGCTTCAATTTGTGCCCCTGATTATTCTGATAGTGGTTATATGAGAGGTAACTTAATAAGCTTAACTGTAGGTGGTTATCTTTATGAACAAGTTGGAATTATGACAGGAATTCAATATACTGTACCAACAGAATCACCATGGAATATAGCTATATCAGAAAATACAACAGATAATCAATTTGGTATAGCATCAGATGATCCAACATCAAAAGAAATGCCAATGATAATAGAAGTATCTGGATTTAATTTTATACCAATACATAATTTTGTACCTAATATACAACAAAATTTCTATGGTGGTAATGATAGTGCAGGTAAAAATGATACTGGGTTTGTAAGTACATTTGGAGATGAAAGATATATATCCTTAGCAAATGGTAAACTTCCTAATCAAAATAATTACGATTCATAATGGGTAGGTATACAAACATATCAGAATTAAGAACAGAAAGTGGAAAAAGATATAAATCAACAGTTAAATATCCTGATATTCCTCTTAGTTATAATGATATTTACGTCTACACAGATGAAGGAGATAGATTTGATATTTTAGCTCAAACTTACTATAAAAATTCAACTTTATGGTGGATTATTACTACTGCTAATCCACAATTACCTCAAAATTCCCTTTACCCTCCTTTAGGTATTCAGATAAGAATTCCTAGTGATGTATCAGGCATTATAAATGCTTACAACCAATTAAATGAACAATAGTTATGGCCGGAAATATATTAGGGCGAAATATAAACCCAATAATTGACGAACAAATATTTAATCGTCAATTTATTCATGGTTCGGGTCAAACTGATGGAGATATTCAAAGAAGTCCTAAAGTATTAAATTATTTAAATAATAGAAATGCTTGGATAAAAATGGCTTCTGGTGTGGGAATATCAGGTTCATTTGGTGTACAAAAATTAAAAGACCTTTCTTCTTCTGAAGATGATTATTTAACTGATACTGAAATACAAAATTTAAAAAGTTATGGATTAGCCCAAAATTTAATATTATTTAATTCTACACAAAGATATGATAAAACAAGTCAATCTTATGTAAGTAGAAGTGGTGTAAGAGAAAACAATAATTTATCAGATAGTATTAATAAATTATATGGTGGAATAGGAAATAATGAAAGGGGATTACAACCAGTACCTGGTATAACTGATATATCTGTAGAATGTTTAAATAGAGGTTCTATACGTAAAGCAGTAGTTAATATTAAAGCATATAATAAATTTCAATTTGGTTTAATAGAATTACTTTATTTAAGATTAGGTTATATGGTAATGCTAGAATTTGGTTGGGATAAGTATGTATCTGAAATTAAAAAAGAAGGAGGTGAGTTCAATGTAGAAATAGAAGATGTAGGGGGTACTGTTATTGAAAACGAATGGTTTTCTAGTAATACAAGATCTCAGGAATCTATTTTTAATTCTATAGAAAAATATACTCAAAGATATAAAGGAAACTACAATGGATTTTTTGGTAAAGTAAGTAATTTTACATGGAAATTAAATAAGGATAATACTTACGATATAACTTTAAATTTAATAACTATAGGAAGTGTTATTGAATCCTTAAAAGTTAATTTACCAACTGAAGGATTAACTGAAACTAAACTTATAGAACAAAAGAAAAAATTACAAGAAAAATTTGAATTAGATGATACTGATGATGGAACAGAACCAACAAATCCAATACTAAATAATGCGGGTGCAGATAAATTAAGTCAATTTATAGCAGCTACTATTATTGGTTTTCCTTTTAATGATAAGAATTATGCATATTTACCTAATCTAGCAAATCTTAACTCAAATAGGAAAAAAATTCCCCCAACATCTAGATATTATATAAAATTTGGAACTTTATTAGAAAAAATAGAAGCAATAAGTATACCAGATGTAAAAAATGGAAATACAACAAACGCTCCTTTAATAAATTTTGATACAGATAGTGTTAACACTCTTTGTAATTACCAAATTAATTTGATTCCTTTAGTTCCATCAAAAGTAATATTTTCCCCAATATTAGAAGATAATTATCTTTCTAAAACTACAAAAGGTGCTATTCAAAAATTTCAAGACAAATTATTACCCTTTGCAACTGAAAAAGATAAAATTCATTATGGTAGATTATTAAATTGTTATTTTAATATGAACTTTGTTTCTGAAACCTTAGCAGCTAATAGGGATGAAAAAGGAGATGTTACTTTATTTAAATTTATAGAATCTTTATGTAGTGCTATTAATGAATCTACTGGGCAAACAACTAATTTAGAACCAGCAGTAAAAAAAGATAGGAGTATATATATTTTAGAACAAAACCCAATAAAAGGATTTGATAGTGTATTTACACAAAAAGACCCAACAGAAATTATTATTTACGGATATAATGGACAAAGATCAACTTTTGTAAAAGATTTTGGATTTCAAACTAAAATAACACCAGACTTAGCATCTATGATATCTATTGGAGCAGCAGCAGAAGGCTCAACAACAAAAGATATTAATGCTATCCCATTTAGTTTTTGGAATAAAGGATTACAAAATAGATTTCAAGAAGTATTAACTGATAGTGCTGTAAAATTAGTAGATACAGAAGAAGAATCAAGTAAATATAATGTAGAAGATCAAGATGTAATAGATGCTTTTAAAAGTCAAATTTTAAATGGTAAAGCTTCTTATACAAGTGGATGGGGTGACGGCCAAGGTTATTCTTTTTCTTATAATGGATTTAGAGTAGGTGGGACAAATGGATCGGCAGGAGCAAATGAATTTGGAATCAAATCTCCAAGTGTAAGTTTATTTTCAGGTAGGTCTAATGATGCTAAAGATGAAGACTTATTAGGTAATGGGTTAATTATGTATAAAGAAGCTGTTAAAAAAAGAAAAGAGGATCAAGATAAACTTAACTCAGAAAATGGTGAAAGTGGTGTTAAAATTGTAAGTAAGGCTTCATCTGCTGCTGATAATTATTCTAATTTTTTAACTAATTGTTTTGGAGGAGCAACGGGCGAATATACTGCGGGAGAATTTGTTGAAAGAACATATAGGACTAGACAAAAAAATAATGAAACTGGTAGATGGGAAACTAAATCAGAAACAAGATCATCATATACAGGAAAAAGAATTACTATTTTAGAAAGAAATGCTAAATGGTGGGATATAACTAATAATGATTTTATACAACAAGGAGTATCGGCATTTAAATTATATTTAAATCAAATAGAACAAGCAGAATATAATAAGGCAGAACCAGTATTATCAGCACAAGGATTTATCCCAGTAGAATTAAGTTTAACTATGGATGGAATAGGTGGAATAAACATATATAATAAAATTAAAGTAGACACTAGAATTCTCCCTGCATCTTACCCAAGATCATTAAAATTTATAGCTACTAAAGTAAACCACTCAATAAAATCAAACAACTGGGAAACTAGTGTTACAACAATATCAGTACCTCCAACTAAAACTGCTACAGGTGCAGAAGCGGGCGATACAGCAAATGCAAATTATAATGCAGTAAATAACCCAGTTTATCAACAACCATTAGTAAATAAAGGCCCCATACCTCCAAATACTACTGATGTAAACCAAAAATTAAAAATAAAAGATAATAGAACAGTTGGTGGACAAATTTATGACCCAAGAACTTATGGTAGTGATAAATTATCTATAGATTGGTTAGTTGGAGAAATGAATATTAATACTCAAGATACCTATAGAAAGTTTTTAAATATTTTATTAGAAAAATATCCCGGTTATACTTTAGTAATAAATGCTACTTATCGTACTTATCAACGATCAATAGAATTAAAAGCAATAAATTCATCAAATGCATCACCTGGATATTCACCACATAATTATGCTTATGGAATAGATATGAATGTAGTAGATCCTAACGGAAAAGTTTATAGAAAAGCAGATAGAACTCCATGGGTAGAATCTGGTATACCGGATATAGCAAAATCATTAGGAATGAGATGGGGAGGTTTTTTTAAAAATTATGTTGATTGTGTGCATTTTGATGTTACTAGAGTAACTAAAGCTTCAATTGCAAATGCCAAAAAAGAAAATGCAGGATTACCTCAATCACAATGGAACACTAAAGACACAAATTACGTATAATGTATTATCCAAAATCACAATTACAAACCGATTTATATACTGATGGAGATGAACTTATCCAAACTCTTGATAATTCAACTTATACTGGTTATTACTTTATTGCTCAAGGAAATCAATACTTCAGTGGGAGAAATCCAAATGATAAACCAAATATTGCTTTAACAAAACTATCATCAGATCCTTTTATACAGGATGATGACCCAGAAACAGAAGTATTACCTGATACTTATTATATAATTGATGATGAATATTACTGGGCTACTAATACATCAACTATTGATGGAGCAACACCACCATCTTCACCCGTACAATTATCTCCATTACCAACAAAAAATCAATATCAAACAGGGGAATTTGAAAGATATTTTTTAAAAAAAATAAATGAAAACAAATATATTGAAGTACCATTAGATGAATATAGTGAGTATTTAAATGAAGAACCTAATGTAAATTGGGAATTATATACTGCATTTTCCTTACCATGGGTAATATCTGGTAATAGAAACCAAGTGTATAATGTTAATAAAAATACGGTAACTAGAACCCAATCCAATCTAAAACTCCCAGGTTTTCAGTCATATTTTAAAGGTAAATATGATAAATATTTTAGGTATACTCCTCAAGAAAATTTATACACTAAAGGAACTGAATATAAATTAGCATCAAATGGTAGATTATACAAAGGATACTACCATATCCATGTTGAAAAAGGACCAATGGTTGGAAGACAACACACAAAAGTTAAACATGAATATTTAATTCCAATTAGTAATAGTGGATCTAATTACCAAAATGAAACACAAATTATAGAATCCGAAAGAGAAAATTACCCAAATGCTAATAGAATCTTTGGAGGTTATTAAATAGTTTCGTATATTAGGGGTCAAAATAAGGTTATATGTACTGGCTTGTAGAAAACGAGGAGCAGTTAAATGTTTTAAATAATAGTGGTTATAAAGAGGCTTTCATTGAGGTTATACCTTATAATGACACTATTCACCCTGCACAAAATCAAGTAAGTTTAGTGTATATTAGACCAATTAACGCGAGTAAAGGTTTTATGATATGTAGTAGACATAGTGAATCTTTAAATGCGTTAAATACACGTATATGCGAATTAATAGATAAATTTGATATATTATATTGTAGAGACAAAAAAGAAATATTACACTATTTTCCAAACAAAGCTCTTTATGACATTAATTCACCCCCTAATCCGTATATACGACCTACAACACCTACACATGATTTATATTATAGGAAACATAAAGATAACCCCGAGTTAAATTTAATTATTCCAATTGTTAAACATTATGAATTGTGTGAAAACATTTTTGAAGATCTAAAAGCGAATATTAACATTAAAAAAACAAAATATGATGAGTTCTTTAACAGTCGAGTGTCAGTGGTATTCAACGCCATCGAGAGAAGTGGCATACGTATACACAATGAAACCTTCAGTGGATACTTCCACGCAGTTGACGGTGAATACGTCAACACTCAGTTCAACTTAAAAACAACAACTACTAGACCTAGTAATAAATTTAATAATGTAAATTATGCAGCACTTAATAAAGAAAACGGTTGTAGAAAAAGTTTTATACCACGTAATAATAGG
>MDTG01111916.1_pt1 | contig 21820 bp, 18 predicted proteins | sample 811421 | NCBI WGS metagenome assembly MDTG01 (sample SAMN05326645, study PRJNA326480) | marine metagenome | isolation source: seawater | place: Pacific Ocean: South East | collected 2011 | reverse complement strand
TTTGAGCGGATGACCGGATTCGAACCGGCGACCTCAACCTTGGCAAGGTTGCGCTCTAGCCAACTGAGCTACATCCGCAGCAATGCGTCACTGTACCAAGACAGACCTCATGCTCAACTGATCAAGGCCACCGACTTCAAGAATCAGTCGTTGGTCGCAGGTCGATCACCAAATTAAGGATCCCATTTTCTACATTTGGTGATGCATCGGCGATTATTGAAAAATCCATAAAATCGCGTTCGGCTTGCTCTATAAACAGCCTGCGTTCCTCTCCACCCACAGCAGGAAGGTTTCGTTTTTTCACAGCTTCCGCACGTTCTCGAAAGCGATCAATCATTTCTTGGGGGTTGAATCCATCGGCCATCGCCTGAACCTAGCCCGGGCTCTACCTGCCGCGTTTCATTCTTTTCATTTAGGTCAATTTCTTCGACAACCGAAAAGACCAAATCTGGAGGGATGTACGGAGCGCGCGCGGGTGGCAAAGTCCTGCGCCAAACTTTGATAAACACCGCACTCAGGAACAGCGAAACTAAGAACAACACCGCCACTAGCAACCACCATTTTTGGGAGCCTGTTCCAACGGCTGTTTGAGATTGTTGAGACAGCAAGCCGAAGAGTGACACAGCTTTAGAGTAGCTACCTCAATTCAAAGCTGGTGTTCAGGGCACCACCAGGAAGTTCGACCGGCGACTGTGCTTTGATTAAGTCGGGCGCCATCTAAGGGACACACACCTTTTTGGTGTCGCTGCGGCTGCAGTTCTCCCAGGTGCGACCCACCCCGTTTAGTTAGGTCTCTAATTGTGGTCTTCACCGCAGAGGAGACTCTTTCTATCTCGTCACAATTCAAGGAGCAGCTGATTCTGGCCGGGGCCGCTCCGCTTCTCCAAAGAATCTCATCACACAAGAGATTGCCAATCCCTGAAATTTTTTGTTGATTTAAGAGCAACGCTTTGAGAGTCGATCTGCTCTTCTGAAATAGCCCCTGCAGGGCATTGTTGGATATGCGCATCGCATCTGGCCCTAGCGAAGATTCGTCCGGGTTAAGTTCTACGTTTCCAAAAGCTCGCGGATCCAACACGACCAACGTGCCTCCGTCGTTGAACCCGAGCGAGAAACGGACATGGCGGTCTTTAACTTCGTCAGTCGTGTACAACAATTCGTTAATCGTAACTTCGCCATCCACGATGAGTCTCCCAGTCATTCCGAACCGCACCCCAACAACTGTTTTGCCTATTTCCAGTAGAAGGAGTTTTCCTTTTCGCCGGACGCGACCTAATTGGCCTCCGCATACCGCGGATCGAAGATCAGCATGAGAGGTTCCCCCACGCAAATAATTGTTACCGGAAACCGAGACAGTGGAAACCGTCCTACCAACGGTGCGGGCGGCCGCTTTTCGGTAGATCTCTACTTCGATTAGTTCGGGCACATAATGACGGTAGCGCCATACGCTCCTATGATCCGACCGTGGAAATAAGACGGATTGGCGAACTTGAAGTATCCGAGGTGGGTTTAGGTTGCAATAACTTTGGCACTCGGGTCGACCAGGACGTCACTAACGAAATTTTTGCAGCCTGTTTAGATACCGGCATCAACTTTTTCGATACAGCAGATGTTTATGGTTCAGGTGCATCCGAGGAAATGCTGGGCCAAGCCATGAAGGGCCACCGAGACCAAGTAGTTGTCGCAACTAAGTTTGGTCTCCGAGATGTTGACCTTGGTTTAACCGGTGGAAGTGCCGAATGGGTTCGTCGCTCTGTCGACAGAAGTTTGCGCAGGCTTGATACCGACTGGATCGATCTATTTCAAATACACACGCCCGACGAACAAGTTCCTGAACGTGAAACGCTTGAAGCTCTCAACGATCTGGTGGTAGCAGGCAAAGTACGAGAAATTGGATGCTCGAACTACGACGCTGAGCGTCTCGACTCAGCGGTAGACATTTCGCGAAGAGAAGCGCTGGCTTCGTACCGGACCGTACAAAATCGGTATTCCTTATTATACCGAGAACCCGAATCTGAGGTCTTCGACGTGTGCCGCGAACAGGCAGTAGGGTTCCTACCTTTTTTCCCTCTTGAGTCTGGATTATTGACAGGAAAAGTTACAGCACAGGGACCACGTCCAGGCACTCGACTTGCCGAATGGCCCGAGGAGCGTCTCAAGCTTTTTCTGACAAACCGCAACCTGGCCGCCGTCGAGAGACTGACCCGTTGGTTGCGCAATAGGGATCGTTCAATACTGGATCTTGCTTTTTCTTGGTTGCTATCTAAACCTGAGATTCCGAGTGTGATTGCCGGAGCGACTAGCGCCGCACAGGTGTTAGCTAACTCTCAGGCATCTGGATGGCGTCTTAGCCAAGTTGAATTGGATGAAGTGGATGATCTCTTGTCAACTTCATCAGATTAAACGACGGTCTCACTTTTTAGGCGATAGAACCTTTGGCGACTTTGCTGATGAATTCCCCCATAGGCGCGCCAGTCTGTTCTGGCTCGGTTAAGAAACCGTCATGTCCGTTATCACTGTCTATATCGATATGTTCGACGGGCACTCGACCTTTGAGCGCGTCGACCACCCGAATCTGTTGATGACGGGGGTATAAGAAGTCGGTGCGGACACTCATCAGCAAACTTGGGCAAGTAACTCGTTTTAGGGCCTGTTCGACGCCACCACGGCCGCGACCAATGTCATGAAGATCCATCATTTTGTTCATCACTAGATAGGTGTTCGCATCAAAGCGCCACTGAAACTTGGCAGCTTGATAGTCCAAATAGCTTTCGACGTCGAACCTGTGCTCCAGCCGGAAAGGTTCCACAGGATCGTTGCTGTGTCTTCCAAATCGACGATCAAATTCTTCATCACTTCTGTAATGAATCATCGCTATACGTCGCGCGTTCGCTAATCCCAGATGTGGGCCATCTCCTGGCTTCGCCTCGTAATAATGTCCTTCTTTATACGCGGGGTCATCAAGGATTGCTTGTCTGCCTACTTGGCTCCATGCGATCTGTTGAGCTGATGCGGCAGCTGTCGACGCAATAATTACGAGAGAGCCACAGCGGTCGGGGTAACTGGCCGCCCATTCCAGGGCTTGCATACCTCCCATTGATCCTCCAACAACAGCCATCCACCGCTGTATTCCCAGATGCTGCGCTAGGGCTCTTTGAGATCTCACGACATCCCGGATAGTTACGACCGGGAAGTCCCCGCCCCACCGTTGATCGGTTATCGGATTTATCGAAGCAGGACCAGTACTGCCCTGGCAGCCACCCAAAACATTTGCGCAGACTACGAAGAAACGATCCGTATCGAGTGGTCTTCCTGGACCAATAAAGTCGTTCCACCATCCAGGTGTTGGTTGACCCGGTCCGGTGTCTCCATGCGCGTGCGCATCACCAGTTAAGGCATGACACACCAAGATGGCATTAGTTGCAGCAGCATCCAGGTTGCCCCATGTTTCATATGCAACCTGAGGCGTTGATAGTTCAGCGCCACTCTCGAGCACATAGGGGCGATCAGGCGAAAGTTCGAAGAATCGCCTGTTCCCAGGCGGCATTGTTTCGAACCAGGCACCAGACGCGGGAGGGTGGCCTGTTCCTGAGGATTTGGGGGTATCAGTTGCTTCAGGCACTAGTTGCTCCGGGGCTGAACTAAAAGGCTACCTGAGGCCTTACCCACCAGGTCAAGGCTGTTTTTTTTGGAGTCGCTCTAACCACCACGCGAGAAGAGCATCAGAAGGGGCGTTATAGGCCTGATTCATAACTTCTCCGAACCGAATGTAGATCTGTTCGCCAGGTGTTTCTTCTTGGATTTTACGGGCTAAATATGCTCCTTCATCCCAATTTTCGGAAGGTAACGGCAGAGGAAGGTTCGCCAACATTGATGCCCGAATACGGATTGTCGTTTGACTAAGTCCTGTACCAGCTGCGATACATGCGAGCCAAGCAGATGCACCTGGTGAGGCTATTGCAGCCATCAAATGCCATAGTTGAGTTTCTTTGGCTGGGATGACCGACAACAGTGGCGTCGACGGAAGCAGTCCCCCATTGGAATCCGCGTAGCACTCAACTATCCGGGTCTGAGTAGCGACTAACAGTTTCGGTACCAGTTTTTTATCTAGCCACTTCGACAACTTTGGAGGTGGATCACGCTCGATTTCAATAACAGGGCGATCAAATTTCTGTTTCGCAAATCGAGTTTGAACCTGGCCGTGCATGAAACGAAATGGATCAATAAGCCCGACTGTCGCCAGCTTGGGTCGAAGATCCTCCCCATCAGATTCCATCACCCGTTCTGCCAACCAGTAGTAAGCGTCTCGGAAGTCTGCCGTTACTGATGCTTGATCACTTAGGACCTCTCCGCCGTCGAGATTAACGACTGGGGTTCCGTTCAGCGCCGCGAGCAGTCGCGACCACTGACCGTCTGCAACGGCTGGAATCTCAATAGTTTTTCTTGATTCGTGACTAACCACTCGGCAATTTCGGCTTTGTCGTTCTCGGAGTATCGGTGCAACCACTTCTACAGCAGCAACTTCGAATACAGATCTGCCGCCGACCCATAGGTCTTTCAAGGGCAACCTTTGATCGATCCATTCTCTTGCCAGGCGACTCGAGTTAGAACCTAATAAGGAGGCAGGAAGAATTAATGCGACTCTTCCGTTTTCGCTGCTTAGCTCAACACCTAAAAGGAGGAACAACATGCTCTCGTCGAGATAAGCCGTGTAACAGCTCCCGAATCTTTCTTTTAGGGTTTCTGCCCGAATAGAGTCACGAGCTGTCTCCGATTTAAGTTGACCGAGAAAAGGCGGGTTTCCGATGACAACATCGCAGTGGCCGTACCAGTCAACGGGCATATCTAGAAGAGCATCTCCAACGACCAGTTGATCAACTGGCAGCCATTCTTGCCCTCTCCAAAACGCCCACAATTGCAACGTGGTCCGCGCAACTTCGATTGTCACTGGATCAATATCTATCCCTCGTAGGTTCTTAATTATCGAAGGAACTTTTTCGCCCTGACGGTATTTGTGTTCTGCGGCTGCGAGTAAGAAAACTCCTGGGCCTACCGACGGGTCGCAGACGCTGTCTTCCACATTGATCCCAACTTCGCGAACCAGTTCTTCTGCAATGGAATAAGGAGTGAATACGGCTCCATTAGCGCGATGATCATTGAGATCTTTCTGTCTGATCTGTCCTAACTCGGCTAATTCAACTATTAGCGCTTCATCTGTTTCGCCCGCCTCTAGGCGCTCAGCCAGTGCGTTAGCTGCTACAGCGACTGTTGGTGGCAACGCCATTTCATTAATTCTCAAGCCTGTTGATGTACCCACGCGGGCAGGTTGTCAAGTCTGGAATCGTTGGAGAATATTTCATGTAAAGGCAGTTTTAAGCCGAGTCGACGCTGAAGTTGCCGAACCTGCAGTTCCTCATCCCACAAGAACATGGTGACGGCTGTTCCGGCTGCGCCCGCTCGAGCGGTGCGTCCCGATCGATGCAAATACGTTTTGTGGTCTTCCGGCGGGTTGTAGTGAATCACCACGTCCACATCATCAACATGGATGCCGCGAGCAGCCACGTCTGTGGCTACCAAAGCTTTCAAGCCACCACCACTAAAGTCTCGAAGCGCTTTCTCTCGTTGTGATTGTCGGAGATCGCCATGAATCGCTGCCGCTTTTACTCCTTCGGAGCGAAGCTCCCGTTCAAGTTGGTCTGCGCCTCTTTTAGTTCGAGTAAACAGCATGGTTTTTGTGGCTTGTCCGATGATGCGCGCCGCTACTTGAACCCTGTTCATTTTGTGGACGGACATAAACACGTGACCCATTTCGCTTACCGTTACTTCAGGTTCATCCACTTCGTGAAACACCGGGTCCGTAAGATGGCGTTTAACCACGGTGTCTACGGCGCCGTCTAATGTCGCCGAGAAGAGCATCGTTTGATGTTTGACTTCTATATGGCGCAAAATCCATTCGACCTGGGGCAGAAACCCCATATCAGCCATTCGATCCGCTTCGTCAACAACGACGCACTCGACCAATGCAACGTCCATGGCTTTTCTTTCGATCAAGTCAATCAGACGGCCGGGGGTGGCGATGATGATGTCGATTCCCTTGTTGATCGTTTCGATTTGCCTATCGATGTTCGTGCCACCGTAAACAGCGATAGTGCGTAGCTGGCGAGCTTCCGCAAGCGGTTCAACTACGCCTGTTATCTGATTTGCTAATTCCCGGGTAGGGGTCAACATCAAGGTGGTGGGCTTGCCATCTTTGTTTCGTTCCGTGTGTGCTATCGCTGGCAAACTGAATGCAAGTGTTTTACCTGATCCAGTTTTCGCTTTGCCGCAAACATCTCGTCTTGCCATTGCATCTCCAATGGCGAGCGTCTGAATAGCGAAAGGGGATTCGATTCCCTGTTCAGCTAAAGCATCTATTAGGTCTTGGGGAACACCGAGTTCTACAAAAGTCGTTGTCAAGTGGGAGAACTTTCGACTGCTTAACGCCACACAAGCGGCGTATGCGGACGCCACCTTGCGGTGACTGGTTGCGTGTCGAACCAGGCTTAAGTCAACGACACAGCTATCAGCGTACCCGCGCCTCGCTCTGTCTAGCGTTTAGTGCTCGCGATACCTGAGGACCTTGCCGTTACCCGACTGGGTGTGGGTTCCCTCACCAAAGGCCATCCGCCCATTCACCCATACGTTTCGAATTCCAAGAGACTCTTGTTTGGGGTCTTCGTAACTAGCGACATCAACTACTACATCTGGGTCGAACAGCACCAGGTCTGCCCAGTTGCCTTCGGCTATCCGCCCTCGGTCAGTGAGACCATGAACGTCACAAGAAAGCGAAGTCATACGTCTAATAGCGCTTTCTAAGTCGAGGATTCCTTGTTCTCTTACATAACGGCCCAAGACACGGGGAAAGGTGCCAAACAGCCGTGGGTGAGGTCGGCCGTCTAAATCTGGTATGCCATCTGAACCAATCATCACCCGGTCATGACGCAAATTGGAAAGGATGTCACCTTCATCCATGGTGTGCTGAATACAGATTGTCTGCTTTCCCTCAGGCGCCGTGAGAATATGGCGGACCGCTTCTGGCGCTGTGATTTGAAGTTCGGCGGCTATGTCGACAAGCATTCGACCTTCGTAGTCTCGAAACGCGGGACAAGAGGCCAGTTGAATAGCTTGAGCAAGCTCAGGGTTTGGATTTTCTATATCGAAATATTGAATCATCGGTCCGCTACCAGCGGTGTAGGGATAAACATCGAGAGTCACCCGCGCTCCTTCAGCTACAGCCGCGTCAACTTTCGCCAACGACTCTTTAACTTTTCCCCAATTTTTTTTGCCCGCAGCTTTGTGATGACTGATTTGGACCGCTACTCCGGCTTTTGAACCGATTTCTAATGCCTCGTCAACTGCCTCGAGAAGGTAGTCGTTTTCGTTGCGCATATGTGTCGCATATATGCCACCGAAAGGGGCTACCACTTTTGCGAGTTCAAGTACTTCTTCAGTCTCGGACCATCGTCCTGGTCGGTAGATAAGTCCTGTCGAAAAGCCGCAAGCGCCCTGCTCCATGGCGACCTCGACGTGTTGTCGCATCCGATCAAGTTCATGATCCTCTGGGGCCCGACGTTCACTTCCCATCTCCAGGGAACGAATCGTGTTATGCCCAACAAGCATCATGGCGTTAAGAGCCGGACCTAACTTTTCAACATTTTGACGGTACCCGTCCAGATCCGTCCAATTCGCCTGAACCCCAGACAGATCAAGCGTACTTTTACCAGCGACTGCCGGTATCGCCGAAAAACCGCAATTCCCAACTACAACGCTGGTGCAACCCTGCGAAATTTTGAATTCCATGTCGGGATGTTGAAGTAACGCACCATCGTCGTGGGTATGCACATCCACGAATCCCGGGGCCAGAACCAGGCCAGTCGCATCTACCTCAACAGCAGATGTACTTGAAGATGAACCAACTTCGGTTATGTGCCCATCCTCAACTGTGACATCGCCTATAAATCTTTGCGCCCCCGTGCCATCAATTATCGTCGCGTTTCGGATCACGGTATCGGCCATCTAAGAAGCCTAGAACAACCAGTCAGCATGCCACGGTTGTCTTTGCCTACTAGCGTCACTTAGGTGAGTAGCAACCCGACTTACGAAATCATTGTCATTGGCGCCGGGGCTTCTGGGGCTCCTCTCGCAGCTCGCGCGAGTGAAGATCCAAACAGAAGCGTTTTATTGCTCGAAGCTGGGCCCGATTATCAAAAGCTGACTGACACACCAGATGATTTACGCAACGGTCACCACAACAGCGTTATCGACCATGACTGGCGACTTGAGTATTCACCAACCGAACAGCGTCCAGGTCAACCTCTCCCTAGAGGGAGAGTGACCGGTGGTTCGACAGCGGTTAACACCTGCATCTTTTTGCGAGGAGTTCCCGAAGATTATGACGATTGGTCTGATAGAGGTAACCCTGAGTGGCAATGGGAAAACGTATTAAAGACCTTCTGTCGACTTGAACGTGATCTGGATTTCGGAGACGAGGCCTACCACGGAGATGCCGGACCAATAACAGTGCGCAGATACCCCCACGAAGAGTTGACGGAACTGCACCAAGCTTTTCTTGCAACAGCGGAGGAACTCGGATTTCCAGATTGCCCCGACCATAATGACCCAACAGCATGGGGGTCAGGCCCTCAGCCGATGAACAAATTAGGTCAGCTTCGAGTTTCAACAGCCTCCGCCTACTTAGCACCAGCACGGTTGCGTCCAAATCTTGAGATTCGAGGAGACTGTCATACAAATCGCCTCATAATTGAAAAGGGGAAAGTCTCAGGTGTAGAGGTCATAGGTTCGGATGGGTCAACCCAGCAAATTCGAGCGAAATTAGTGGTGCTATGCGCAGGGGCCATTCACACTCCAGGAATTCTTTTGCGCTCCGGAATTGGCCCATCAGAAGATCTGAAAAGGCTGGGTGTCGATGTAACTGCCGATGTTTCAGCGGTGGGAAAAAACTTGTCAGACCATCCCGGTTTGTTCGTTTTGTGCAAACCAACACACCTCGATCTAGTCGCCACAGATCAACCAATAATTCAGACCATTTTGAGATACACCGCTCCTAACAGTGATCATCGTGCTGACTTACAAATCGAACAGCTCACCTTCGCCGGCAGAGACAACCTTCCCTATTTCGGTGTAGCTGCCGTGCTTGAACAGGTTGATGGGGTTGGAGAATTGCTCTTCTCTACAGCTGACCCCTTCGCCGCTCCGACTATCCGCTCGCGATTCTGTGAAGTCTCTAGAGACGCTGAACGCCTAGCCGACTGTTTTCTAGACGCTCTACGCTTCACCGAAACAGGTCCTCTCGGCTCAATGACAGAAGAGGTGGCATTCCCTGACATGGCCAGGATTCAAGACCGAAATGACGTTATTGACCTCCTCCGACGTTTTTCTGCTTCTGGGTATCACCCCTGTGGGACTGCCCGCATGGGTCCAGCGGACGACCCCAATTCAGTCGTCGACCAATACGGGAGATGCCACACCGTTGAAGGGCTCGTCGTGGCCGATGCTTCGATCTTTCCTACCGTGCCTAGAGCCAACACAAACCCAACCTCAATAATGGTTGGAGAAACAATCGGCGAGTGGATAAGGACCGTGCCGAGTCGATACGGCCTGTGAAACAGCGCCCAAACATAGAAGACTTCGCTCTGGTCGCCACTGATTTTGACGGCACGCTTCTTGGAGAAAACCGAGAAGTGTCTCAAAGAACTCGGGCCATCTTGGCCCGATTAAAAGAATTTGATCTCGAATTTGTTGTAGTTACAGGCCGTCCGCCCAGATACTCCGATTCGATACCTAAACAGACAGGCATTTCGGCGACGTTGATATGCGCTAATGGAGCGATGGCATACGAACCCTCAACCGGCGAGAGCACTCAATTCGCAACCCTCGATTTACAGGATGCCCAAAATCTCTTAACGGAAATCAGGCAAGCTCACCCAACTGCGGGATTCTGCGTTGAAATGGGTGATGACTTTATTGCCGAACGTAGATGGCTGGAACTCGCTTCTCGGCCTCTCGACAGCGACGTCTCTGATGTCATTCCCTTACTTAATGACAGTGTCCATAAATTACTTGTCAATGTGCCAGATCTGTCAGCTGACCAGACCTTGGAGGTCATAGAGCCTGTTTTGCAAGGTCGCGCAAACATCATGCACGCAGGGCTCAACTTTGTTGAGCTAATGCCCCCTGGCGTTGATAAAGCTTTCGGAATCAAGAGGCTGTGCGAAGAAAGAAAAATTAGCCTGCAACAAGTACTCGCTTTTGGCGACATGCCCAATGACGACGCGATGCTTGAGGCGGCCGGCTGGGGGGTTGCTGTCGCAAATGCTCACCCAAAAACCTTGCAAACTGCCGATGAGATTACCGCCTCTAACCTCGATGACGGAGTTGCCCAAGTGCTGGAGCAAATGTTGGGGGTTAGCTAACCCCTTCATTAAGTAAATCCAGCAAAGCTGAGTAAACCAGTTCTATCTCATGACGTTCTACGAACTCCCCCTGGGTGTGGGCTATCGAAGCATCACCTGCACCGAAGTTCGATGCAGGTATGCCATTTACGGCAAAGCGTGCAACATCAGTCCAACCGAGTTTCGCTCTGACCTCAAGGTTGTTGCGGTCTATGAGTTGACGCAAAAGTGGGTGTGTTAGAGCTGGCATGGCAGGCGGCGCATGATCGTCAACAATTAGCTGGTCGTACTCCCCCAGTACTTCTGCAACATGAGCCTCAGCCTGTTCAGGAGTGCGATCCGGGGCATAGCGATAGTTGACGGTCAGATTCGCGGCATCCGGAACAACGTTGCCGGCAACACCAGCTTCCACATATACGGCTTGTATCGCTTCTCGGTACTCGCAACCATCCACTATCGGTCTACGACCTTCGTATTGCTCTAACGTCCTCAAAACGGGTCCAAGACGATGGATGGCGTTTCTCCCCTTCCACGGGCGAGCTGTATGGGCTCGTTCCCCCTCATACAGCGCCTTAACTCTAAGTGTCCCTTGGCAGCCTGCTTCTATGGCGGCAGAGGTTGGCTCACCAAGAAGCGCCACATCGCCATCCACTAATTCTGGGTTTGTTTCAAACAAGTGTTTGAGGCCGTTGTGCTGAGCAGCGACTTCCTCACACGCATAGAACACAAAGGTCACATCTACCTCGGGCTCGTCGATAGCAATTGCTGTTGCTAGTTGCGCCGCTAAACCGCCTTTCATATCGCATGCACCCAAGCCGTACAGTCGATCCCCATCAATGACCGCTTGTTGATTGCCATTGGCAGGAACGGTATCGAGATGACCAGCAATCACTATCCGATGTTCTCGTCCTAAATCAGACCGCGCAACGACATTGTCACCTATTCGGTCCACTAACAGTTTCGAGGCATCTCTCAGCCGCCTCTCAAATAGGTCAGCTAAGGGGCCCTCTTCATGGCTTTCTGACGGAATATCAACAAGCTCTGCGGCTAGGTCAAGGAGATCGGTCACTAGCTCAAGAGTACGGTTTGATCACCAGGTGACCTAACCCATACCTAATCGTTGCTCTAATAGGGCGATCCGGTCATCCGTTTGAACCGCTGCTATCCGGACATACTCAGCGCCACTGGGCCCATAGAATTCTCCAGGCGAAGCCAACAAGCCAACCTCCGTTAAGAGCTGCTCCACGAAAGCCCAAGCGTCACCATCAGGTGCTGGAACCCATAGATAGAACCCTCCTCGCGGCAAGGGAGCCTCGGCTCCCATATGCGAGATCAACTTGGATAATCGGTTCAACCGGTTCCAGTAAATCTCTCGCTGTTGCTCCACATGACCTTGATCCCCCAAGGCCGCTACCGCAGCAGCTTGCGCGGGGCCCGGCACCATAAAGCCCGCGTGTTTACGAACCTCTCGCAGATAGTCAACTAATTCGGAATCCCCGGCATAGAACCCGACTCTCACTCCAGCAAGATTCGAACGTTTGGACAAAGAATGTACTGAGACGACGCCCTGCGTACCTGACGAAAGAATGGTTCGCGGCGACCCATCCCAAGTAAATTCGCAATAGCACTCATCACTGAACACTGGAATTTGATTACGGCGTCCCCAATTTGCTGCCGCTTCTAAATCATCTAGGCCACCAGCAGGGTTTCCTGGCGTGTTAACCCATAAGAGAAGGGCTCGGGATCGATCTTCTTCTGAAATTGCGTCAAGTTGGATCGACCAATTGTCGTCTACTGGAACAGCTACTGAACGACATCCAGCGAGAGTCGCCCCCATCTCATAGCTGGGATAGCTAACAGCGGGATACAAAACCGTGTCACGATCCGGGTTCCGCAATTTCATCCAGTGAGGAAGTCCCGCCACGAACTCTTTGGTTCCTACTGCCGCCGCTATTTGGCTTGCGGGATCAATCTCGCAGCCAAAACTGTCGAGCATCCACCCAGCAACCTTTTCTCTAAAGGCAGGGGTACCTATCGAAGGTGGGTAGCTACGTTCCATCTCGGAATTAGCTAACGCTTTGACTACCTGATCCGGTGGGGCGTCAATCGGGGTACCTATCGAGCAATCAACTATCCCACCTTCATGGTGGTCGGCAAGCGGCTTCAACTCATCAAGTCGGTCATAGGGATAAGGCGGTGGCTTGAACCCTGATTCTTTTGTCATTTAATCTCCTCAGAACTATTTTCACCAATGAATTCGGCCAGGAGATCTTGTGAGATTTCATCTAGACGAGCTTGAATTCGGGTTCCGTCTTCCTCATGCTGCTCCATGAGAACCTCACCCTCGCGATGCACTGCTGCAACTATGTCACCACGGCTCCATGGGATAACTAACTCCACAACTTCGGTCAAACTTCGCAAACGATCACCAATTGAGGACAATAGGATCTCTATCCCTTCGCCAGTTCGAGCTGAGAAGGCAAAAGATCCTTCATTTCGACGCAGCAAATGGTCCATACCGTCATCTTTGACTTGATCTGATTTATTAAACGCGATGAGTTCAGGCACATCTCCAGCACCAATTTCTCGCAACACTGAACGAACTGCTGCCATCTGGCCGTCCGGATCGGGGCCAGCGCCGTCGACTACATGAAGAAGCAAGTCTGCCTCAGCTACTTCTTCGAGCGTCGATTTGAATGCCTCAACTAAGCCCGTAGGCAGTTTCTGAATAAAACCGACAGTGTCGGTCATAAGAACTGTTTCCCCGCCCGGGAGCTGAAGTCGTCGGGTCGTTGCGTCTAACGTCGCAAAAAGTCGGTCTTCAACTAATACTCCAGCTCCAGTAAGACGATTCAGCAACGTCGATTTCCCAGCATTGGTATAACCAACAATTGCGACAGTATGAAACCGAGAACGTCGACGTGATTTTCGTTGATTTTTTCGCGTACGACGTAAACCGGATAGATCTTTTTCCAGCTTCGCCAAGCGTCGCTGAATTCTACGACGATCTACCTCTAGCTGTGTCTCCCCGGGGCCCCTTGTTCCAATACCACCGGCCTGTTGACTGAGTTGGTTTCCTCTGCCACGCAGTCGAGGTAGGTGGTACCTGAGTTGCGCCAACTCAACTTGAGCTTTTCCTTCTAGTGTCGTCGCATTCTGGGCAAAAATATCAAGAATGACAGCCGTTCGATCTAATGCTGTCCGTTTCAGGATCTTTTCAAGGTTGAATTGTTGAGCTGGACTGAGCTCATCGTCAAATACCACTGTGTCAGCGTCTAACACCTCAGAAGTCGCCTGGATTTCAGCAGCTTTGCCCTTTCCTACGTAGGTAGCAGGATCCGGAGCTTCCCGTTTTTGGACAACTCTGTCGACTGGGTCCGCCCCAGCGGTATCCACGAGTTGCGCCAACTCGTTCAGATTCGCATCTACCTGGTCATCTGAGGCACCGGGAAACTGAACTCCGACTAGGACAATCTGTTCTCGAAAAGACCGGTCTATAAGGCCGGTCGTCTCGCCGGCAAATTCTCCGAAACCACCTCGGTGAGTGGCATCCTCAAACTGATCATCGGAAGAGTTCGTCATACAGAAACTTCGATGGCTCCGACATACTCGGCAGGGCCTACCAATATCGGCTCTTCCCCGACGAGCACTCGCACCGACCCCCCGGGCATCTGGACATGCACATCATCTCTTACCAAGTTCCACTGATTCGCTCGAACAGCTGCCGCTATAGCGCCAGTGCCGCAGGCTTGACTGACCCCAACACCGCGCTCCCAAACCACCATGTCAAGTTTGTCTGACTCCCCACGGCTTAACGAGATCACCTCAACATTTATGCCATCTGGGTAGAACGCTTCATACCGACTGCCCAGATCTGACATATCGACCGTTGAACAGTCCTCCACTACCAATACCAAATGTGGGTTACCGAGATCAGCCGTGGCTGACATCGAATGTCCGACCTCATTGGCGATTTCATCATGAACACCTGGCCCCGCTCCTACTAGACCCATACTCACTGTTATCTGCGCCTCAGGGCCATCTCCGTCTATTTCAACGTGACGTCGCCCACCTCCTGTGTCTATCTCGAAAGAGGCAGCACCTGTTTGATTAGCCATTGCATGAGCTTGGGCAAGACACCGGATGCCGTTACCGCTCATCTCAGCAAAAGAACCGTCTGCGTTATGCAGAACCATGACAAGGTCGGAGCCATTAATGCCTGGAAGACCAACTATTAAGCCATCGGCGCCGATCCCTGTCCGACGATCACAGATTCGTCGCGCGAGAGCACTGACCTCAGTCGGTTCCTCATCCGTTAAACAAACGAGGAAATCATTTCCTAATCCGTGATGTTTTGTTAGCCGCATAGAAAGCTCCTACAACATTGTCACAGTTTTTGACCCTACTTCTGTGACGAAATTTGATGGACGACTGTCTCGAGATCACCGGTGGTTACCCATTCCACCCGAGGATCACGTCTAAACCAGCGTTGCTGGCGTCTTGCGAAACGCTTGGTGCGTTGAATCGCTAGTTCAAGAGCATCGTCAAATGACAACTCCCCGCGAACGTGGGCTAATAGTTCCTTGTATCCAAGAGCTTGTCCCGCCGTCTTGGAGAGCTCACCTTCAGCCAAACTGCGAACCTCTTCTAAGAAACCTGTCTCAATCTGATCTTCGTAGCGTTGGCGAATTCGCTCATCTAGGTCGTCTCGGCCAATTTCAATACCAATGATTCGATATGGAACATCGGGGTAGGTATCTAAACCCGGTCCGAATGAGGAGAAGGGCTTGCCTGTACCAATAGACACTTCTAAAGCACGTATTATTCTGCGTCTATTCGTGTCCTCCATGCGCTCAGCACCTATTGGATCTAGCTCTGTCAATCGTTGGTGTAAGAGCTTCGTGTCCGGCTCAGCATCCAACTGTGACGCTATGTGACTGAACTGCGGCGGCGGCGTTAGTCGGTCAACGACCGCTCGCACATATAAGCCGGTACCGCCAACAAGTAACGGGATCCCATCTCTTTCCTGAATCTCAGTCCTTACAGAGTCATGGACTCTTTGAAAATCGACGAGAGTAAACGTTTCGCTTGGGTCAACTAGGTCTATCAAGTGGTGAGAAATCTCCCGTTGCTCTTCGACAGTGGGCTTAGCAGTCCCAATGTTCATCCGGCGATACACCTGCATTGAGTCAACCGATAACAGTTCGACTCCATGAACTTGACGCGCAATTTCTAGGGCAAACGCGGATTTACCACAAGCAGTGGGGCCAACAATAACGATGGGCCTCTCCTGCAACTGCTTCCCCGGGCTCAGGAAGACACCACCGGTATTCGGGTTCGATGCTTCGCCGCTGCGGTCACTTCAACAAGTTCGCCGACGAGATTGAAGGTGCGCGCTTCGGTAACTCGAACTTGCGCATACGAGCCCGGACGAATCATTTGTTGAGCAGGGAAATGAACCAATCGATTGTGACGGGTACGTCCAGTCAACATTTTGTTGTCGCGTTTCGAATGACCCTCGACGATGACTTCTTCTTCGCGACCAATTCTCGATTCATTACCTTTGAGGCTTGTTCTTTCAATAACTTTTCGCAGTCGTTCCATCCGATCCGAAGAGATTTTCGCTGGGACCGCCTGCTCTAAAGACTCCGCTGCTTCTGTACCCGGTCGCGGTGAATACACAAATGTGTATGCATTGTCGAACTTGACTTCAGCCGCAACTTCCAGGGTCTTCTCGAAGTCCAGATCGGTTTCCCCAGGAAATCCAACAATAATGTCCGTGCTTAAAGCTAAGTCCGGCATTTCATGCCTCGCCGCGCTGACTTTCTCGAGATACCTGTCCGCCGTGTACCCACGATGCATCGCCGAAAGAATTTTGTCACTTCCAGATTGCAACGGCAGGTGAAGATGTTCACAGACCTCGGGCACTTGGGCCATGGCCTCGATAGTTTCGGGACGAAAGTCTTTTGGATGCGGACTTGTATAACGCACTCGTCGAATTCCGCTGACAGCAGCCACGGAACGGAGCAAGTCCGAAAAGAGTGGTCGGGCCGTGTGGGGGCCTCGAACCCAATTTTCTCCAACAAGTTGGCTTGACTCAGCGGTTAGTTCAGTACCGCGAAGTTTTAGAGTGAGATCGCGACCGTAACTATTTACGTTTTGGCCAAGCAGCGTGATTTCAGTCACACCTGTTAACGCCAATTGTTCAACTTCGCCTACAAGTTCGCTATAAGGGCGCGAGATTTCTCTGCCTCGGACTGCAGGGACTATGCAAAACGCACACGAATTGTCGCAGCCAATTTGAATAGTTACCCATGCAGCATGATGCGCGTCTCGTTTAACAGGCAAAGCGGACGGGAAAGATTCAGATTCTTCGATAATTTCAGTGATCGGGCCGCTAACGCGAGCGTGATCTAGTAAATCGGTTGCGCGACCAACATTGTGGGTTCCAAATACCACATCGACATGCGGGGCTTTTTCTCGAATGGCATCACGGTCTTTCTGAGCCAAACAGCCTCCGACAGCGATCTGAAGCTCAGGTCGCTCTTCTTTCAACTTTTTTAGGTTCCCAAGTTGACCATAGAGCTTGTTGTCAGCGTTCTCTCTAATACAGCATGTATTAAGGACGATGACATCCGCATCATCGAAGGATTCGGCCTCTTCGAGCCCATCCATTTCAAGCATCCCCGCGATACGTTCCGAGTCGTGCTCGTTCATTTGACACCCATAGGTGCGCACTACATACCTGCGGTTCACGCTCACTAGGTTATTGGGCTGATCACGTCATTATGGGATCAGCAGGGCCCGAAGTATCGGTTAACTCTTTCTCTGTTTCTAACGATGTGTAAAAACAAAGTGGTCAGCCATGTTTTCTCGAATCTCGGACATATGGCCGAGATACTGCTTCATCGTTCCGTTGTAATTGCCATCTTGACGTCGATTATCAGCCCCCTCAAAGTTGTAGTACCCGGGGGTGCAATCACGATTTCTATTCGTTTTTCCGCGATGGTCGATCACCTCTTGCACCCATTGCTCTTCAGCATCATGCGTGCAATCAAGGCTGTGTATACCGTTCTGTCGGACGAAATCAATGCAATCAGCAATATGTTCGCCCTGACTATTCAGGACATCGGTCAAGTTGAACGCGAAGAAAGCTTGATAGCCACCCATGATGAATAAATTGGGGTAGCCCTGGGAATGAATACCAAGCAGAGTCCGGATGCCGTTCGAATATTTGGCATTTAGGTCAAGCCCGTCTTCACCCACAATCTGGTTATAGATACCGGTTTGTTGAACTTCAAAGCCAGTCGCATAAATCAACACGTCGACGTCATACTGCACGCCATCGAACTCGGGTCCGGTTTCGTTGATTTGTGTAATCCCTTGTCCTTCAGTGTCGACCAGAGTGACATTAGGCCTATTAAAGGTGGGTAGATACTCGTTGTGAAAACAAGGGCGTTTACACATCAGCATGTACCAGGGCTTAAGAGATTCAGCTGTCGCTGGGTCCTCGACTACTTCGTCGATCCGGTTATGAATTCGCATCATTGCGTCAATGTTGGCGTTTTCTTGCCGCTGGACTTTCTCTTCCCGCGACATCGCTTGTCTACGCGCTTTAACTGCGTCAGATATCTGCGGCCCTTCGATTGCTCGGGCACGACGGGCCGCCTGCCAACCTGGTTCCAACGTAGCTGCCCACTCTGGATCGGTTTCCCAATCATCCCTAACGTCGATAGATGAAGGTGTCCTCTGGAAGACATAGAGCTCTTTCGCCGCTTTGCCTAACTCCGGGATCGCCTGCACGGCGCTAGCGCCAGTTCCAATTATCCCTACGCGCTTATCTTTCAAATTTTCTAACTGCGCGCCGGTGTACTCATAATCCCACCGGGAGGTGTGAAATGAGTAGCCACTAAAATTTTCAACGCCGTCAATTTTCGCAAGTCTCGGCTTGGAAAGGGTGCCATTCGCACAAACAACGAATCGAGCCTTAATAGTGTCGCCCCGGTCAGTCTCTACGTTCCATAGCTCTGATTCGGCATCCCAAACCGTCGAAGTCACGGTCGTGCCAAAAACGGCTAAGTCATAAAGATTGAACCTATCCGCGATCATTTTGCAGTATTCGTATATTTCTTCACCTCCGGCATAGTGCCGGGTCGGTACGTATCCCGTCTCATCAAGCAGCGGTAAGTAGTCGTAGGCAACCACGTCACATGCAACGCCCGGGTAGCGATTCCAATACCAAGTGCCACCCACGTCCGCCCCGCGTTCGACGATTCGAATACTCTCCACGCCCTTTTCCCTCAGTCGGGCTGAGGTTAGAAGCGCTGAAAATCCACCTCCAATAAACAGAACCTCAACCTCATCGTTGAGGGCTTCTCGATCTTCAACTTCATGGCCGTACGGATCGACTGCATATTTGGCAAAGTCGCCCGTGAAGTCAGACGTGTAGTGGTCCGTGCCGGGTGGGCGGTAACCCAACCTCAGGTCTCGTTCTGAAGCGAACTTTTCCTTGATGTGTTCGTAATAGTCCTGAGGCGGTCGTTCTCGACCGTCCCGCGAGTAGTCAAAGTCAAAGACATTCTGCGGTTTCTCTTGATTATCGGCCATTACACCCACTTCTGAACGAGTTCGGACTCGTTCAAAGCTATAACCAGAAATGGCACCATGACGGCTCAATAAAAAGAAATGGTGAAGATCAATTACACAAGTGCCCGCAGCAATGTCTAACCATCAGCAGCGTCAAGGACCTCTTCAACATCGGAATCAGCCACAGATGCTCCGGTTTCATCTTCAACTTCCCCAATACCTAACTGAGACCTGATTCGCCCGTCAATCTCAACCATCACTTCCGGATTGTCTGTCAAGAATTGCTTTGCGTTCTCACGGCCTTGTCCTAGCTGCTCACCTTCATAGGTGTACCAAGCGCCCGATTTCTTGACGATGCCTTGTTCTACTCCAACATCAACAAGTGAACCTTCACGGCTAATTCCTTTGCCATACATAATGTCAAATTCAGCCTGCCGGAAAGGTGGAGCGACCTTGTTCTTAACAACTTTGACGCGCGTCCGACCGCCCGTTATTTCACCATCGGATTTAATCGCTTCAATCCGGCGAATATCTATCCGGACCGATGAATAGAACTTCAACGCTCGACCACCTGGTGTCGTCTCGGGGCTACCAAACATGACACCAATTTTCTCCCGGAGCTGATTTATGAAGATGACAATGGTTTTAGTCTTATTCAGATTGGCAGTTAATTTGCGCAACGCTTGGGACATAAGGCGAGCTTGCAGACCAACATGGGTGTCACCCATTTCCCCTTCAATTTCAGCTCTTGGAGTTAAAGCAGCTACGGAGTCGATGACAACCACATCAACTGCCCCTGATCGAATAAGCATGTCCGTAATCTCAAGCGCTTGCTCACCAGTATCTGGCTGAGAAATAAGTAACTCATCGACGTCAACGCCAATGTTTTGGGCGTAATCGGGGTCCATGGCATGTTCGGCGTCAACATAAGCACAAATGCCACCAGTACGTTGAGCTTCCGCAACGACATGCATCGCTAACGTGGACTTTCCTGATGCTTCGGGGCCATAAACCTCAACAACGCGACCTCTGGGAAGGCCCCCAATGCCAAGAGCCATGTCGATCGCCAAACTACCTGTCGAGACGGCTTCAACTTTCATTTGGCCGCGTTCGCCCATTTTCATAACAGCGCCTTCGCCAAATTGACGCTCAATCTGCGAAAGTGCCATGTCGAGTGCTTTTTCTCGTTCCACGCTGCTGGTCCTCCTCGGACGAATGTTTGGCTTCGCTTGAAGCCAAGTGTGTTTGACAGGCAGATACTGAATCCTGTCTGTGGAAACCGTACGCTCAGGGTCAGACCCCGAAATTGTGCGGACAGAAGTACGGTACATCCGAACACCTGTTCGGGCAAGTATCGAACGAATGTTCTACCACAGCAGATCTTCAGCATTTGTTCCGCTGAGCCGCGAGACTCTCTACATGAGCACTTACCTAGCTGATAAAGACTTTGAATTTCTCAAGATTGAACGGACCAACGGTGTGGCATTCGTGACCATCGATGCTCCCCCAATGAACGTCATGACCCCCTCCTTGTTTCGTGAGTTAGCAAAATTTGGAGCCCAGGTGTCAACTGATGATTCTGTGGTGGTCGTTGTCTTAAGGAGCGATGACCCTGATTTTTTCATTGCCCATTTTGACGTTTCCGCAATTTTAGAATTCCCCGTGGAAGGGCCTGCCGAGAAACCAGAAGAACTCGAAGGCTTTCATTTGATGTGCGAAACCTACCGAACAATGCCCAAGGTCACGATCGTGGAAATCGGTGGGAGAGTCGGCGGCGGTGGAAGCGAACTGTCAATGTCATGCGACATGAGATTCGGCGCATTGAATAAGACTGTGGTTAATCAAATGGAAGTTCCAATTGGCATCCTCCCCGGAGGCACTGGGACCCAACGTTTACCTCGCTTGGTGGGCCGGGGAAGAGCTATGGAAATAATCCTAGGAGGCGTTGATATTGATGCTGAGACCGCAGCTGCTTGGGGCTACCTGAATCGAGCACTACCTTCTGACGATCTACGCCCATTCGTGACCGATTTAGCTCTCCGGATCGCTTCATTTCCACCACATGCAGTAGCTCTAGCTAAAGAAGCAGTGAACAACGCAGAAACTTTGCCTTTGAGCGAAGGATTGATGGAAGAGCGCTTTCTCTTTCAACAACTGCTTCGAACTGAAGAAGCAGCACCGGCGATGCGCAGTTTCTTAGATGCAGGTGGCCAAACTCGAGAAGCGGAAAATCGCATGGGTGAGTTAGTCACCGAGGTCGATTGGTCTGAGAGCTAACGAAATTCAGGGGCTACTTGCTCAATAAAAAGGTCCATGGACTCTTTCTTTCGGTCAAGCGGTCCGAAAGTAAAGTCTGGAACGATCAACTCATCTAACCCAACTTCGGCATAAGCCCCAACGGTATCTATGACTTCGGCAGGAGTTCCGATAATTGTGGCGCGCCCAAAATCTTTACCGCGAAACCGAGAGAGTTTTTCTTCGTCTTCGGCAATAAACATCAGCGCACAAGCTGATCGTTGAATCTCTCGGGGGTCGCGACCAACATCCTCACAATGAGCATTCAACACTGCGCAGAGTTCTTCTATGTCGTCCGGCATTCCCCAATAGTTCCATTCGTCGGCGTGAAGCGCTGCTGTGCGTAACGTCCGCTTGCGTCCTCCGCCCCCGATCATGAGGGGGATCTTGTGTTGTATTGGCTTTGGATCAAGAGGCGCATCGACCAAGGTGTAATGGTCGCCGTCAAAGTCGGTGCGGGTATTCGTTAGAAGCGAAGTTATGATTTC